>ERZ826146.3006-NODE-3006-length-11654-cov-3.088197_pt1 | contig 11654 bp, 9 predicted proteins | sample MGYA00519857_ERZ826146 | MGnify/ENA primary metagenome ERZ826146 (study PRJEB31778, sample SAMEA3449222) | human gut metagenome | biome: human gut; feature: human-associated habitat; material: faeces | place: United Kingdom | collected 2010/2012 ...
CACGAGACGACTGGTTTAAAACGGTTTCGAGTTGTTGTTTATAATCGGTTGAGATACCAGAGGTACAGGTTGAGAGTGAGCAAATCAACCCGGCAAGCAGTAGAAAAAATGGAGCTTCTTTTCTCATGTGAGAGTCGTTTTTAGATTAGTTGGTTCAGAATATTACGAATCATGGTTGGGTCGATTCCGATTGATGTATATTCGGGAATCCCCTGTACTCCGCCCATTGAGATCGACGGATTTTTATAGGTCATACGGCTTTCTGTTAAGTTTCGAGCACTGAAATGTATGGCATCCACTCCGGTGTCGGCAAGCAGTTTGACGTTCGATGCATTCACTCCGCTTCCTGCCATTACGGCTATTCGTCCTGCGGAGGCTTTGACTAACGAATGAATGTTCTTGATTCCTTCCGGTGCTGTGTTACGTCCTCCCGAAGTGAGTACCCGACAGCAACCGACTCTCACGAGGGCTTCGAGGGCTTCGTTGGTATCGTAGGTCATGTCGAAAGCCCGGTGGAATGTAAATTCCATTTCTTTGGCTGCGGCGATCAATTTTGCTGTGCGGATTTCGTCTACTCGTCCGTTGGAAGTGAGTATTCCCGCTACCACACAATCTGCTCCGCAGTCATGGGCAAAACTAATTTCTTCGAGCATTTGGTGAAATTCTTTGTCAGAGTAGAGGAAGTCTCCGCCACGGGGACGAATCATTACACTCAATTTCAAATGAGGAATTCGACGAGCCATGCGAATGAATGCGGCCGATGGGGTAGTGCCTCCCTCATAAGGGGATGCACACAGTTCTACACGGGTGATACCCATATCGGCGGCTATTTGGCAGGCTTCGAGTGTGAAAGTGCAAAGTTCGGTTTCTATCATGGTTGTCGTTTCTCTAAATTGTGTATCGAATTTTCATTTTCAAAGAATTTTACAAAGATAGTGAAAGGTGAGTGCAGAGACAAACGGAAACCTCGTTTCCGATTTGACTATGCCGAACCGCAGCCTATCTTCGTACTCACAAAGATAGTGAAAGGTGAGTGCAGAGACAAGCGGAAATATTGTATCCGATTTGGCTATGCCTAACCGAATCCTATCTTCGTAGTTGCAAAGATAGATATTTATTGATGGGATGCAAGAGGGAAAAGTGGGTCATTGGTTATGTGTAGTCATACCCTATGTATTGCATCATTCAAAAAACACGAACAGCTATGCGATTATCGCATAGCTGTTCGTGTTTTTACAAGTGGAAATATGCTTATTTCGACTTTTTCACTCCTTTATAAATGAGAAATCCTACGATAAATACACAAATGGCGATGAGTATATAGAGTATTTCGTGGCTATACATCTGTACTTTCGAGATAAGTTCGTCTTCGGGGATAACGGCATGGAATCCATATCCTATGGCGGCCAATACGATATTCCAACACATGGCGCCAAGAGTAGTGAAAAGAATAAATTTGGAGAATTTCATACGTGCCAATCCTGCCGGTATGGAAATAAGTTGACGTACGGCCGGTATCAGTCTTCCGATGAGGGTGGACCATGCTTGTCGAAATAGAGTTCGGCTGTTTCGACTTTTTTCTGGTCGAGCAGACAGATGTGTCCGATGCGGCTGTTGGCGAATTTGTAAACGAGCGGACGTCCAATCCAACGGGCTAAATAGTAATTAATGATTGCACCGAGGTCTGCACCGAGAGTCCCGAAGATAACCACCAAATACATGTTTAATTCTCCGTAAGCGGCTTTATATGCGGCCGGTATAATGATGATTTCAGAAGGGAAGGGAATAAAGGAACTTTCTATCATCATGAGGAATGTGATAGTCCAGTAGTTTAAATTATCGAGGCACCACTGAATGAAAGATAATGATTCCATAAAAAAAAGATTATAAAATTTGCACTTTTATGCTTGCAAAGGTAATATATTCGTGTTACAAATTTGAATTTTTGTGAAAATGTAATCGTATTTTAATATGGCTGTTGCTCGAAGTTTTGGAAAATAGTACGGTATATTTCCGCTTTATCGGTTAGAGGCTTGGGATAAGCGCGGGAAGTGGAGGGCATACGGTAAAGCCGGAGACGGCGATTATGGTAAAGAAAATCGACGAACCCTCCGATCGCAGGAGCTGGTGAACCTGTGATAGAAAGTAATGTGTCGGTTGCCTTTTGTCCTGTGGTTACCAGAGTATGACAGCGAGGAATTTGATCGAGTATTCCGGCCAGATTTAATGGCTCGACGACTTCGAGGGTTAAGTCCGAGGCATTTCCGTTTAGGCGATTGGCAACGGCTACCGTATCGCTTACAGCAATGGCTTTTTCCCGTAGAAATTGTTCGATGTTGTCTTTACGGAATTTTTTCTTTTCTATATCTACAAAATGATCTTTGTCATCGAAGAAGATAAGCCCAAAAATTCTCCACATATCGTTGGTGTAATTGGGATAGAAAAAATCCATTGACCAGCGTTTGCGGGGAGGCGGAAAACTTCCTAACAATAGGAGCCGGGCATTGGGTGGAAGAAATGGGGCGAGAGGGTGAATCTCCGGTTGAAGTGGATTCATCTTTTTATCGTAAATAGTTAAAAGGAGAGGTCGCTTGGTTCGTCGTTGATTTTCCAGAAAATGTTCTCGGTGGCATCATACCGATATTGTCCTTCTCGTAATGTTTCTGTTTGGAAATCTTCTTTCTCGAAAATGTCTTCTCCTTCGTCGAGTATATAAAATTCGTCGTTCGCATCCGTTGCTTGTATGGTCGCTATGTACCCCTCTGGGATTTCGAAGATTTCATTTTCTTCTACTTCTATCATTTCTCTGTCATAACCTTGTTGGAATAGAATGTCGTAGGCATCGAAATCGTCGTTCTCATCGTAGCCCATTTCGTCCCTGATCGTATCGAATTCGGGGGTTAAGAATAAAGTAATTGTTTCCATAATTATGGGGATTTATTCAAAATACAAAGGTACTTATTTTTACGATTGTTTCAACAATTCATGTACCTCGTTGTTTTAATTATCGATGAAACGTTTAAATCCCAAGAAAGTATGAAAAAATTATTTGTTTCTTGTTCCTGTTTTTTGGTGACGGCATTATTATCGGTACAGGCTGATAATAAAATGGATAAACAGACCGATGTCGTTGTAGAAGAGTGTGTTTGTCAAGGCCCTTCACAGTCGCCGGCTCGAGTAATTCTTTTGTGGGGGGAAACCCCACCGAATGACGAATTGATGGCGATGTTTTACGACACTCGGTTATTGCATTTCCAAGACCCGCGAGCCCCTCGTTTTTTGCTGATAGATCGTAAAGGGCGTGCGGCATTGGGTATAGGTGGTTATGTAAAGGCTACTGCTTCCTATGATTTTGACGGGGCTCTGCCTAACCGGGATTTTGTGACATACGATATCCCTGTTCCACGTAATCCGGCGGAACGTAATCAGTATCAAATGGATGCTTCTACCACACGTCTGTTTTTGAAATTAGTCGGGGCCAATTCTGTATTAGGAAAATATACCGTTTATGTAGAAAGTGATTTTCGGGGAGGACAGGATTACGGTTTTCGTCTCAGACAGGCTTATGTGAATGCCCGTGGCTTTTTAGTCGGACAGACTTGGAGTACCTTTGTGGACCCCGCAGCAGCTCCTCCTACAATTGATTATGAAGGTCCAAATGGTATGACTAGTGTGCGTAATGTTATGTTGCGTTATACTCTTGATTTAAGTAAGCATTGGCAGGTGGCATTAGCGGCCGAAGCACCTTCGGTGACTTATACGCTAAGTGATGGTAACAATATGGCTATTCGTCAGCGTATGCCCGATATTCCGTTTTATGTCCAGTATGGTTGGAACGAAGGGAACAATCATATACGAGTCTCTGGTCTTATACGAGGTTTGTCCTATCGGGATTTGATGGCCTCTCGAAATAAATCTGTTTTGGGTTGGGCCGTGCAACTTTCGGGATTAGCTAATATTACACCGAAGGTAATGCTGTATTATCAAGGCGTTTATGGACGAGGATACGATAGATACTTGAACGGTTTGAACGGGGAGGGTTTCGATTTGATTCCAGACCCCGATAATCAAGGGAAACTTTATGCACCAGAAACATTAGGTTATGTGGCTGGCATACGGTATTCATTCTCTCAAAAATTCTTTATTTCGGCATCTTATAGTCAAAGTAGGTTATACAGCAAAACCGGGTCGCTCTCGGAAAATTCCTATCGATATGCTCAATATATTGTCGGAAACGCTTTTTATAATTTAACCCCCGATTGTAGTATTGGGCTTGAATATCTTTATGGTCGTCGCTCCAATATAAATAGGGCAGATGGTCAGGCCAATCGAATCAATGCAATGATTCAATATAATTTCTGAAAAAGGGGAATTATTGTTGAGCCCGTTCTCTTTGTTTGGCGATAGTGAAGAGAGAACGGGCTTTGTTGTGCAATGCTGTGAATCGCATTTGAATCGTGGTTTTTCTGATAAAAATATTGTTCGCCATGTAAAAAGTGTTATTTTTGCATGACGATTATATAATTGGGCCATTATTTAGAAACAGAGCACATAATGAGATATTTGTATTTGACATTTTTTATGATACTTCTTTGGGGGATAACGTCGTGTTCTTCTTCGAAGAATGTTCCCTATATGGTTGATATTGAAAATATACCAGCCGAAGTATTGAATGCTGCGACGGTTCAGCCTTCTCCTGTTTTAGCTCCGGGAGATATTATAGATATATCGGTAGTGGCGAAGAATCAAGAGGTTGTTATCCCGTTTAACAAGAGGTTGATGCAAGGAGAGGCTTATCTGCGAGGAAATGCATCGAAAGCCGTTGAATATTATTTGATTGATCAGGCGGGTAATATTGATTTCCCGGTGATTGGGCGTATTCACGTAGCGGGAAAAAGTAAGATGGAGGTAGAACATTTGATTCAAGAACTCCTTTATCCCGAATATCTGAATGAACTACCCCAAGTGACTGTGTGGATACAAAACTTTTCTATATCGGTATTAGGAGATGTGAATAGACCGGGATTATTTACCATAGAAAACGAACGAGTGAGTATATTGGAGGCGATCGCTCTTGCCGGAGATTTGGCTATAACAGGTCGCCGGGATAATGTGCTGTTGGTGAGGGTAAATTCAGATGGGACTAAGAGTATAGCGAGAATAAATTTGAATGATAAGAATTTGATATCTTCGCCTTATTTTTATTTACAGCAGAATGATGTATTGTATGTTCAACCAAACAAATCCAAAGCCAATTCTGCTGTTGTCGTACCTCCCACGACTTCATTGATTTTTAGTGCGACTTCAATTTTATTGACTATCGCTAACCTTATTATTACAGCTTGGAGTATTTCGAAATAAAAGTTTTATGGAAGATAAGCAGAATACATCTGTAAAAAATGCATCGGAAGAGGCATTTGATGTTACGGGCTTCTTTTTAGAATGTATTTCATATTGGAAATGGTTTGTGGCCAGCGTGGTCGTACTTGCTGTGGCGGTAATGTTTTATTGTTTCAGGCAGACTCCGGTTTATGAGGTCACATCTGCAGTATATATTCAAGACAATAAAGGAGATAACAGCAATATATTATTGGAAAGCCTAGGACTATCTTCCTATAAGAAAAATATAGATAATGAAATAGAAGTCTTACGTTCGAAAAATCAGATTACAGATGTCGTCGAAGCTCTTAATTTGTACACGTCTTATTCTTGGAATTCTTTTTTGAGAAATGTTCCATTGTATGAAGAGACTCCGATAGAAGCAGTTCTTGATTCGATTGATGTGCGTTCGTTAAAGGCTTCTTTGAATATTAGAATAAAACCGCAAAACGGAGTATTCCATTTGGAGGCGAAGACTCGAAATGTGAGGGGCGATGAGGTAGAAATTTGTAACACTACGGTCGAAACTTTTCCATATTCCATACCTTTTCACAAGGGATTTATCCGACTAAGATATACTGGCGATACGATTCCTACCGTGGATAAAACGTTGAATATATCTTTATCGAATCCGAGAAGCGTGAGTAAGTCTATTGCCGGAAATTTGACAGTGGCTTTTGCTTCGAAAGATGCAACGATTTTGAAGGTCGTATACCGAACTCCGGTAATAAAAGCGGGTGAGGATTTTATAAAAACACTGGTCGATTTTTATAATATCGATGCGGCCAAGCAAAAAAATCAAGGGACTGAAAAAACGCAACAGTTTATTGATGCTCGTTTGGATTCTATTTCAAAAGATTTATCGGTTGTAGAGGCGCGAGTAGAAGAATATCGCCGTCATAATAATTTGATTGATATTTCGTCTGAGGCGAAATTATATTTGGAGCAAACCGGATTTACCGATGAGAAGTTGGCCGAGTTGGAGTTGCAGAAAAGCCTTGTCGATTATGTAGAGAAATTTTTATCGATACCTCAAAATGAATATATGCCCATTCCTGCGTTGGGAATTGACGATAAAGATTTAGCTAAATTAATAGGAGAATATAATAAAAGTCTGCAACAACGAGAAAGATTATTACATTCATCATCGGAATCCAATCCTGTTATCGTTGAGTTGACGAGAGATATACAGACTCAAAGGTCATTGGTACTGAAAGGTGTCGAAAGCATTCGTAAAGGAGTAGAAATTAAAAAGAGAGATTTATCCCGTCAGGATAAGATTATCGAAGACAAGATTAAGAACGTACCTCAATACGAGCGGGAATTATCCGATATTATGCGTCAGCAAAGGATAAAGGATAATCTGTATGTATTCTTGTTGGAAAAAAGAGAAGAGAATGCATTGGCCAAAAGTATGACCGTACCGGTAGCACGCATTATCGACGATCCGGATTCTACGGGAGAACCAGTTTCTCCTAAGAAAATATTGCTGCTTTGTGCTGCTGTTTTATTGGGCGTTTTGTTGCCGGCATTTGTGATTTACCTCAGAATGTTGTTATTCCCTGTGTTGAAAGATAAGAAAATGCTAGAACGTCTTACTTCCATACCTGTTTTGGCTGAGATATCTAAGAAGCCGGGAAATAAATTTTTTGTGGTTGAGAAAAAGAGTGTGGAGCCCATTGCCGAACTATTCCGATTGTTGAGGAATAATTTACAGTTTGTCCTTACTGGTCCAGAGAAAAAGGTGATAGCGGTAACATCGTCGGTAATGCATGAAGGAAAGACATTCGTTTCTTGCAATATGGCTTTGAGTTTTGCCCTAACGGGAAAACGGGTGCTTCTGATAGGTGTGGATATACGACGTCCTCGTTTGGCTCAGCATTTCCAAATGTCCAATATGAGGGGTGTTACTACCTATTTGTCGGGTGGAGATTCTGATCTTTCGGCTCTTATTCAATCTTCTGGAATTGATTCTAATTTGGACGTTTTGCCGGCAGGGCCTGTTCCTCCTAATCCGAACGAATTGTTGATGAGTTCTCGTTTTGAGCAGTTGGTCGATTATGCACGATCCCATTATGATTATGTGATTTTGGATACAGCACCATTGGGTATGGTATCCGATTCATTTTTGTTGACCCGGGCTATCGATGTGGTTATTTATGTAGCGAGGGCTAATTATACGAATAAAGCGTCGATCGAGATGTTGAATGCATGGATTGACAATAAGCGTATCAATGTGCCGGTTTATCTTATTTTGAATGATGTGAATATGAATTCAAGGACTTATTCATATCGCCAATATGGTAGCGGAAAATATGGTTATGGATATGCTTCTTCGCGGTCGGAATATGTTATTCCGTGGTATAAACGTTTGTTCAGAAAAAGTGATAGTTAATAGAAATGATTTTGAGTATAAAAGAACGGGAAAGAATAAAATTCTTTCCCGTTCTTTTATTGGATTTGTTGAATCATCGAGTTAACCGAGCTGCCATTTCTTGTGCAAGGTTTCTACATTGCTCCTTTATAGCTGGAGTAATGCTTTGTTTCATTTCTATACAGCAGGGGATAGTTTCCCATTTCATGGATTCGGCGAATGCGGCGAGGTGTTTTACTGCCGCACCGGCCCAAGTGAAAGAACCGAAATAGGCAAACGTGCGATTCTTGATATCCCGTGTAGCAATCATTTCGGTGAGGGTTTCGACTGCCGGAAATAATCTGTTAGAATAAGTAGGGCTGCCTATAATGAGCCCCCGGTAGCGGAATATGTTTTGGAGGATATACGATGGGTCTTCGTGGGAAACATTGTGGAGTACAATCTCTTTGATTCCGTTGGCTGCTAGTTCACGAGCTATTTCTTCGGCCATCTGTTCGGTATGCCCGTACATACTGCCATAAGCGATAACAACACCCGGTTCACCTTCATATCGACTGAGGCGATCATAAATGCCAATGACTCTGGTTATTTCTTTTTCCCATATGGGTCCGTGTGTGGAACAAATCGTTTTGATTTCTATGTCGGATAGTTTTTTCAGTGCCGTTTGTACGGCTGGCCCGTATTTCCCCACGATATTGGAGTAGTAACGCACCATTTCGCTCCAATACTTATCCGTGTTTAATTGACTGTCTGTAATGCCTCCGTCCAAAGTACCGAAGCAGCCGAAGGCATCCCCTGAAAAAATCAATTTGTCTTCGTTAACGTAGGTCATCATTGTCTCGGGCCAATGAACCATCGGCGTAAGATGAAATGTGAGAGTCCTTTTCCCGATAGACAAGGATTCTCCGTTTTTAATACAAAGAGTATTGTCGTCTATTCCATAATATCCTTTAACCATTTCGAGGGTTTTGATATTGCCTACAATTGTCATTTGAGGATATTTTTGACGAATAAATTGTATCGAGGCAGAATGATCCGGCTCCATGTGGTTGATTATGAGATAATCTATTTTCCCGTCCCCGATAATCTCGGCTATGTTGTCGAGTAGTCTATCGGTATAAGCGGCATCCACAGTATCTATTAATACATTTTTTTTATCGGTTATCAAGTAAGCATTATAGGATACTCCGTATGGAAGCGGCCAAAGATTTTCGAATTTATATTTACACCGGTCATTTACTCCTACATAATGTATACCATTTGTAATTTCTGTTATCTTCATAATCGTATAATTAATTTGATATTTGATGATAGTCCTCTTGTTTGTAGATTATCGCTTATTTGAAAATGATTCCAAAAATACGAAAAAATAGAAATCTTTGGGAAGTTCAAAATTTATTTTTTCCTTTGTAATAGAAAACCTTAAATGGTTATATAGTTTATTAACAAATTTACTAATAGGTGCATATTGTACCAGAAAAACATTAAAATCATGAAAAAGTATTTGGCAGAGATGGTGGGTACTATGGTACTCGTGTTGATGGGTTGTGGAAGTGCTGTATTTGCGGGCAATATAGCAGCTGCTTGCGGTGCGGGAGTAGGAACGTTGGGCGTTGCTATGGCATTCGGCCTTTCTGTGATTGCTATGGCTTATACAATTGGCGGTATATCGGGTTGCCACATCAATCCGGCTATTACGTTGGGTGTATGGTTGTCTAAACGAATGAACGGGAAGGAGGCCGCCATGTATATGGTCTTTCAGATAATCGGAGCGATTATTGGATCGTCTATTATTTATGCTTTGGTTTCTACGGGCGGTTCATCGGGAGTGACTACGACGGGAGCCAATAGTTTCGGAGACGGAGAAATGTTACAGGCATTCATCGCCGAGACAATCTTTACGTTTATTTTTGTATTGGTGGTATTGGGTGCGACCGATGAGAAAAAAGGAGCGGGCAATTTCGCAGGATTGGCTATCGGTCTTACTTTGGTGTTGGTTCATATTGTTTGTATCCCTATTACGGGAACATCGGTAAATCCCGCTCGTAGTATTGCTCCGGCTCTGTTTGCAGGAGGAGAAGCTCTTTCACAGTTGTGGTTGTTCATTGTAGCGCCGTTTTTCGGAGCTGCGTTGTCTGCAATGGTTTGGAAAGGACTGATGGGTGACAATAAGGAATAATATAGTTTTTCTACGATAAAATAAAGGGGCTGCTTTTCAAGGCAGCCCCTTTATTTTATGGATTGTAAAAAACGATGCCTTTAATATATAACCCTCCAATTTCTTGCGGGTTGTTCATATAGCCGTCCAAAGACAGAGGAAGTATGTATGTATTGTTGCCTCGGAAAGACCAAATCGTGTCGTTGGAATTTACTTTGTAGTTTTGTTTTTTTAGTAGGTCGACTAGCGGATAAACGGCGACAACGGTACTGTCTGGCCCCAATATTTCCACATTGTCGCTGTTTGTTCGGATATTTGAATTTTCATCGAAAAACAGGGCGTATTGGTAATCTTTTATATTTATGTTTTTGCCTTCGTAAGAATCCGATTGGTAGTAGGAAAAATAGATGCGATGATTTTCCTGTGAGCGATTCAATGCAGATGTTATCCCTTGTGTGAGTTTGGAAAATTGCATCGAGGAAACGGAATCGGTGAACCAGACTTGTATATCTTTTGCCCCATAATTCTCTGTGAGATAGAGAAGGTCATCTTGTAGTCGGGTGGCATCAATAGAGTCGAGCTGGGTGCACTGGGTTTCTAAACTGTCGAATGTAAGAAGATTGTTTGTCCCGAGTTTGTTATTTTGAATGAGTGTATCTATCCGCTTGTGCATGGTATACCGGGTAATTTCGCTGAATCTCCACGGGCCGATTGATGAGATGAGGAAAAGAAGAATAAATGAGATGAACGGGATTTTTATTTTTTTACCAGATGTAAAAATGGTATACAAGGCAGTCGTATAGCACCAAAAGTTGAGCAGCAGTATGTATAGGCGGTTAGTCGTGATACCATAGTCTTGAAAGCGGCGGATTATACCGACAGTCATTAAGATTAATAGTGGGAGAAGCAGTATGCCGAACCATTGCCTGAAAAATTTCAAAGGACGATTCTCTTGTATGCATAACGGATATAGTATAAAAGGGGTGATTGTTCCGCCTATGGTGAGAATGGAGACTAGTGCGGAGACCCAACCATCGGGAAGTTGCCACTGAATTATGATTTTTATTAAATAGGCATAAAGGATTGTTCCGTAGAGTATGAGGAGGGGTAATAGTATATATAAACCTAGAATTTTCCATGCTTGGGCAAACGAATGCACCTTTGTTTCGGTTATCGAGGCGATAGGAATGTTGCCTAGCAGATAGAAAGGAAAGAACAAGGTATAGCAAAGTACATGTATGTTTGAATACATCTCGCTTTTGAATTCACAGCCGAACAGAGTATCGGTAGAAAATAACGCCAGAGAGAGGCCGGCTGCCAAGACCGATGCAAAAAGTAAGCCTGTTAGTATTTGAATACACAACAGATAGGAGAAATTCCAAAAAGAGGTATCGGTGTCCTTTTTCAAAAAGGCAACCCAAAATAAGGACGAAAAAAATGTTACGATAGGAGCTATGAAAGCAAGTGCCCCGAAGAAATGTTCGGGAGTATCGTTCGAAATGTAGCCGTACAAGCTCCATAATAGTACAGCGAGTAGGGATACTGAATGTCGTATAGTGGGGTTCAAACGGTTCTCGAAGCAGAGGACGATACTTGCAGCGAGAGGTAATGCTCCTACCCATACGTACCAATAGGAGGGTTCGTAGAGTATGCTTCCTTTTAATTGCTCATAGGGGAGGTTGACGAGTAATAGCAGAGAAATACACAACCCGATTGTTGCTGTTGCTGCGACCGGAAATCGTT
>ERZ826146.3016-NODE-3016-length-11636-cov-2.566618_pt1 | contig 11636 bp, 6 predicted proteins | sample MGYA00519857_ERZ826146 | MGnify/ENA primary metagenome ERZ826146 (study PRJEB31778, sample SAMEA3449222) | human gut metagenome | biome: human gut; feature: human-associated habitat; material: faeces | place: United Kingdom | collected 2010/2012 ...
GCGATATGGTGCTTTTCAGCCTCCGAAATGGGCTTTATTGCAAGCCGAAATGGTGCTTTTTGCAATGTGAAGAAATACCCTTTAAACATAAATCATTGATATTCAATATATTATAAAATGCTCTCATAATTCGCGTATTTGCGCCCGATGAAGAGTCTGTGCGCAAATACGCGCTTATTTTTCGGGGTATAACGGGAAACTGAGAGGGAAAAATCGGAATCTGGTTATAAATTGAAAGTTGTCCGTATAGGTTTAATCCGAATCGGTTATTAGAATACATACTGAAAACATGAACGCACAAAATATATAAAATATATGCGGTATAATGACCGATTTGGGTTTAATTCAAACCGCTGGTCAGACGTCCTGTGATTTTATTTCTATTAGCTTTCGGTCAGCCTTATACCTTTATCGAAGGCGTGGCGGGATATATTGGTATAATGTATCGGGCGGACCGGCGGCGGGAGAATGGTATATGCAGTGCGTGAAATGAGTATGGTGTAAAGTAAATATCTGCGGTCAGACGGCATGTTTTAGTTTCATATAAACAGCGGAAGACAATGCATATACGGAATTGAAGCGATTGTTTATATTTAAACCTATACCCTATCAGAATTCATATCTGACCGTAATGACGTCTTGCGCCATCCGCCTGATGATATGATAAAAACGAATTAAGTCGCCGTGGAAGGCCGGACCTTCCGCGGCGACTTGCTCATCAACCCCCGTAATGCTTATTTTCCGACTGTGCGCGGAGCCGCGTTCTTGCGCTTGCGGCTTGTGCGCTTCCACCACATATAATATCCGCTCAGTGGCAGTATGAATCCTATCAGGGCGGCTATGAATTGAATTATCTTTGTGACGATGCCTCCCCAGCTTCCGGTGTGGAACGAGTAAATCCAGCCTTTCATCTTGTCCGACCTCGGTGTCTGGCTGTAAAGACTGTATCCCGTTATCTTTCCAGACTCCGTATTGAACTTTGCCGTGTCCGTACGCGGCATGTTTCCGGGCAGGCTCACCTTTGCCTGTGCGGCCTCGAGACTTATGGATTTATATTCAGAATATTCCTGTTTGAGCTGCGCCAGCACGTTGTTCCATACGCTGTAGTCGAATTCTTTCTGTCCGTCCTTTTCTTTTTTCTCGCCTGAAGGACGGCTCACACTGGCAGTGGCGGTGCCTGACGAGGCCGACGCTCCGAACACGTCGTAGAACAACGAGCGGTACCATCCGAACGACCATGTGAGTCCGGTGAGTGCCATGAGCAGCAGGAAGATGGTGGCATAGAAGCCGAGCGTGACGTGACAGTCGTAGATCAGGCGGCGCGTACCTTTGCCGAACGCCACTTTAAGCCTGTTGCCCAGCATCTTGCGTGTGCGCGGGAACCATATCACCAATCCCGTGATGAGAAGCGCTACCATGACCAGCGTGGTGATGCCCACAATCACCTTGCCCACCGATGTGGCGCCTTTGCTTGCCGGTGGGTCCAGGAGCCAGCGGTGCAGTTTGCGCATTGTCTGGAAAAATTGCGGGCTCTCTGTCCATCCGTTCACCTCTCCCGTGTACTGGTTCACGCTCAGGCTTTTCTTCTCCGCGCCTTTTATGCTGAGCATGCACGCCCTCTCCGGGTCGGCCGAAAACTCCATTGACGACACCTCGACAGTGTCCGACAACTGTCTGCGCACCTTCTCCACAATCTGCGACGGCTGCAGCGGTACGGCTCCTTCGGGACGCTCTACCTTGTAGATGGAAGGGTTCAGACTCTCGGTGATTTCACTCTCAAACACCATTGTGGCGCCGCTCAGACAGATGATGCAGACAATCAGTCCGAGGGGAACTGACAGCCACAGGTGGATTCTACGGATAAACATGTTCATTTTTGTTGCAGTTATGTTTGTTTGATGTCAATGTTGTCTTAAGAAACTTACGCCTTTTATGGCTTCAGTGTCTATCTCTGTTCCGCGCACGGCGCGTCCGTCGGCCGATATGGTGTAAAGTGCGGGCAGCGATCCGTCGGTAAGCTCAACTTCAAACGTGATGGTGTGCTCGTCTTTGTTCACCGCGCACGACAGTGCTATGTCGTTTATCCGTTCCGCCTCCGGCATGCCCTTTACGTCGGTATAGGTCATTGTCTTAACGTCGAATATGCCGAACTTCTTGTGCGAGCCCTCCGTCACTCCGGCCGTTCCGGGCTCGGTGAACATCTGGAGGCAGAATTTGTTGTCGCCCAGATAGAAACACCGCCACAGGTAGTGGCCCGTTATCTCTGTAAGGTTCACGTAATAATCGTCGTCTATCGCCACCGGACGGCCGTCCTGTATGTTGCCGCCGCTTATGCGCAGCACTGCCGACGGCACCTGCGGGACGCTCTGTCCGTAGTTTGTGGCGGTGCTCTGGCAGAACAGGTATATGTCGTCGCCTACTACCTCGATGCCCGTCTCGGTGCGCGAGCGCTGGTTGCCTTTTATCTGTCCGGCCTCCTTTCCCGGGTGGTCGGCGCTTTTGCGAATGATGGTGTTACGGTGCTTCAGATACTCCTTCGCACTGTCGTCGGGGTCGAACGCATATACACCGATATACAGATTGTCGGCCAGGTCGGTGCTGTATGTGGCTTTTGCCTTGACAGGGTCTGGCTCAAGATGCTTTGTGGTGTACGACAGCAGCACGTAGTCGCCGTATTCCGCTATGTCGCCCACGCCCCATGTCTCGCCTTCCATCAGGCTTGCCGGCTCCATGGTGAGGTCGTCGCAGCGTATTATTCCGTCCACCACGGCCGCCTCGAACGTATCGAGATTGATGAACTTCACGCGTTCGTAGTGTCCGTTTCCGGTCTGGTCGGACATGCCTATGAGATAGTTCTTGAATATTCCGCGTGCCTTTACGTCGCCGTCGAGCGCTACTCCGTTGCCGAACTGCGTCAGTCTGCCGTCCTTCAGCGTCCATGCCTTGGTGATGTAGTCGGACGACGAGCCGCCCTGCGAAGGATAGTTCATGCCTATGAGCATCTTGTCGCCGAAGCTGACGAAGTCGGGATTGTTTCCGCTGAAGAACACTCGTCCGTTAGGGTTGGTGGGGTCGAGCTTCCCGCTTGTGTGGTCTGCCGTGAGCTGCATGTAGGCACCGTTGTTCTCTCCCGAGCCACTCATCACCACGTATTGTTCGGTTGCCGTGCTGACGCTGCCTCCTGAGCCGTCGCCTCCGCCCGTCATGTCGTTTTCGTTGCATGCTGTCAGTGAGCAGGTCAGGGCCGCCATGCCCACTATTCTGATATATATCTTGTTCATTTTTGATGTCTTTTTTTGATTATTTGCTGAATGTGTAGCCCACCTTTATGGCAAATGCGCGTCCGGGCTTCTGCATTTTGTAGTTGTCGTACAGTCTGGCGTCTGCCATGTTCGTACACTCGGCCGATACCGTGAATTCCTGTTTCTTTCCGAAGTTGTAGCTCACGAACAGGTCGTGCGACAGCTGTGTGGGCACCTCAAGCTCCGGATTGTTGTACGTGTTCCATTCGTAGCTGAACTTGTGGATGTATCCCACCATGTACTGAATGTCGAGCACCGAACCCTTAATGAACAGGTCGCGCAGCGTGATTCCCGCCTCGCCGTTGCCATACATGTATGGTATGGCAGGTATTCGTTTCTTGTAGTTCTTGCTCACCCGTTGCGTTCCGGCCACATACTTGGTCATGCTCCTCATGTCGATGTAGCTGAAGTTGCATCCGGCGAAGAACATGTCGCGGAACGTGTAGCGCACTCCCAGGTCGCCGCCCAGGTTACGCACGCCTCCGTCGTTCTTCGATGTGGCGCGTCCGTTGTCGCTGTTTGTGGTGCGGCGTATATAGTTTTCTATTTCGCGGTATTGCAGGGCCGCGTCTATTGTCAGCCTGTGCAGGGGCAGGTCTATCGGACTTGCCGTGACGCTGAGGTTCAGGTTGTTGCTCGATTCGGGCTTCAGTGATGAGTTGCCGCGCTCTATGTCGTCGCCCGAACCGAACAGCTCGCGGCTCGTGGGCAGACGGAGCGCATACTCATACGACAACCGCAGCTGCACGTGCTTGCCAAGAAAGTATGTCGACGCCAGTCCTCCACCCCAGTATGCCGACGTGCTGCTGAGGTCGCGGTAGTTGCTTCCGCCGTCAGGGTCGAGGTAGGCTTCCAGATGGTTCAGATAGTTCTTCATGAACGCCGATGTGTTCCACCGCCCTTTATGGTCGTATTTGTAGCTCAGTCCCGTGACGGCCTTAAGGCTCTGCTGCGGATGGTCATACTCCGGTTCCTGCATTGTCTCGTCCTTGCCCGAGCGCGAGAACGACGTGAATGTGGAGCTTAGCGAGAGCGAATGTCCCTCCTTCGGGAACAGAGCCACGCGCAGGTTGGCAGCGCCGTTGTTGTCGCGGTAGCGGTATTTGGTGTATGCCAGCTCGCCAGGCGCGCTCTTCGGCTTGCTGCGTTCGCCCAGCCAGTTGTAGTTGCAGCTGGCCGTGTCGGCGGCATACGACTGTCCGAAGTTGTAGTTTCCGTTCAGGGCCACGTGCAGTCCCTGCATAAGCTTGAACCGTTTCTCGTATGTCAGCTGCGGCATGAGCGTGTTGGCGGTGGTGTAGCGTGCGCCATACACCCAGTTCATGTTCGACGCGTTCTGCGTCTGTTTGTATTCGTATCCGCCTGTGAATCCCAACAGCAGCCGGTCGGCATAGGGCTTGTCCACTACTCCTATCCTCAGTATGGCGGCCTCGTTGTGATACATAGCGTGGAAGCGTCGCACCTTCAGGTCTTCGTAAACCACCTTGTTGCCGTTCTCTCCGAACTGCGTGTAGTGGTCGATGTTCACCTTGTAGTCGTTGTCCGAATAGTTCTGATAGGCGTTGAGCGATATGTGGAAGCCTTTGTTCGAGGTCCATTCGGCATACACATTGCTCTTGTGCGTATTGAACGAACCGAACGAGTAGGACGCGTTCACGCGTGTACGGCGTCTGTTGTCCGTCACTATGTTGATGGCTCCTCCCAACGCGTCGCCTCCCAATTCCACGGGCACCACGCCCTTATACACCTCCACCCGCCGTGCCAGTCCGGCAGGTATGTTGTTCAGTCCGAACGCCGAGCTCATGCCTTCCATCGGTACTCCGTCGATGAATATCTTGACATGGCGTCCTGAGAATCCGTTCAGCAATACGCTCGTCTCAGATCCCAGTCCGCCGTTCTGGCGTATCTTCACTCCGTTTATCCTATCGATGACGTTGGCAAGGTCGAGAGTAGTGTTCTTCAACTTCGACGTTTCAATCATCGACACATTATAAGCCAGGCGCTGCACCTTCTCTTCCTGTGTGAGAGAGTTCACCACCACCTCGTTAAGAGTGAGGGCGTTCTCCTTCATCATCACCTTAAGATGGTGCTCCGCACCGTCCGGTCTTAATGCCATCCGCTCCGTTCCGTATCCCAGATAGTTGACGGTTACGAGGCATTCTCCTGCATGCTGTTTCAGCGTTATGCTGAATTCTCCCCGGTTATCGCTTATGCCTCCGCCTACGAGCGAGCTGTCTGCCGCCGCGCGCACTTCTATGGTGGCATGGCTCAGAGGCTCGAGTGTCCGGTCGTCCATCACTTTTCCCTTGACGACACAACCGTTTTGCGCGTGCGCATTGATACCAAAGAAAGAGAATGCAAAAGCAAATAAAAAAAATAAATACAGTCTGCTTCGTTTCATTATAACTTTTTCCTATTTGTTTTTAACGGCTGCAAAGTTACTTGTGCCGCCATACCGACGCAATACTCATTGTTAGGTATTTTGTCGGCAACGGTCTGACTGTGTGTCATAAGTTATAATGTCAGCGGTTCACGCCCGTGTCACGTATCATGCGGTGTGCTTTTCACGTCGCGTAATCAGTCTGTCGCCATATTGTCAGACTGCACCGGCGTGCGACTGTCTTTCATTGTTTTTTCAATGCGTGTTGTTTTGGTGGTCATCGTCCCGCGGGTTATTCCTGCCTTACGGAACAGAGCATCCGTAACCGGTGACAGTGTCAGGACGGCTGCTCTTTCATGTCCTTTTCATGCGTCAAATCCGAAACGAAACCCTTACGGTCTGCGTGTAGTGTCAGAATATCACATATTTTATCCAAAAAACAGCAAAGAAACATACTTCATCCAGCAATAATTATAATTACTTTTGCAAAGTAATCAAATCTGTTGCAAACCTACAATCAAAACACAGGTAAATATGAAAAGAATTTCAATACTCCTCGTATTTCACATCCTAATGGGCGCCTGCTGCATGGCGCAGAGCAATGCCGAGCGCAAGGAATACGCCTCTCGCGTGAAGGCTGCATTCGTAAAGGCGTGGAACTCATACATGAACTATGCCTACGGCATGGACGCCGTGAATCCCATTTCGGAGAAAGGTCACAACTGGTATTCGGAATCGCTGCTCATGACGCCCGTCGATGCTTACAGCACCATGTGTCTCATGAATCTGAAGAAACAGAAGAAGCAGGCGCGCGAACTCATATTCAGCCGCCTCAATTTCGACAAGGACATGGACGTGCAGCAGTTTGAGATAGCCATACGCATGGTGGGAGGACTCATCTCTTCCTACCAGCTCGACGGCGACAGACGTTTCCTCGAGCTGGCGAAAGACCTGGGCGACAGGCTCATGCCGGTGTTCGACACGCCTACGGGAATACCTTATCGCATGGTGAACCTGCGCACTGGAGCCATAAGCGGCAACGTGACCAATCCCTGCGAGGTGGGATCCATGCTGCTGGAATACGGTATGCTGAGCAAGCTCACGGGCGACCCGAAGTATTATGACAAGTGCAAGCGCGGCATAGTAGAGGTTTACAAGCGTCGTGGCAAGACCGGACTCGTGGCAGGAGGGATAAACTGCGACACGGGCGAATGGACCGACAACAAGGCGCACATACGCGGAGGCATCGACGCCTTCTACGAATATCTGCTCAAGGGCTACATCCTCTTCGGCGACGAGGACCTGCTGCACATGTGGCAGACATCGCTCGACGGTGTGAACCGCTACCTGGAAGACCGTACCGCCGACGGCTACTGGATAGGCGAAGCTGACATGGATACCGGCGAGCGCACGGCCACCGTGTTCGGCGCTCTCGACTGTTTCTGGAACGGATGTCTCGTGCTCGCCGGCGAGACGGAGCGCGCCAAGATGCTTCAGGAGTCGATTTTCAAGATGTGGACCATGTATGGCATAGAGCCCGAGGCCATCGACTACAAGACCATGCAGGTGCTCAGTCCGGGCTACATGGTGCGCCCCGAGGCCATCGAGGCTACCTACTACGTGTGGCGCGCCACGGGCGACAGCCGTTATTACGAGATGGGCAAGACCATGTTTGAGTCGATAGAGAAATACTGCCAGACCGAAAACGGATATGTGCAGCTGAGCGATGTGCGTACAAAAGAGAAGTGGGACACGCTGGAGAGTTTCTTCTTTGCCGAGACAATGAAATACTGCTATCTGTTTTTCGCGCCCGAAAAGGTGTTCAGCTTCAAGGACTATGTGCTTAACACCGAGGCCCATCCGCTGCGCAACACGTGGGACAAGGGATGGCGCGGCGACTACATGATGCACGGCGGTGGTGCCGGTGATGCTGCGCAATGAGCGGTGCGAGTGGTCATTCTGCGTCTGTCCGTATCCGCCTTCGTTGCCTATTCACGACGTGGTATATCCCTTCAGGCGGCATTCATCGCCGCTGACTGGCTCGGTTTTCTGTGCGCTCAGCGTGGCGTTACACGCAATGAGTATGAATAGAAAAATGCTTATGGACTTTCTTATGTTCAGTTATTTGTAAGGATTAAGATGTTAATGGTCCGCCGTTTTGTTTTCTATGGCGATGCATTGTGCCGGTGTAATGCTCTCCATAGGCATTATGTCGGTGGTTGTGAGGCTTTTATCTTCATTGTTATATACCTGTAATCGCTTACGTTTTACGAATAATATTCCATCCGTCAATGCGTAGCCTGATTATTGCGCGTCGCAGGACAACACGCACACAATGAGTTTTTTATAAGACCGAAAAAACTGCTTCAGAACATCAAATGAATAAAACAGTCGCCCGATGCATTATTTCAGAAGCATCAGGACGCTGCCTCCCGTTATGAGCAACGCACCGAGAACCACGCGCATACTGACCTGTTCTTTCAGAAAAATAAACGAAAGAAATATGGTAATCACCACGCTAAGTTTATCTATGGGCGCAACACGCGACACATCGCCCGTCTGTAATGCCTTGAAATAGAACAGCCACGACAGGCCCGTAGCCGCGCCGGAAAGCACAAGAAAAATCCAGGAGTGATGAGGTATTGACTTCAGTTCGGCCGTGTGTGAGCCGAAAATCACGATGCCCCATGTGATGACGAGGATGACCGATGTGCGTATGGCTGTTGCCAAATCAGAATTGATGTCCTTCACTCCGGTCTTTGCGAAGATGGCTGTCAGAGCAGCAAAGAATGCCGACAGCAATGCATAATATTTCCACATTACTCTTTTGTCTTTTACAAACACATCACATATTGAAGGCAAAAGTAATGATAAATTCTGAGGAAACCGCATATTCGCCGATTCTTCACTATAATTAAATGATATCATAAACTTATGGAGACGGTCAGGGCGTGGCATTATATAAATTAATGTCACGCCCCGATGGACAATGAAAAGCCTCAATCACGTTTCAGTCCCCATTTCTTGTTTGGCTTGGCCGAAGCCTTGTAGGTTATTGTTCCGCCGTCCTTCAGCACGTCCCAGTCTATCCATACCGAGTTGTAGGCTTTGCCGTTGAGACGCATGGAGTTGATGTACTGTCCGTCACGGCCGCCCTTTATCTGGAGCAGACCGCCAGGCAGATGAATCTTTATGTCGGAGAACTGCGGCATGTTGATGCAGAACTGCGCCACGCCAGGTGTCATAGGATAAAGTCCTATCGACGCGTATATGTACCAGGAACCCATAGCTCCGCAGTCGTCGTTGCCGGGAAGACCCGACGGTGACGAGTCGTAAGCCTCGCGGAGTATGCGTGAGATGATGGCCGAAGTCTTGTAAGGTTTGTCCACATAGTTGTATATCCAGGGCACTTGGAAGTCAGGTTCGTTGCCCGCAGCAAAGAAGTGGTCGTCGTAACCGGCGTCAATACGCACGAAGAGCGAGTCGAGACGTTTCTCGGCGGCAGCCTTTCCGCCTATTGTGTCGATGAGAGTCTCAAGGTCGTAAGGCACCATCCAGAAATAGTTTTCCTTCGTTGCCTCGCGCCAGTCGTCGTCCGGCTTCTTCCAGCTCATGTCGTTGTTGTTGCGCGAGCGTAGCCAACGGGTTGAAGGATCGTAGAGATTCTTCCAGTTGGAAGCGCGGTTCATGAAGAAGACGGCGTCCTTGTCGTTGCCCAACGCCTGTTTCGCGAACTGTCCGATGGCGTAGTCGGCCGATGTGTATTCAAGGCAGAGCGATGCGTTCTCAATGCCTTTCTCGATGTAGTTGGACAATCCCGGACGCACCTCTACGTTCTGCGAGTAGGTGCGCGGTTCGAGAGCACCCTTGCGCATATACTCGTATGCCTTTTTCAGGTCGAAGTCGCGGCCGCCGAAAGCGTATGTGTTGGATATTATGACAGGTGTCGGGTCGCCGTGCATGACGCCCGTCTCGATGTTGGCGAGAATCCAACGGCCGTATCCACCGCTCTGTTCTGCGAAGTCGACGAGCGACTGCATCATGTCCGAACTCTCCTTAGGATAGAGCACTGCCAGTATCTGACTCTGCGTACGGTAGGTATCCCATCCGCTGAATGTGGTGTAATGGTCGCGTCCCGGTTCCGTCTTGTGCACTTTCCAGTCGGCTCCCAGATATTCGCCATTGACGTCGTTGAACACGTTGGGATGGATGAGCGTGTGATAGAAGTGCGTGTAGAACTGCTTCATGCGGTCGGCATCGCCCGTCACCTCAATCTTGCCCAGGTGTCTGTTCCACTCTGTGCGTGTGTCGGCAAGCACCTGATCAAAATCTCGTCCGGCGTTGTCCTTCTGCAGATTCTCGTGTGCGTTGGCAATAGATACATACGAAATGGCCACCTTGTACTCCACTGTACGGCCGCCCGATGTGTCGAACGTGAAGTAAGCGCCCGAGTTGCTGCCGCCTATGGTGAGGCGTCCGTCCTTCATGTCGTTTCTTATCCATGTGCCCTGCACCTTGGAAGGAGTGTTGAATTCGGCCACGAAATACACGCGGTAGTCGGTCTGATAGCCGCAGAAGTCGCCGCCCTCGGCATATCCTTCGAGTGTTGTGGGCGATGTGATCTTCACCAGTGCGTTGGTGAGTTTGGTTGAGCATACGCCGCTGCCTATTATCACCGTGCCCTCAGATGCCGATGAAGGGAACGTCATGCGCACTACTCCGCTGCGCTTCGACACCGTTGTCTCGCACTTCACGCCGTCCTTGTATTCGAGCGACAGATAGCCTGCCTGCGACGCAAGGATGTCCTTGTAGAACGGGAATGAGCCCATGTCGCCAGGCGATTTGTCCAGACGTCCGGCCAAAGCTATGAGCGGGAAGTTGCCCATCTCCGGGCATCCGCCTCCCGATATCTGGTTCACCACGATGCCGCGTTGCGGTTCGAAGTGAGTCGGAGTGAGCTGCATCATTCCGAACGGATAGGTGGCGCCAAGAAAGGTGAAGCCCGAAGCCAGTCCGTTGGGGCCAGGTTTACCCACCGTTCCCATACGGGTGTCAACAATGGAAGCATAGTCGGGTGTTGTGTCTCCGGCTACGGCTGTGTGGCAGGCGATACATAAGAATACGCCTGCAAACAACGATTTCAAGAATCCTCTTTTCATTTCAAACAGAGTGTATGTTTATTATGACGTTTATATATTAATATTCAGGTTATTGGGATAGGACGATGTGCCTCTGCACGCGATGTCGTATGATAAATGAAAAACAATTTTATATATAAAAAACCGAAAGGCTATAAAATATGAAACGTAATGTCTAATGTGTGTATATTTATGTATATTTAACTGTTTTGAGCTGTGAAATTGGTATGAAAGGTCTTTCGTTGTGATATGTTTCGCAGAAAAATATTCGTGAACAGAGTCGGAGTCGGTGCTGTTTCTTTGGCGGCGGACTGTATTATATCCAGTGAATGTGTGTTGGCCTTGCATCATGTAAATGTGTGATAAGATGTATTGGATAATGGTTAAATATTGATGCCGACATCTCCATGCTGTCGTTTCTTTCAGTGTGTGCTGTTCTTATGCTATGTATATGTGAGTGTCGGGCACTTTAGTCAGGCTTTTGACAATCATATATCTGCTCAGTGTATGACGTCAGAACAGGCTCTCATATATTGAGGAATGGACATTCCTGCATTGTTGTATTTCCGTAAAAACTTCGTTTTCACGCTTGCTATTGCACTCATCTTTCGCTATCTCTGAATAAGATAGGATGCGGCTCGGCAAAGCCATTACTGAAAAGAAAATATCTTTTCGTTTGTCTTTGCACTCACCTTTCGCTATCTTTGAATAAGATAGGATGCGGCTCGGCAATATCAAAATCCGTAAAAACTTCGTTTTTCCGTTTGCTATTGCACTCACCTTTCACTATCTTTGAATAAGATAGGATGCGGCTCC
>ERZ826146.3017-NODE-3017-length-11635-cov-2.598877_pt1 | contig 11635 bp, 8 predicted proteins | sample MGYA00519857_ERZ826146 | MGnify/ENA primary metagenome ERZ826146 (study PRJEB31778, sample SAMEA3449222) | human gut metagenome | biome: human gut; feature: human-associated habitat; material: faeces | place: United Kingdom | collected 2010/2012 ...
TGCAAAGATACTATTTTTTGAATGATTTTTCGCATTTCACTTACTTTTGACTATATCATTCGTTGTCTCTCTCACCATGACGGCACAGACGTATAAAGGCAAGGTAGTGAATGAGAGCGGGAAACCGCTTCGCTCGGCAAGCGTCGTTCTATTGGCCGATGGCGGCCGCACCACTCTTAGTTTCACTCGTACTGCGGGCGACGGAAGTTTTACACTCAGCGAAAGCGGCAAGGACGGCAAGCGTGCCGAGAGCATACTGTTTTCTTATATAGGATATGCCCGCGATACGATCAGCGTCAAGGACTTTCGCCAAGGACAAACTATCATAATGCACGAAAAGTCGGTTATAATAAAGGAAACAAAGATAAGGGCTCCGCGTGTCTCACAGCGTGGAGATACACTCACATATCTCGTGAACAGCTTTAAGCAAAAACAAGACCGGACGATAGCCGACGTCATAAAGAAAATGTCGGGACTGCAGGTCGGTGAAGACGGAACAATAACATATCAGGGAAAACAAATAAACAAATTCTACATTGAGGGGCTCGATATGCTCGGGTCTAAATATTCACAGGCCTCAGAAAACATATCGGCAGACAAGGTGAAGAGCGTACAGGTGTATGAGCGGCACCAGCCTGTGAAACTGTTGCGCGATGTAACTTTCTCCGACCAGGCCGCGCTCAATATTGTACTGACCGACGATGCCCGCAACGTATGGCAGGGACTGGCCGATAGGAGCCGGAACCAAAGCGCAGAAAGGCGCCGGCGCGCTTGGCGACAGCCGTCTCATGGCTATGATGTTTTCGCGTAAGATGCAGAGCATATCAATGTACAAATACAACAACACCGGAAAGGATGTAATGAAGGAGGTTCACGACAGGCAGTCCATTGAGAACGACGCAGCTGTTGAGAACAGCATACTTGGTGGAATCGCCATGCCAGCGCCATCGCTCGATCCAGTGCGTACAACGTTCAACAACTCCAACCTGTTGGCCACCAACTGGCTGTTCAAGACCCATCATGGCGATGACCTGCGCCTGCAGGTAAGCGGACTGCTGGACAAGACGACACAGAGCCAGACAACACAGACCGTGTACACCGATCTGGCAGACGGAAATGCCATTGTCGAGGATGTGGACGCCACTCAGCATACAAGTGAGATTTCTGCCGAGTTGAAGTACGAGAAAAACCGTGACGACATATATCTTGTGAACACACTTAAAGGATATGCCGACTTTAACAAGAGTACTGCCACGACCATGCTTAACGGCAGAGGAATGTATGAGAACGTGAAACCACGCAAACGGTATTTGCAGGACTCGTTCACGATGAGCAAACGACTGAAGAACAATCACCTCCTTTCGCTGAGCGCATATTTCTCCTATAATAATCTGCCCGGCAGGCTCTTGCTGTCTGACAGCACTATGCAGAGACTCGACATGCAGTCGTTCCATTGGGGCGCACAGACATATTTCAGCCATAAGGCAGGCAGGTTTAATTTCAAATATACACTCTCGACAAAGAGAAAATCGCAGCAACTTTCGATAAACAATACAATGCTCAACGGCAACGACAGCTATTACGAGTCGGATACGCGCCTTACCCCCGAGGCAAACTATTCGCACGGCTCCTTCAGACTGACTGCAACCGTGCCGTTAGTATGGCTTGCGCGCGGATTAAACAGCGACACGCGCAACGATTTTCTGGTAGAGCCAAGTGTGAAGGCGGTGTTCCGTCCTACGGCACGTTGGGACTTCTCGGCAGCGTATTCTTATTCATACAATCCTCTCGACGTGTCGTTATCAGGCAGCCTGCCCATCTTCACCGACTACATCACCATGCGACAGGGCGTCGGAAGACTGAGCAGGACCATGTCGCACGCATTGAACGGACAGGTAGATTATAAAAATACCATAAAGGGACAGTTTGCCACACTGTTGGTTACATGGAACAATCTGTTCGACAATATCCTGTATTCAAGCGAGATGGTTGGCGACATCTACAAGAGCTGTGCCACAGACAAGACCTCCGACTCACACATCCTGACCGTTTTCGCACGTCTGGCACAGTCGTTCCGCTGGTCAAAGCTGAATATAGGCGTTACGACCTATTATGCCGGCAACGACTACGATATGTTGGTGTCTGATGTCGTTACGCCGTTTATGATGAACAACCTTGTCGTTTCGGCCTATATTTCCTTGCAACCGATTGACTGGCTCTCGTTTGAGGCTTATACAAGTTACACGATGTCCAATCTGAAAAACAAAAGCACCGGGGTGAGTCTCATGCCTACTCTAAATTCGTTCAATCATGGTCTGAAAGCATTCCTTATGCCGGGACATTGGCAGATAGAATGGGACAACGAGATATATCACAGCAATGACAAGAGCGTGTCGTTCAATTATTTCTCTGACATTTCTGTGTCCTACAGACGCAAGGCTTATGAAATAGGTCTCACACAGAACAACATCTTTGGCAACGACACATACAGCAGACAAACCATTAATACAACCGTATGCCGTTATCAGATTATTCAGGTTACTCAATTAAGACCAAGATCCGTAATGGCAAGAGTATCCTTAATTTTTAATTATACAAAGTGAAAAAGCCGTAGGTATATTATTCAATGGAAAGCTGTGGCTTAAATTCCGAATAAGCATTGTTTTTCTTCCGCCGTGATGATAACAATATGAATCACTTTCAGATTTTAAGTATATTGCGATTTCTTCGTCTGAGTTTTCTGTTCTACCCCGAAAAATAAACTAATATTTGCGGGCAGACTCTCGCTCGGTCGCAAATTCGCGAAGCATAATAGGCCTATGCAAAGCACTAAATATCAATAAGTTATGTTTAACGAATATTTTCCGGTCATGCGATAAGCACCGTTTTAGCATGCGATAAAGCCCATTTCAAGGGCTGAAACACTTAATATCACACCATAAGATGGGCTTAATCAGACCACAAAACGGGCATAATCAGAACGCATGATGAATGATTCCGGACTACACTTCAGGGTATACGAAAAGCCTATACAGCCAGGAATGGCCTTTATAATACCGGATTTAACATTTTCTTACATCTCTTTTTCAATTTTGTTTTGTCAAAATAGAGTCAAGAAAAACTGTAAGTATGTTACGATAGTTTTATTCAAAGAGAATGATATCTGATGTGATAAAAAATATGAGAATTATGCTCTTGTCCTGTGTTGGAAGATTTATCGCTGATAGCAACACGGATTATTATCAGAAGTTTTCAGAAATTTCATATCACATCATAATAAAAAACAGTACCCACAGAGTTTCTAATGAGTGGTTACTTCAAAAAAGAAACGTCATCGACAAGATTAATGTCAATGACGTTTATCCGACTAATTTCCTTTATATGTATGACTTATATTCTTATATTGCCATAATTCAATGAATACTTCATCGTATTATCACTATGGATACACTGATATCTTTATCTTTTCTTGAGCTTTAGCTTTGGAATATTTATCTTCTCGCCTGCTTTAAATGCCTTATCTTCATTTACGGCTTCAATATAACATTCCATACCCGGTCCCAAGTATTTTTTACTTATATAAGCCAAAGACTGTCCTTCTTTTAAAGTAATGGTCTGTGCAATACCGACAATATTATAAGCCCCTGTCCTTATTCTGATGTCCTTGTTATATTTTTCAAAGTCAGAATTGCCTTTATTATCAGTTTTAGCAACCGGCTTTTTTATCGAGTCGGTATTTGCTGTAGTCTTTTCAGTTTGATTGTTCTTAATTACTTTCTGCCTCTCTGCATCAAGTGTTTTCTTTTGCATTTTGGTCTGGAAATTATCTATTATAATTTCCAATTCCAATATTCTGTCTTCACGCAGCAATATTTGTTTCTGATAATAAAATATACCATATACTCCACATCCACATAAAAGAATTATGATAGATATAAGTAAAATTATGATATTATTTCTTTTACCGGAAGTCTTTCGACTCTCACCATCGCTTGCGTCAATTTTTTCCGGTTGAACGTTGTTGTCAGTATGGGCAACGCAATTGTCAACTACGTGCTCCTCTTCCGGATGATCTCTTTCTATAACTACATCAGATTGCTTTTCCACAGGTTCGGCTATTGTCGGCTGCTCAACATTATCCGTATCCTCTTGTGGCACATCGTTTTCAGGAGTATCTTCTACTGTTTCTTCAGGAACATTTTCTATGTTGTCATCTGCGTTTACGTCCTTATCTTCTAAATCATTATTTCTAACCTCCTGTGGCACATCATCGATACGTGGCTCATCATTAATACGCTGCTCATCGTCGGTACGTTGCTCCTCATCATAGTTCACATCCTCTGAAATATCACTATTATCCATGTCAGAGAAATCCACACCATCATTTATTATTACTGTCTCAAACTGAGCAAAAGGCTGATTTACTCTGTTCTTAAGCGAAGTTTCAGGAGTGAACGAAATCTTGTTACGTCCTTCAATGATTATTCGTCTGCCATTGTTTACATTAACACTTTCGCGGGCATTAACACTTTGTATTTTGAATGTGCCAAGTCCCTTGACCTTAACCTGTTTGTCATTATTCTGTAAGCCTGAATTTATGACATCAAACATGTATGTTACAAATAATTCAGCTTCTTTTTGGGTAAGATCGTATTTTGTAACAAGCGCAGAAGCTAAATCTGATATTTTATTCATTTTCTGATTTTCTTAATTTCTCCTTTATAGATGCGACGGGCTTGAAATTTAATACGATCTTTGGAGGAACCATCATTCTCTGACCTGTCGATGGATTGACGACAATACGTTCCATTCTGTTTTTCAACTCAAACGTACCAAAATTCGGAATGAAGACATTCTCTCCATTGTCAAACTTAGAAGCCATCTTCTCTATGATGCAACGTACATATTTTTGCGTATTGTCCTGTGTATATCCACACCTCTGAGACAATTCGAATATATATTCCTTATTATTCATTTCATCAAAACCTTTTCAAATCATCTCTGCATACAGATCATATTCATTGCTGTCTATTATCCTGACATTATAAAATGACCCAATATGAAGCTCATCGTCTGATTTTATCAATACCTCAGGATCGACCTCCGGAGAACAGAACTCGGAGCGTCCAATGTAATATTCATCTTCCTTACGGTCTATTATCACGCGCATGGTGCTTCCTACCTTCTGCGCTTCAATCTCCGCACTTATTTCCTGCTGCAAGGTCATAATTGCATCCAGTCGCTGCTGTTTTACCTCATAGGGGACATCATCTTCATAATGCAACGCACTGTATGTTCCATCCTCCTCAGAGTAAGCAAAAACTCCCAGTCTTTCAAATCTTGCCCACTTGACAAATTCCATCAATTCCTGGAACTCGCTCTCGGTCTCACCGGGGAAACCTACCATAAGAGTTGTCCTTATATGTATTCTTGGAACTTCTTTTCTTATTTCTGAAATAAGTTGGATGGTTTCTTCTTTTGTGACATTTCTATGCATGCGGGACAAGACATTGTCTGATATATGTTGCAGTGCAATGTCAAGATACTTACATACATTTTTCTTTTCTCTTATGACAGTAAGCAAGTCTTTCGGAAATTTATTTGGATAAGCATAATGCAATCTGATCCATTCCACGCCTTCTATTTCAGAAATGTCGCTGATGAGATCAGCGATATGCTGTTTGCCATCAATGTCTATACCATAATAAGTGAGCTCTTGAGAAATTCTTTGACTCCATTTGCAACCAGACTTCTTACTTCCTGCAGTATGTCTTCTTTTGGACGACTTACATGACGTCCTGTTATTAATGGTATCGCGCAATATGCACATCTCCTGTCACATCCCTCACTTATCTTTATATAGGCATAATGTGACGGTGTGGTCAGGTGACGCTGTCCGACACAAGTCTTGACTTCTCCTTTTCCTAAATCTGTCAGCAGTTGTTTATAATTGAACTTGCCATAATATTTATCTACCTGAGGGATCTCTTTTTCAAGTTCTTTCTGATACCTCTGCGAAAGACATCCCATCACAAATAATTTGCTGATTCGTCCCTCCTCTTTTGCCTTGACCAATTCTAAGATTGTATCAATGCTCTCCTGCTTGGCATCCTCAATAAATCCACATGTATTTATTACTACAATCTCGCCATCTATTTTTTCGGAATCATGAGTGCAATGATAACCATTCGCCTCAAACTGTTTCATAAGAATCTCACTATCTACAAGATTCTTAGAACATCCCATTGTAATGAAATCAATCTGTCCTTTTTTCATTGCTTACTAAATAAGGAATCCACGAACTGGCGTTTATTAAACAACTGAAGTGCATCCATAGACTCTCCCAGTCCTATATACTTAACAGGAACTTTCAACTGATCGCTGATTCCTATTACGACACCACCTTTTGCCGTACCGTCTAATTTTGTTATGGCAAGAGAACTGATCGGGGTTACAGAAGAAAATTGTTTGGCCTGCTCAAATGCATTCTGACCTGTACTACCATCCAATACGAGCAACACTTCGTCCGGTGCCTCTGGCAGGACTTTCTTCATGACATCTTTTATTTTTTTCAGCTCATTCATAAGCCCGACCTTATTATGAAGTCGGCCTGCAGTATCAATTAAAACGACGTCGGCACCGTTTGCTTTTGCAGATGAAAGCGTATCAAACGCTACAGATGCCGGATCAGAGCCCATTTGCTGTTTGATAACAGGTACTCCGACACGTTCGCCCCATATACATATCTGCTCTATAGCCGCAGCCCTGAATGTATCGGCAGCACCGATATAGACTTTCTTGCCGGCTTTCTTAAACTGATATGCCAACTTACCGATAGTGGTTGTCTTGCCTACTCCATTTACTCCTACGACAAGTATCACATAAGGTTTATGATCCTGTGGTAATTCCCAGTCGTCATTATCCCCATTGTTGTTTTCAGTCAGCAATTTTGTTATTTCGCTTCTTAGAATCTCATTCAATTCTGAAGTAGAAACATATTTATCACGTGCGACACGTTCTTCTATACGATGTATGATTTTCAATGTCGTGTCAACACCTATGTCGGAAGTTATTAAAACCTCTTCCAGATTATCAAGGACATCATCGTCTATCGTTGATTTGCCGGTTATAGCTCTCGTCAACTTATTAAATACACTGAATTTTGTCTTTTCAAGTCCGTCATTCAGTATTTCCTTTTTTTTCTTATTGAAAAGTCCGAATATTCCCATTTATTATTTGATATTATGACTGCAGTTATCAGAATAAAAATATTTCTAATGCAAAAATAATAAAAATTATTGATATTCGGAAAAAGACAAACCCATTCTCGTTTGTTTTAAAAAGAAACAGGTAAAGAAATTCTGTTGAATATTTCTTTACCTGTTATATTTTTATTCCGGCACTTTATATTTATCACCAGTCATTTTAACAAATTGTCTTGCGTAGCTTTCAGGGTATCCCGGGCGTTCTACACTTGCACCGATTCCTGTTTTGGTTCTTTTGAAAGTACCATTTTCTTCAGGCTTGATAGTCATATCATTATATTTAACTATCAAATATACAGCAAGCGTTTTCCACCTGTCCAACATCTCCTGCGCTTTAGTATTACTATAATCATTAAGATATTTTATTGCTGCATTCTTATCTGATTTATACAACTCTAAAGCTTTAGCCTCGATATTCTTCTGATTATTAAAATAATCTGTTTCCAAACTATCACGTACTGCCTTTAATGACGGGAACATCATGCTGTATCTCGGATAAACCATATTGCTGACCCAATTGCATACCCAGAATGCATTTTTATCAGAGAATGTGACAGCATCGGCTCCTGGAGTATTATAACATTCCGGCTGAACAGTGTTTCCGCAATATATCGGAGTATATGCAATCATATTTGCATCATCATTGCCAAACCATAATACTCCACCGATCTCACGCGGAAGCCATGATCTCATCTGTGAAACAAAAGAGAATCCACTTTGCTGTGTACTTATAGGACGTTCATTGAAATATGTCTTACCGTCAACAGTATATGTCAATGGTGTAGGCCTGTATGGCATCTGCCATATTCCACCGCCTATATCAGTTGAGTCTATTGCCAGTGGAGTTCCCTCATAATGATCTCTCATGCACTGCTCAATATCCTGAACACTCACCTTTCTGTTCGGTACAATCCACAGCGGCATATCTTCGGCGTTCGGATCTTCTCCCAAAGCCCATGGCAGATATTTATCAAAGTCATCATTGAAATGTCTGAAGAAGCTCCATACACGTGCGTCACAGAATCGTCTTCCCTGGAAATCAGGCTTTGCGTACGCCATCTTCCAAGAGAAATCCTCATCACGGCCGGTGAACCATCCGTTCTTTCTTGCATACTTTATGACATCCTTTGAATATAAAACATTCTCCTTGTCTTTCATGTTGAATTTTCCTATACGGCTTTGGTTCGCATGAGCACAGATTGCATTATCCGGAATACGAATCGCAACCCATACAGCTTTCTTGGAGCCGGGGCCCATTCCCATCATTTCCATTATCCAGGCTTCATTCGGATCGCAAATCGTAAATGTTTCACCTTCAGAGCAATATCCGTATTTATTGGCCAGAGTCGTCATAACATTTATAGCCTCCCTCGCGGTTTTACTCCGCTGCAATGCTATATATATAAGAGAGCCATAATCCAGGATACCTGTTGTATCAACCATCTCCATACGACCGCCATATGTGGTTTCAGCAATAGTAACCTGATACTCATTTATATTTCCGATTACGTTGTATGTTTCTTGAGCCTCCGGAATTTCACCATGATATTCTTTCGTATCCCAGTCATATATTTTACGCATTTCACCATTTGCATGTTTTGCAGCAGGATAATGACATAATCCAATAAACATACCATAATCATCGGCATTGTATGTACAAATTACAGATCCATCAGTACTTGCTTTCTTACCGACAATTAAATTGGTGCAACAATAGGCAATTGAAGCACTCATCAATAACATAAATAAAACGCTGAGGGATGACTTGGCATCTGAAATCAAAGCAGGCAGCCGTTTATCCATCGCTGCGGCTGTATATGTGTTAGCATTATTTCTATTATCTATTGCTATGATATTCAATTTATGTGACTTGCCTGTTTTTCTTATATAGTTTCTTAAATTACACTGACATAATCCCTTCTTTGAGACATTATCAAAAACAATCAGAGTGTTATCAACGTATCCATAACATTGCTTCAAACCACTTCCGTTATCATAGATACTTGCCTTTATTATATGACTGAATGTCCATGCCTCTTTTTGTATCGGCAAAATAACGGGAGGAGTGTCGTCATATTTAATTTCATAAGAGTCACCAATATCCCGTATAAAGCCTGTTACCCATCCGTTTCTATAAATTCCACCGAAATAGCGTGGGAATCCATGACTGTTTGAAATGTACAGTTTACTTGTTTCTTTTATATTCTTATTACACTTAATGGATATTTGCGCATATCTGATTAAAGGTAATGCCCTGTTACTGAAGGAATAGCTATCCGACAATTTTTCAGGTTGTTTATTTATTACAGGGAATATCTGTTTATCTTGTGTTAATGAGTATGGCTTTACTGTTAAATGCACATCAGAGAAACTTATATTATTTATTCTGTTCCATAAGATGCGGCGGAATATATTTGTTCGTTTCTTCTTTGATATATTATAAGGTTTACCTTCAACTACAAAATCGTATTCATTGCTATTGCCCCAAAAATCTGTAATGATATAAGAAATATGGTAGTCACGTTCCTCGTCGAAAACGACATATCCTCTATTACTGTCTATCTCATATATAGGCAAATAATTTCCCGGCTCAACAAATGATTTCATATACCATACCCCCGTTTTAATAAAATGGGCATAATCTCCACAATAATCCATCACGCGTGTCAATCCTACAGGAATTCTTGCAACATCGCTCTCAAAGACTTTTCTCCCGTCAACAATCAACTGGGTTTTACGAATACCATATCTGTTATAGGTATTATCCATATAGTCATTTGCCCAAATGCCAAATCCAATCTTTCCCCATGCATTCAATTTATGGCTGATACCTGCTGAAGATAATGAAAAACTTTGATTATGTGTTGAGCCACAAAATACACCTTCACCTTCTTGAGGATACACCATAAGACCATGCGCTAAAGGACGCGTGGTGTCTTTTATGTATTTTCCAAGGAAATTCAACGGATCTACCATATCTCCACTTTCAGATTCATACATTTCCATATGAATATGAGGAGCAGTACTCGCTCCGGTATTTCCACTGACAGCAAGCAATTGTCCTTTTGCGACCGGACATTCGTCTGGAGATAACGCTATGTCTATATTATAGTTCTTATTTTTCTGTTGCCTTTTCTTAACAATATTTTCTATCTTCGGGCAAAATGCATTTAAATGACAAAACATGCTGGTATAACCTTCAGGATGCTTCACATATATTGCCTTTCCGTAACCGTATTTTCCGACAACAACTCTTGATACATATCCCGAACCGATTGATAGAACGGCCTTATTCTCTACCCGTTCAGTTTTTATGTCGATTCCTCCGTGAAAATGGTGTGCACGTGGCTCACCAAAATTTCCCGCCAGTGAAATCTCATAATTCACAGGCGGGATAAAACTTATAATTGATAATAATATACTTATAAACATCAGCAAGCTTTAAAGCTCATATCTAAACATTTTACAGAATGAGTCAATGCTCCTACAGAAATGAAATCTACTCCACATTCCGCATAGCTACGTATTGTATCATACGTAATACCACCACTCGATTCTGTTTCATATCTTCCATTGATTATTTCTACAGCCTTTTTGGTATCCTCTACAGAGAAATTGTCCAACATTATACGATTTACTCCTCCATGAGAGATTACCTGATTGAGTTCTTCAAAGGAACGGACCTCTATCTCAATTTTCAGATCAAGATTCTTCTCCTTCAAATATTCATGACAACGATTTATGGCGTTTTCTATACCTCCGGCAAAATCAATGTGATTATCCTTCAACAGAATCATATCAAACAATCCTATTCTATGATTCATTCCACCTCCAATACGTACGGCTTGTTTTTCAAGGATACGCATACCGGGAGTTGTCTTACGGGTATCAAGTATATGTGTTTTTGTTCCCTCTATGCGTTTCACATATTTGTTAGTCATTGTTGCGATACCACTCATGCGCTGCATGATATTAAGCATAAGACGTTCCGTCTGCAATAACGAACGTACTTTTCCTGTAACGACCATTGCGATATCACCAACCTTAACCGGCTCTCCGTCATTAATAAGAACCTCAACTGACATAGTAGGGTCAAACCTATTGAATACCTTTTTGGCAATCTCAACACCGGCCAATATTCCATTATCCTTTATAAGCAGATGCGATTTACCCATTGCATCTTCCGGTATACAACATAATGTTGTATGATCTCCATCTCCTATATCTTCAGCAAAAGCGAGATCAATCAGACGTTCTTCTAATTCGTTTACACTTAACATATTATTCTAAGATTAAATTTGATATTCTTTATTACCCTTAATTCCGCAACACATATTGTTAGAAATAAATTTAAAATACTGAGTAATAAT
>ERZ826146.3018-NODE-3018-length-11627-cov-4.907103_pt1 | contig 11627 bp, 10 predicted proteins | sample MGYA00519857_ERZ826146 | MGnify/ENA primary metagenome ERZ826146 (study PRJEB31778, sample SAMEA3449222) | human gut metagenome | biome: human gut; feature: human-associated habitat; material: faeces | place: United Kingdom | collected 2010/2012 ...
TCCACGGCTACTTCACCCTCATCGGCTGCTACCTGCTGATGATGTTCTACACCACGGTGGCCGGCTGGATGCTCCACTACTTCTACATGACCGCTGCCGGTAAGCTGGTGGGCCTTGACGCCGACCAGGTGGCCGGTAAGTTTACCGAGATGCTGGCAAGCCCGCTGACCATGGGCTTCTGGATGGTGGTCGTTGTGGCCATCGGCATCTTCGTCTGCGCCCGCGGTTTGCAGAACGGCCTTGAGAAAGTCACGAAAGTCATGATGATCGCCCTGCTGGTCATCATGGTGGTGCTGGCAGTCAACAGCATGTTCATGCCCGGCGCAAAGGAGGGCCTGACCTTCTTCCTCGTACCCGACTTTGAGCGGATGAAGGAAGTGGGCATCGTCAATACGCTGGTGGGGGCCATGAATCAGGCGTTCTTCACCCTGAGCCTCGGCATCGGTGCCATGGCCATTTTCGGCAGCTATATCGGCAAGGAGCACGCGCTGCTGGGCGAGTCCATCCGCATCGTGGCGCTGGATACCTTCGTAGCCATCACGGCGGGTCTGATCATCTTCCCGGCCTGTTTTACCTATGGCGTGGACCAGACCGCCGGTCCCAGCCTGATCTTCATTACCTTGCCCAACATCTTTGCCAACATGGCGATGGGCCGCCTGTGGGGCAGCCTGTTCTTCCTGTTCATGGCCTTCGCGGCACTGTCCACCGTGCTGGCGGTGTTTGAGAACATCATCTGCTGCGGCATGGAGCTGACCGGCTGCACCCGCAAGAAGTCCAGCATCGTGAACCTGTTCCTTATCATTGCGCTGTCCATGCCCTGCGTGCTGGGCTACAACATCTGGAGCTGGGACGGCTTTGCTGTGTTCGGCGGCGCGGTGCTGGACTTCGAGGATTTCCTCGTCAGCAACCTGTTCCTGCCGCTGGGTTCGCTGGTCTATCTGCTGTTCTGCGTCTCCCGCTATGGCTGGGGCTGGAACAACTACAAGAAGGAAGTCAACACCGGCGACGGCCCCAAGATGCAGGATTGGATGCGCGGCTATCTGTCCTACGGTCTGCCGCTGATCGTTCTGTTCATCTTTGCCTTCGGCATCTACGACAAATTCTTCGCCTAACAATACCAGAGAGCGGGCTCTTCCTATGGGGAAGCCCGCTTTTTTCGAGAGGGAGGAGACTCCATTATGCACTTGTTGATCTGCGATGACGATGCACGGTTTGCCGCGCGGGTGGAGCAGAAAGTCCGGGACGAACTGGCCCAGCGCGGGATCCCGGCCCAGATCACCGTCTGCACCCGCGGCGAGGAGGCCCTCTTCCACGAAAAGACGGCCAGCGGCCGCAGGGTGCTGACCATCCGGCAGAACCGCACCGAGATGGAGCTGCCCTATGACAGCATCTACTGCCTCGAAAGCGACCTGCGGAAGGTGAACGTCTACGGGGATGTGCCGCATCAGCCGCTCTGCTCCTATTACGGCAAGCTGACCGACCTGCCCGCGGAGCTGTTCGAGAACGGCTTCCTGCGGGTGGGGCGGAGCGATGTGGTGAATATGCGCTACATCCGCCAGATCAGCGGCTACAAGGTAACGCTGCGCAACGGGGCGGAACTGAGCGTCAGCCGGAACGGCTATGCGGCCATCCGGGCGACCTATCTGGAATGGAAGGGGCAGTTCAGCGATGAATCCTGAATCGTGGTTTCTGATCGGCCACATTGTCTGCATTTCGCAGTGGTGCGCCTTTATCATGGTGGACTACGCCTACCTCGGCAAAGGCCGGGTGCGGCCGCTCTGGCTCTGGACGACTGTACTGGTGGCGGGGGAGCTGTTCCTTGGTATCAAGCTCAACATCGGTTTCTTCACCCTGCTGAGCATCTGGGAAAATGTCGGCTTCGTGCTGGTCTCCACGCTGCTGTTCGGCGGCACGCTGGCCCAGAAACTGACGGCAGCCCTCATCAACGGCACCATGTGTCTGCTGGCGGAAAATACCGTCCGGTATGTGGCTTCGTGGGCGACGCATACCTCACTTCTGATGATCTGGAAACGGATGGACTGCCTTGTGGCAATGACCATCACGAATGTCATCGTGGGCGTTCTGGTGGCCTACTTTGCCCACAAATGGAAGACTGAGCGGGCGCTGGAATCCCCACAGGCGCTGGTGATGTCCTTCTTCCCCGGCATCACGGTGGTGCTGAACGTGGTGCTGATGATCTCCGCCGAGGACAAGCCCGCCGATTTCCTGATGCTTCTGCTGACGCTGGGCCTGACTGTGGCAGTGCTCATCCATATGGGCATCGTCCAGATGTTCAACGACCAGATGGCGCAGCAGCAAGCGCTCCACGTTCAGGCAGCGCTGGAGCGGGAGCGCGCCGAGGCATTGATGGACTCTTATACCACCCAGCGCCGCCTGACCCATGAGTTCACCAACCACACCGATGCGCTGGCCCTGCTTTTGCAGCAGGGAGAGTACGAGGAGGCCAAGGCATATCTTGCAACGGTGACCAAGACCATTGCGGCCAACACCACCATCATGGACACCCACAACCCGCTGCTGGATGCCCTGTTGAGCAAAAAGTATGAGGAAGCCAGCCGCGAGGGGGTCATGCTCTACTTTGACCTGCCGGACCTGCGGGAGATCCCGCTGGACAACACCGACCTTGTGATGGTGGTGTCCAACCTGCTCAACAATGCCATTGATGCCGCTGCAAAAGCCGACCTGCCGGAGGTGTATTTTCGGATGCGGAAAACGGAGGCGGAGCTGCTGGTCTCGGTGCGGAACCGCGTGCAGAAGAACCTCGACCTCCCGGACGGCCAGCTCCCGCGCAGCACCAAAAAGGAGCCGGGGCACGGCATGGGCCTGTGGAACGTGACCGACGTGCTGCGCAAATATCAGGGCGAATACACCATCAGCTGCCGGGAAAAATGGTTCCGGTTCACCTGTTCGGTGCCCGTCCGCAAAATATGACATCCTCCCCCGCAGAATATGACATTTCGGGTGAAATGCCCGGCGGCATTTGGTATAATCTGGTTAAGAACAAGGCGGAACTCCAGAGCCAGTGCGTTGCGGCCGAAGCAATTCGGAGGTGCTGGCGGGGGAGAGGGCAGAGCCGCAGAGCGTGTGTGCTGTTTTGCAGCCTTGTCTGGTGAAAAGTCCTGACGAAGCTCTTGACGGTGATCGGGGGATTGCTGTTTATAGAGACTCTTTTAAGGGCCGTGTCGGTGCGTGTCGTTGTGTGGGAACGGGATGCGTTTTTCGATGCGGCAGTGGAGAGAGCTTCGGATAGGGCTTTTTTAGTTGTAAACAGAGGCGGAACTCTTGCCAAACGGGTTCCGCCTTTTTATAATGGAAATAGAAAACGGCCCCGCAGCGGGGCCGGGAAAGAAGGAACGTGTATGAAACTGCCGGAAAAGAAACAGCGCTGGGTCCTGCATGAGGACACTCTGCCGCAGCCCGCAGGCGCGGGCGTCACCCGCCGGGTGCTGGCCTATACAGACGGCCTGATGTGCGTGGAGAACACCTTTGAAAAGGGCGCGGTCGGCGCACTGCACCACCACCCCCACACCCAGATCACCTATGTGGTCTCCGGTGCCTTCGAGTTCACCGTGGACGGTGTGACCCGTACCGTCCACAAGGGCGACACCATCCTCAAGGAGGACGGCGTGGAGCATGGCTGCGTCTGCACCGAAGCGGGCATCCTGCTGGATATCTTCACCCCCATGCGGGAGGATTTCGTGTAACAAAAAGAGCGGACGAGTGCAACGGCTCGTCCGCTCTTTTGCTTGATAGGGATTTATTCCGGCTTGACCTGAAGCTCCTGCTCGCAGTAGATGCAGCGATACTTGCCGTTGGAGCTCAGTTCGAAGATCTGGTCGCACTCTTCCTCAATGGAGGAGATGCAGCGGGGGTTCTTGCACCGCACAATGTTGACCAGACGCTTGGGGGGCTGGGGTTTTTCCTTTTTGACCGCCTTGCCGTCCTTGATGATGGTCACGCTGATGTTGGGGTCGAGGTAGGCCAGCACATCGAGGTTCAGCCACGAAGCATCGCCCTCCACCTTGATGATGTCCTTGCGGCCGCCCTCCGCCTTGTGGGAGCGGGCGTTCTGGATCAGCGCCACGCTGGCGGTGCGGTTGTCTTTGATGCCCAGCAGATCCATCAGGCCGACGGCAGTGCCTGCCTTGATGTGATCGATCACGATACCATTCTGGATTTCATCGATATTCAGCATTTCAGTTGCCCTCCTTGGCCTTGGGGTCCTGCAGACCCAGCAGTGTCATGATCAGCGCCATACGGACGTAGACGGCGTTCTGCACCTGCTCAAAATAGGCGGCACGCGGGTCGTCGTCCACATCCAGCGCGATCTCGTTTACGCGGGGCAGGGGATGGAGCACGGCCATCTTCTCTTTGGCCAGCGCCATCTTCTCGCTGGTCAGGATGTAGCTGTTCTTCAGGCGGATGTAGTCTTCCTCGTTGAAGAAGCGCTCCTTCTGCACACGGGTCATGTACAGGATGTCCAGCTCCGGCATGGATTCCTCAAGGCTGCGGGTCTCACGGTACTCGATGCCCTTGGCTTCCAGCACATCCTTGATGATGTAGTCGGGCACCCGCAGCTCCTCGGGGCTGATGAGCACAAAGCGGATGTTCTTGCAGCGTGCCATGGTCTTGATGAGAGAATGGACGGTGCGGCCGAACTTCAGATCGCCGCACAGGCCGATGGTCAGGTTGTCCAGCCGGCCCATCCGGGAGCGGATGGTCATCAGGTCGGTCATGGTCTGGGTGGGGTGCTGATGGCCGCCGTCGCCCGCATTGATGACCGGGATACGGGAGTAGCGGGAAGCGCGGAGCGGCGCACCCTCTTTGGAGTGGCGCATGGCCACGATGTCGGCGTAGCAGGAGATCACGCGGATGGTGTCGGCGACGCTTTCACCCTTGGAAGCGCTGGAAACGTTCTCGCTCGGAAAACCCAGTACGTGTCCGCCGAGGTTCAGCATGGCCGCCTCGAAGGAGAGGCGGGTGCGGGTGGACGGCTCGTAGAACAGGGTGGCGAGTTTTTTTTGGGCCGCAACGTCCTGATAAGCAGCAGGATCGGATCGGATGCGGTCAGCTAAGTTCAGCAGGGAGTCAATCTCTTCCGGGCTGAAATCCAAGGGGTCGATCAGATGGCGCATGAATTTTTACCTCCGTCAAAGTAATTTTCGCAGAATGGAAAAATCAAAGAAATTTGTGTAATAACTCAGCGAACGCATGACTGGGTGACACAGCCGATTGAAACAGATCTCGTCGAGCAGCAGCATGGCCTCGCCCGGTGCCAGCCGCATGGCCGCGCGGATGGCCTCGTCGCCGCAGCTGGCCTTCAGGTGGGCGACATTGGACGAGATCTGCTGGCTACACTCCTGCTCCAAGATATCGAACACGCCGCCGCTCAGGTCGATGCGGGTGTAGTCCCGGTTGCCGAACAGCGCACGGGGCAGATAATCGATGGAGTAGATGACCGGGGTGGTATCGGCGAGAATCCGCTTTTTGATGCAGATCACCTCATCCCCCGGCGCAATGGCCAGATCGCGGGCCAGCTCGGCCCCGGCGCGGATGGGATAGATCTGGATGCCATCGGCGTGGGGGTAGCTGCCAAAACTGCGGATCAGCGGGTAATATTCCAGCTTTTGATCCAACCGGCTGCGCAGGTTGAGCACAGTGCGGTTGACCACGGTCCCGATGCCGCGCACCCGCTCGATGTATCCGGCACGCTCCATCTCGCTCAGCGCATCGCGGATGACGGTGCGGCTGACGCCAAGTTGTGCGGCCAGATCGACCTCAGCGGGCAGACGGTCCGCGTCGGCGTAGCAGCCGGTACGCAGTTCTTCCAGCAGCGCGGCCACGATGCGGTCACTGATGACCGCACCGCCCAAGCGGATGGAAGACGAAGAGCTGGAATCTTTCATAGGTTGTATCCTCCGGTTCACGGGCGGGGCTGCCGCCCGGACATGCAGAAAACTGCCCTGTGACCCCAAAGTTTCACTGGACAATTTTTCTTGCATTCATTATAACATAAGATAAGATGATTTCAAACGGCAATTATACTGGAATCCGGAAGAAAGTATGATTTTATTTTGGAGGAGATTGAAAATGGAACTTTTGCTGCACAAGGTCTGCGGCCAGCCCGCCGCACTTCCTGTAACCATCCGCCGCTGCGGCCCGGCGGATGCCGATGCCTTTTACGCGCTGCAAAATGAGGTGCACGCCGCCATGCCGCACCCGGAGCAGTTCGTGCCCGATACGCCGGAAAATATCACGGCTTATCTGACCGGAGATCTCTGCCTCGGCGTGTATGACGGCGCTCGGCTGGGGGCCTATTTCATCCTGCGCTACTGCGGCCAGAGTGAGCACAATTACGCGGCGTTTCTGGGCGTCCCGAAGAGCGAGTGGGACCACTGGGCCAACGCCGATAGTGCCATCGTCCACCCGGACTGGCGGGGCAACGGCTTGCAGCGCAAGCTCCTTGAAGCCGCGCTGCCCCTGCTCCGCCCCGGCATCGTGGGCATCGGGGCCACCGTCAGCCCCGAAAACCAGTACAGCCTGAACAATGCCCTCGCCAGCGGTTTCACCATCGCCGCCCGGCGAGAGATGTACGGCGGGTATGACCGGTATCTGCTAAAGAAAATGGTGTAAAATGAGGCGGCTGCGGAAAACAAAAAAGCCACCTGATTTTCATCAGGTGGTTTTTGGTTGGGGATGAGAGAATCGAACTCCCACAAGTAGAGTCAGAGTCTACCGCACTACCACTATGCAAATCCCCAAGATCTGTTTTGTTGTTTGGCTTTCGAGCCGCTCAACGTGTGCTATTATACGGGAAAAGGCGGGAGTTGTCAAGCACTTTTTCAAACTTTTTTGCAGAAATTTGAAAAACCGGCCTGAACTCTGCGCAACGCAGGGTCCGGATCGGTTTGTATGGTTACGGAGTTTTATTAGGCTGCAGCCCTTTCCGACTGTTTTACGGCCAGTTTATGCCGCACCACCAACAGGCAGATGAGGTGGACGGAAGCCGTCAGCACCCAACTGATCGGGTAGCTGATGTAAAGGGTTGTGGTGGAACGGAAGAGTTGGAAGATGGTGGCGATCCAGACCAGACGGAGCAAGCAGCTGCCAATGAGGCTGACCACCATGGGCAAGACCGAGTAGCCGCGGCCGCGCAGACAACTGGCCAGCGTGTCCATCACGCCGCAGAGGAAGTAGCTGGTGCAGATGACCCGCATCCGGGCTAGACCGGCGGCGATGACGGTCTCATCGGTGGAATAGAAGCGGAGCAGCCCTTCACCGGCAAAGTAAGCGCCGCCGCCCAGCACCACGCCGACGACCACGGCACAGAGCAGACAGTTCCGCATGACGCGGTCAAGGTTGTCGTACCGGCGGGCACCCATGTTCTGACTGGTAAAGGTCACAGCAGCCTGTGCAAAGGCGTTCATGCCGGTGTAGATGAAGCCCTCGATGTTGGAGGCTGCCGAGTTGCCAGCGACCACGATGGAGCCGAAGGAGTTGATGGACGACTGGATGACCACGTTGGAGAGGCTGAACACCGTGCTCTGCAAGCCAGCGGGCAGACCGATCTTCAGGATCTGCAGCAGAGCCCCTTTGTGGAAGCCCAGATGCCGCAGGTCGAGGTGGAGGGCACCTTCCTCCCGGATGAGCAGGATGGTGACCATGATAGCGGAAACGGTCTGGCTGATGATGGTCGCCAGCGCCACACCGGCCACGCTCATCTGGAAGAGGATGACGAACACGAGGTTCAGCACTACATTGATGATGCCGGACACGGCCAGACAGTAGAGCGGGCGGCGGGTGTCGCCCACAGCACGCAGCAGCGCCGCGCTGAAGTTGTACAGCATGGTCATGGGCATCCCGATGAAGTAAATCTTCAGGTAGAGGGTCGAAAGGCCAATGACATCTTCCGGGCAGGACATCAGTTCCAGCAGACCGCGCGCCGCAAAGAAGCCTACAAAGGCCAGCAGCACGCCGCTGACGAGACCCAGCGTCACCGACGTCTGGACCGTATTCTGGACGCCGCGTTCATCTTTGGCACCAAAGCAGCGGGCGGCCACGACATTGGCACCCAGCGAAAGGCCGACGAAGAGGTTGACCAGCAGGTTGATGAGCGCACCGTTGGAGCCGACAGCGGCCAGTGCCGTGCTGCCCACAAACCGCCCGATCACAACGACGTCGGCCGCGTTAAAGAGGAGCTGCAGGATGCTGGACGCTGCCAGCGGCAGGGAAAACAGGATGATCTTTTTCAGCATCGGGCCGGTGGTCAGGTCGCCCGTGCGGGGAGATTGTGCCATGGAAAATGCCGCCTCCTTTGATTTTTACGATCCATTCGGATAAGCCGGATCTCACAAGCTGCGCTGCCGCTTTTTCGAAGCGGTACAATTCCTTATTATAGCGCGGCATCAGGTAAAATACAAGTAAAATCAAAACAAAAAAGGCCCCGCACGGCGGCAGGACCTGAAAAAACCGTTAAAGGGTAAGGGTGCGCCAGTGCTCCGGTTTCTCGTAATCGGTGGTCACGCCGTCGTCGGTATACATCCGGTAGGAAGCGTGAGCCCCATCGGGCAGATAGCTCCACAGGTTCAGCTTGGTGTCGTCCAACTGGGCGGTGTTGTCGGCAGGAGAAGCCACCGGCACGAGATGGCCGGGCCGGACAAAGAGCAGCACTTCGTCCAGCCCACAGCGGACGTAGTGATGCCCGGCGGGGAGGATCTCCTCGTCGTAATCGTCTGCTGCCCGCAGACGGAGCAGTTTCATGGATTCGGGCAGGTAGACCATCCGGCCGTGGGCGTTCTGGGTGTAGACGGGCGCGGCCATCAGACCCTCACCGAGGAGAAGCTGGTCCTGCACCTCGCGGGCATCGGGGTCGCCGGGGTAATCAAAGGCCAGCGGCCGGAAGTAGGAGCCGTTTTCCAGCGCCGCCTTCATGAACTCGCTGTAGAGGTAGGGGAGCAGGGCGTAGCGGAGCTGCAGCATCTTGCGGATGGCGGGCAGCTCGTCCTCGAACTGGTAATATTCCTGCGCGCGGGTGCCGGAACTGGAATGGTTGCGCATCAGCGGGGTCAGGATGCCGAACTCCAGCCAGCGCAGGGCAAGGTCGGGCGTGGTGTCGTAGCCGAAGCCGCACAGGTCCGCGCCAGTGTACAGGAAGCCGCACATCTGGACGTTGGGCATCATCTGGATGTTGGCCAGAAGCTGCCCCCACGAGGAATTGTTATCGCCCAGCCAGATGCCGCCGTACCGGTGGGAACCGATGAAGCTGGAACGGCTGTAGAGCAGGGTGCGCTTGTCCGGGCGTTCCTTTGCGAGGGCTTCCCCGGCGGCGCGGGTCATGCTACCGCCGTAGAGATTGTGGATCCGGTCGTGACGGATGCGCTGGCCGTTTATCTCGTGGTAGAAGCTGGCGTAGTCTTCGGGGCTGTTCATCAGGCCCATGACGCCGCCCACGACCTTCTCGAAGAAATCTTCCTGCTCGATGTTCGGCATCTTGCTCATCTCGGCCATGGAGTCGAAGAAGGCTTTCAGCCGGTCGGGGGAGTAGAAAAGGGCAGGCTCGTTCATATCGTTCCAGAAGCCCTCAATGCCGAGGTCCGTCAGCACTTTGTACCGCCCGCCGAACCACTCCCGCACTTCCGGGCGGAGGAAATCGGCAAAATACGCCTTGCCGGGCCAGACCGCGGCCACAAAGGGGGTGCCGTCGGCCTTTTTGCAGAAGTAATCCTTGGCAAGGCCCTCTTGGCAGGTCTCGTCCTTTTCGTCGATGCGCACGCCCGCGTCAATGATGGGCACCAGACGGATGCCCTCGGCCTTGAGGTCGTCGGCGAGCTGTTTCAGGTCGGGGAAGCGCTCTTTGTTCACGGTAAAATCGGCGTAGCCCTGCATGTAGTCGATGTCCATGCAGATCATGTCCAGCGGCAGGTCGTGCTCCTTGTACTGGCGTGCAACCTCCCGCACGTCCTCCTCGGTCTTGTAGCCCCAGCGGCTCTGTGCCAGACCGAATGCCCACCGGGGCGGGATATAGCTGCGGCCGATGAGGGTGCGGAACTCCTTGCAGATCGCATTCTCGTTCCCGCCGGAGAGGAGATACAGATCATAGTCGGGAGTCTCGGTGTGGAAAGAGAATAGATCGTGGCGGGTATAGCCGATGTCGTAATACACCTTGCCCGGGAAATCCACGAACAGGCCAAAGCAGGTGCTGCCGTCACGCACCAGCAGGAAATTGTGCGCACCATAGAAGGAAAGCTTGTCCTCGCTGTGGCGGGATTCGTCGGTGTTGTTGGTGATGTAGTGCCAGCCGCGCTTGTTGATGCCGCGGGGCATTTCGCCCAGACCGTAGACCGCAGCCTGCTCACTGAGGGTGAGCTGCCAGCCGCTGCCATCGGGAGTCAGAAAGGGAACGGGGCCGCTTTCCGCGGGAAGAGACAGCACAACGCTCTGGGCGGGGAAGGGATGCCCGAAAGAAAAACGTTGGATCACAGAATAGACCTCCTGTTTCAGATAGACTTGTTACTGTAATGATACGGCAGAAATCGTTCCGGAACAAGAGAGAAAACAGGATAAATAATGCAACAAAACAGGCGTTTTGTGGTCTGCGCAACAGCCAATACTTCTGTTGCGCCTGCCGGAGCCCCTCGGGCGTGAAACTGCACGGAATGGATTGCAAACTGTCGAAGGGCTTGCTATAATAAAAGGTACTCTGAAAAGGGAGGATCTTCCATGTATCGAAACGGCATCAAGCGGCTGCTGGCGGTCATTCTGTCCCTCTGCGGCATGATCGTGCTCTCGCCGCTGCTGCTCATCCTTTGCCTTGCCATCAAGATCGATTCCCCGGGACCGATCTTTTTCAGGCAGAAGCGGGTGGGCATCCACAAACAGCATTTCAATATCCTCAAGTTCCGCACCATGCGCATCGACACCCCCCACGATATGCCCACCCACATGCTCAAGGACCCGGATCAGTATATCACCAGGGTGGGGCACTTCCTGCGCAAGACCAGTCTGGACGAGCTGCCCCAGCTCTGGAACATCTTTGTGGGCGATATGGCAGTCATCGGCCCGCGCCCGGCGCTGTGGAACCAGTATGACCTGCTGGCCGAGCGGGACAAGTACGGTGCCAACGATGTCCGCCCCGGCCTGACCGGCTGGGCTCAGATCCATGGGCGGGATGAGCTGGAGATCGTGGACAAGGCCCGGCTGGACGGCTACTATGTGGAGCACCTGAGCTTTGGCATGGACGTAAAGTGCTTCTTTGGCACCATCAGGGCGGTGCTCGACCACGACGGTGTGGTCGAGGGCGGCACCGGCACTTTGCACGAAGAGGAAAACCACAAGAAGTAAGACCGGCCCGGGCAGAATACTTGATTTATCCCCTGAAAAGCGTATAATAAAACGGTATAAGACATCAAAGGAGGATTTCCATGAATCGCACCTATATCAACGAGGTACAAAAGGAAATTGGCAATACGGTCAAGGTACAGGGTTTTATTGAAAACCTGCGCAACAGCAAGTATATGGCCTTTATCGTACTGAAGGATATCACCGGCAAGCTGCAGATCACGGTTGAAAAAGAGGATCATCCTGATCTGGTGGACACCATCGATCAG
>ERZ826146.3023-NODE-3023-length-11601-cov-3.349645_pt1 | contig 11601 bp, 9 predicted proteins | sample MGYA00519857_ERZ826146 | MGnify/ENA primary metagenome ERZ826146 (study PRJEB31778, sample SAMEA3449222) | human gut metagenome | biome: human gut; feature: human-associated habitat; material: faeces | place: United Kingdom | collected 2010/2012 ...
TTCCAGACAAAACGCTTCATCCTGCGGAATGTATCCTAATACGGGAATATCATACCCTTCTGATTTCAAATGATCTTCCAGCATTTTCTTCAACCTGGGATACAACATTTTTGACACCCGGTTTAAAATGATCCCCTGAATATTGCTGTCTTTTTGAAAGGATACAATCCCGCTGACAACAGCACAAAGGGAAAGCGCCGCCCCTTTGCAAGGAAGAATCAATACTGCGGGAATGTCAAGTGTTCTTGCTACATCATATGAGCTTGCCGTAACAGAATCCAGTCTCATCCCATCATAATATCCCATCACGCCTTCTGTTATAACAAGTTCAGCATCTGCCGCATGTTTTGCGTATTCTTTTCTCAGCTCATCTTCCGAAGAAAAGAATAAATCCAGATTTTTTGAATCTACGCCAAGCACTTCTTTATGAAACATCGGATCGATATAGTCAGGTCCGCATTTACAGGATGATACTTTTTTATTTTGAGCCTGATATGCCGCCATAAGTGCGCACGCCGCCGCTGTTTTCCCGCTTCCGCTGGAGATCGCCGTGATCAAAATTCCCGAAGCCATCTTCCTTTCCTCCTGCTGAAATAATATAGACAGGATTCATTCCTGTCATCATATGATACTGCCCCAGAACACGAGAACGCGACGCACATATCTGTGTAACTTCCATATCGGTCAGTAACCCTTCTTTTTCCGCGTCCATCACATCCCGGACTGTCTCAAGCGATATAGCGCTGATCACAATCTTTACATTTGGATTTTTCTGTTTCACAACAGTCAATATTTCTTTTAAATTACCGGAACTTCCTCCGATAAACAGATGAGTCGGCGGTTCCAAATGCACGAGCGCCTCCGGCGCGCTTCCTTCTATGATCCGGATTCCGTCCGTCCTGAATTTTCTCCTGTTTTTTTCCAAAAGAAGCACCGCCTCCGGATTCTTTTCAATGGCATACACTTTTATCTGCTCACCTGAAAGAGCCGCCTCCACAGATACAGAGCCGGTTCCGGCGCCGACGTCATACACAACCGCATCTTCTGTAAGCTCCATGCGGGCGATGCTGACGGCGCGCACTTCTTCTTTCGTCATTGGAACTTTTCCTCTGACAAACGCATCGTCACGGATATGCGGACCACGCCGCTTTGCCGGATTCTCATTTTCCACCAATGCAGTACATAACCCCCGCACTTCTTCTATTTGAAAATCTGCCGCTTTTTTCCTTATGATCTTTTCATCTTCATAAGAAAGATCTCTTCCGACCGAAAGGAACAGTTCTCCCATTCCATACTCCAAAAGTGCGTTCAGCAGTCGTTCTCCCGCATCTTTTCCGCCAAGAAGAAAGAACGTTTTTCTGTTCGTATCTACCGTCTGTATAAACAGCGTTTCATTTCCATGAAGACTTACGATCTTTGCATCGTCCCATGAAACACCGAGTTTTGCGGCAAAATAAACAACAGATGAAATCCCCGGAATCAATTCAACCGTACAATCGATCTCTGAATGCAAAAGGGCCGCTTCCAGTTTTTTTGCTCCGCTGTAAAACCCGATATCACCGGAAAACAAAACCGCAGTCCGGCTGCACTCCTCATGCTCTTTTACATAAGAAAAAATAAAGTCCCACCGATATTCACTTAACATATCCCGCCGTTTTATATCTTTTTTCTGCTCTAAAAAACATGCGGCGCTTTCAAGCATCCGTGAAGCTCCGATCAGACAATCGCTTGCAAGGATCTCTTCTTTCGCTCTTTCGGTCATTTCTTTTACTCCGCCTGTCCCAATCCCGATCAAAGATACTTTTCTTTTTTTATCACACATCTTTATAGCCTCTCGGAGTTACCATTTTCCCGTTTAACTCTTTCGTATTTGAGTTTCCGATATAAACAGTCGTAAACATATCTGCCTGTGTTGTTTTCAGCTTTTTAAGAGTCATGATCTCATATAACTCGCCTTCTCTTCCTATATTTTTCACAAGACCGCACACCGTCTCTTCCGACCGTGATTTTAGAATGATCTCACAGGCTTTCTCAAGATAATCCGCTCTCTTCCTGCTGGACGGATTATAAAGGCAGATCACAAAATCAGCTTTTGCCGCACAGCGAAGCCTTTCTTCGATCAATTCCCACGGTGTCAAAAGATCACTTAAACTGATCAGACTGACATCATGTCCGACTGCTGCTCCAAGTACCGCAGAACCTCCCAGTGCCGCTGTCACTCCCGGGATTACTTCGATCACGACTTCCGGATATTCCTCACCGATTTCATACATCAGTCCTGCCATTCCGTATATCCCGGCATCTCCGCTGCATACCATTGCCGTTACAGCTCCTTTTGCTGCCTCTTCGAATGCCATCCTGCACCGTGCTGCCTCCTGTCTCATGGACGTTGTCAAATATCTCTTATCCGGAAAATATTCTTTTAATAATTCGATATATACGGTATATCCGACGATCACATCACATTTTTCCAGCGTCCGGACTGCTTTCAACGTCATCTGTTCATATGCCCCCGGTCCCATTCCTATCACATATACCTTATTCAAACTTCACCCTCCAATTATCCCAGGCAAATGCTGCTGTCACACCATTTTCTGCCTGTTTTCTGATCCGCAGTGTACCACCTGTATATACAGCACTTCTTTCACATACATTATCCACTCCGGTAACCTTTTTTACAAATGTAGAAACACTGAATTCTCCTTCTACTTTTTTTAATTCTTCTGCCGGATAAAATTCCGGCTCTATGTTATATTTGTTGCAAAATGTAAGCAATCCCTCTTCGTCTTTTTTTAGATCAATGCTTGCGATCCTGCCAATACTTTTCTTATTAATATGTGATTCTTTCAGTATCTTATCCACCAGCTGTTCTATCTGCTCTGCGGATGTCCCCCGTCTGCAGCCGATTCCCACCGTGATCCGTTGTGGTATCATCCTTAATACATGACTGCTTAATTTTCGTTCATATATCCCGATATAGATATCTGGATTCTCATAGGTTTCCTGTACGATCTTCACTTCTTCCGGCACAGTACCCTCTATCGAATCTCTTCCGCTCTCAATCGCGGCCACGACTGTCTTTCCTTCCAGAATCTTTGCCGAAATTTGCTTTGCCTTCTGCATATCTTCTATATAAAGATGATTCTTTCTGGCAAATACATCTATTGCCCATTTTCCCCGGATATCTGTAGCTGTTGTGATCACAGGCAGTGCTCCTGCCATCTCTGCAATTCTTTCAGCCATCTCATTTGCTCCGCCAATGTGCCCGGACAGGATCGGGATACAATATTGTCCTTTCTCATCCAGTACCAGTACCGCCGGATCTGTTGTCTTTGATCCTATAAAAGATGCGATCAAGCGCACGGCAATCTGTACTGCTCCAATAAAGATCAGTACATCCCGCGTCCGGAACTGTTCACCTGTCCATTCTCCGGCACTGCATTTTACCGCATCCTTGTCCGATTCCAGTTCTTTGCATTTTACCGCCTGCAGCACCTGGTGTCCTTCTTTTTCCAATTCATGTGCTAAAGATCTCTCCAGTCTTCTTCCATTTCCGGTAAAACTGATCATTGCAATCTTCATCTTATTTTACTCCCTGACGGAACTCGGTGGTGAATTCCGGATCATACAGTTTCGAACGTTCATACGTATGATGTGTCACCACATCTCCAACGATGATCAATGCTGTCTTTGTAATTCCATGTGCTTTCGCAGTCTCTGCCAGTGTACTGACAGTACAGATGTAACTTTCTTCCTCCGGCCATGTTGCCTTGTATACAATTGCTGCCGGCGTGTCTTCTTTATAACCGCCTTCTATCAACTGGCCTTCCAGCTTTTCCAGAAGTCCTGTACTTAAGAAAAGTACCATCGTCGCATTATGACTTGCAAACGTTGCAACCTTTTCCTTCGCCGGAACCGGTGTTCTTCCTTCCATACGTGTGATGACAACACTCTGTGACACCTCCGGAAGTGTATATTCCAGATTCAGTGCCGCTGCTGCCCCGCAGAAGGAACTGACACCCGGGCAGGAATCATACGCAATTCCCAGTTCATCCAGATGATCCATCTGTTCGCGTATTGCACCGTACAGACACGGATCACCTGTATGCAGCCGAACCGTCATCTTCTGTTCCCGTTCTGCCTGTTCCATCACTTCCAGAACTTCTTCCAGTGTCATCTTCGCACTGTTATATATCTCGCATGTCTCCTTTGTACTCTTTAACAGCCCCGGATTCACCAGTGATCCCGCATAGATCACCACATCAGCCTGCTCCAGATAACGCTGTCCACGGACCGTGATCAGATCTTCGGCTCCCGGACCTGCTCCCACAAAATGTATCATTTTCCGACTCCTTCCTGTCCTGCAAAGAACCTGCCACCAGCAACTTCTCCTGCATACTCTGGTATCTATTGTATATTTCGTTCTTTTCTGAATCTTTCTATCAGTTCTTCTGCTTTTTCTGTCTTTCCAAGGATTCCGTATACATTGGAAAACGTGACCGCTCCCACCTGTATCTCTCCTTTCCCCCGGTAGTTCAGATATTCCTCCATACGCATCATGATTTTTTCCATAATGCGTGTTCGTTCTTCCTCGCTGCATTTCTCCAATGCATCATCCGTCGTCACACAGTCAAGAAATTCGACTGCCTTCCCTCCGGCAATTCCCGCTCTCAATGCGGCCGTGGCGAATAAATCCATCCGACAGTCTGCCCATCTGGAATGGGTATTCATGATTCCGCCGGATACCTTGATCAGTTTCCCGATATGTCCGACCAGCAGGACACCTTTACAATCCTGTTCTACCGCCATATCTATGGTCTGACCAATATAGTTACTACATTTTACCACATCATTTTCTTCTATACTATACTGTTCTTTCAGAAAATCCAATCCGTAATTACCCGGTGCAATGATCAGATACCTGTACTTTTCCGCAAGGCATACCTTCATCTCTACTTCAATGGTATCGATCAGCGCCTGTTCACTCATCGGATTCACAATACCGGTTGTCCCAAGTATTGAAAGTCCTCCTTCTATTCCAAGTCTTGGATTAAATGTTTCTTTTGCCAGTCTTGCCCCTTCCGGAATCGAAATCTCTACATCAATTCCACCGGTATAGCCAACCTCTTCACAGGCTTCTTCTACTTCTTTTCCTATCATCTGCCTTGGCACACGGTTAATTGCGGCTTCTCCCACCGGCTGATTCAGTCCGGGCCTGGTCACTCTTCCTACCCCGATCCCGCCATCAATATGAATCTGTCCTGTTTCAGAAAGCCCTACCTGACTGTAAACCAGTACTCCATTCGTGATATCCGGATCATCTCCGCTGTTTTTTTTGACCGCACAGGATACCATATCCGGCAATTCCCTGTCTGTATATTTTCTCTGTATATCCGTGATATCCAGCTGCAGCTTTTCTCCCTGCGGCAGTTCTACCGACACCTGCTCTACTTTTTCACCTGTAAAAAGCATCTGCATTGCTGCCCTCGTTGCAGCCTGTGCACAGGTTCCGGTTGTATACCCTTTTGCTAATTCTTTTTTCGGCATATGGACTCCTTTCCATCAGGGAGCGAGGTTTTGGCTTTTTTAATATCCCCTGACGCAAAAATGGAGGACTGCAGTTTTCTACATTCCTCCAACAATTTTAACGTTTTCATACTTACATGTCAAATTATCTGTATGACGGTTCTCCACTTATTCGTTACCATTTTTGTTCTTACATTCTTGTTCCCATGCTTTGATTTCACCGCATGCAATCTTCATTCCCGAATCTCCGGACGGCTGGGTCTTGAAGTCATCCGGCATCTCATGAAGTACGATCGTCCTGCCGGGTATCAACCGCTTAATGCATTAAATAGCAACTCTACTGAATAAACATCGCATCCCCAAATGAAAAGAACCGGTACCTCTCCTTCACAGCCTCTTCATAAGCCGCAAGCACGTGCTCCCGTCCTGCAAGCGCAGATACCAGCATGATTAATGTAGATTCTGGAAGATGGAAGTTCGTGATCAGACAATCCAATACTTTGAATTTATAGCCCGGATAGATGAATATCTGTGTCCATCCACTCTTCGCTTCCAGATGTCCATTCTCATCTGCTGCCGATTCTACCGTTCTGCAGCTTGTCGTTCCGACGCAGATAACACGGTGTCCCGTCTCTTTTGCACGATTGATCTTCTCAGCCGCTTCTTCATCGATCATGAAGAATTCCGAATGCATATGATGCTCGGTAATCTCATCCACTTTTACCGGACGGAATGTTCCAAGCCCCACATGAAGTGTAACTCTCGCAATATCCACACCTTTTTCCTTAATCTCTTCCAGAAGTTCCGGTGTAAAATGCAGTCCTGCCGTCGGTGCTGCTGCCGAACCTGTGTGAGTTGCATATACCGTCTGGTAACGGTTCTTATCCTCCAGCTGGTGTGTGATATATGGAGGCAGCGGCATCTGGCCAAGCTGGTCTAAGATTTCTTCAAAAATTCCGTCGAAATCGAATTTGATCAGACGGTTTCCTTCTTCTACCACATCAATGACTTCTCCCATCAGAAGGCCATCACCGAAACTAATCTTTGCTCCGACTTTTGCTTTCTTACCTGGTTTTACCAGCGTCTCCCATACGTTGTTTTCTTTTCTCTTCAATAATAATACTTCGATTTTGGCATTGGTCTCTACTTTGGAACCAATCAGTCTTGCCGGAATAACCTTTGTATCATTGATTACCAGACAGTCTCCCTCATGCAGATACTCTGTGATTTCTTTAAATACATGATGGGAAAAAGCCCCGGTCTCCTTGTCAAGGACAAGAAGTCTGGAGCTCGAACGATCCTCAAGCGGATCCTGTGCAATCAGTTCTTCCGGCAATTCATAATAAAAATCCTGACGTTTCATAATTATGAATTCCTTTCCCTTTTATTCTTTACGTATCTTTTTCTGATATGTTTTCATTTACAGTTGCATTTGAAGCTATTTCTTTTTCTGATTTATTTTCTACCAGACGATAGCCATTATACACTGGTTTTCCCAGTTTCTCAACTACAGAACTCTGTGTATTTTCTGTTTTTTTCAATTCCCGTATCCCAGACTCTTTCATTTGGACATTTTCCTGTGGTTTCTGCTCTTCTACATTTGGCTTTTCACATTCTGGTACAACTGTTCCCGGTTGCGCCATCCATGCTTTTATCTTCTTCTGATAGACCACTCTGGTATCACAAAGCAGGTCATGAAATCCACGTTTTTCCGAATCAATTCCTGCAACAATATAACCGATATTCACCGGAAGGCTACATAAGAATCTTCCAACCGTCTCGCGGTACACCACATTGAACAGTGTCAGCTTCTCTTCCGGATTTTTTGAAACTACCCGAAGATTCATCGCTTTCTTTCCAAGTGTCGTTCCTGTCAGATAGGTAAATGCAATAAAATACAACACTTTCAGAGCATACAGTACGATATCTTTCAACGAATAATGAAACAGGATATCCGTTCCCGTTATCGCACCGCCGCCAGCCAGTGAGATACCTGCAAATATCAGCCGCACGATCAGGAGGCCTGCAAATACTACCACACTGTCGATCATATAAGCCGCCATCCGCACCCAGAACCCTGCATACTCCAGATTTCCACTGGCACAGCAACTGTTCTGTCTGGCTAACTTCTCCTGATTATCGTAACTGTTCTGCATAGTACATCGGCACCCCGCTTTCTACACTTTTGGCGGTTTCCGTCAGAACCTGCGCTTCTGACTTCGGAACTAATGATTCTGCTTTGGAAAACAGCGACTGCAAAAGTCCTTCATCTGATTCCATCTCATAAAATGTAGATGTTCCAAGTTTTTTGCTCATCGCATCTTTCATATCCGGATACAGACTGATCTCATCGATCAGACCGTTGTTCTTCGCCTGCTTTGCAGTATAAGTTCTTCCGTCTGCCAGTTTCTTTACATCCTCCACTGACATATCACGGCCGTCTGCCACGATATTCACGAATTCCTCATAAGCTTCATTGATCTGATCCTGATAAATAGCAATCTGCTCGTCCGTAAATTTGCTGCTGTCCTTATTCTTTCCGCTCGTGATACTTACATAACGGATTCCAAGCTTTTTATACAGCCCGGACATATCATATCCTGACATGATCACACCGATGGAACCGGTCGTTGTATTCGAATTTGCATAGATTTTATCCGATGCCATAGACACCATATATCCACCGGATGCCGCATAATGTGCCATATAATCCCAGATCGGACGTTTTGTTGTCTCTTTATATTCTTTCAGTTTCTGATACAGTTCTTCGGATTCATAGACAGTTCCTCCCGGAGAATCTACATACAGAAGAACTCCTTTATTATTAGAATCATCCATCAATTCATCGATATAATTCATCGTTGAATCATGCTGATATCCGCTGGATGCCTCCAGTGCACTGCTTCCACTCTGTTCCTGGATCGTACCTTCTACTCTTACGATTGCAATATAATCTTCAGACGGTGGATTAAACTGATACGAACCTCCGAGATTAATTATATCATCTGCACTGCTCTGAAGCAGATTTTTTGAAATTGTATTGGTAAATACGCTGGCAGCACTGACTCCAACGAACAGTGCTGCCGCTACTACCAGACCTATGATCTGTTTTTTCTTCATACGTAATCCTCTTGCTCTTTTTACCGAGCTTTTATCTGATATGAATGAATGTTTTTTTATTTACGAAGTTCGATTCCCATACCCTCGAGTGCCTTTAAGATACGGTCCATAGCTGCAGATACATCTGCATCTTCCAGAGTCTTATCCTTTGCACGGAATACGATAGAATATGCAACAGATTTGAATCCTGTTTTAATCTGAGCACCTTCGTAAATATCGAACAGTGAATAGCTTTCCAGATATTCACCGCCCTTGCTTTCGATCACATCTTCAATCTGTCCTACCAGAATCTCTTTTGGCATTACCATACTGATGTCACGTGTCACTGCAGGGAATTTTGCAATTCCTGTATATTTACGATCAAATGTTGCTCTTGCTACGATCTCTGGCATATCGATTACTGCAATGTAGGCTCTTGTTCCGATTCCATAGTTATCTGCAACTTCCGGATGTACTTCTCCAAGATATCCGACTACTACACCATCATAAATGATGTTTGCCTGACGTCCCGGGTGAAGGAATGATTTTCCTGCATTCGGATCGTATTTTTCTTTCTTATGAAGTCCTACTTTATCGAAGAACTCTTCTACGACACCCTTCATAGTGAAGAAGTCGCCTTCGCCATACATACCAAGTGTGAACTGTACTCTTTCATCCGGCAGTTCTGTAAGTGGAAGTGCCTTTGGAAGATAAATGTTAGCCAGTTCGTATAATTTTACGTCTTTATTTCTTCTGTTATAGTTTGTTGCAAGTGATGTCAGCATACCATTCAAAGAAGATGTACGCATGATACTATAATCTTCTCCCAGTGGGTTCATGATCGGAATAGCCTTACGAAGATCAGAATCTTCCGGAAGCAGAAGCTTGTCAAATACCTTCGGGCTTTCGAATGAATATGTCATTCCCTGGCTGAATCCGCAGAACTCAGCGATATCACGTGCAACCTGCTCTACTCTTAACTTGAATGATAATTTTCCTGTTGTAGCTTCTCCACTTGGAAGTGTGGTCGGAATGTTATCATATCCGTAGAATCTTGCAACCTCTTCCGCAAGGTCGGCGATGCGGAATAAGTCATGACGGAAAGTAGGTGCGATGACTTCGCTTGTCTCTTCATCGAATTCCAGATCGATCTTCTTGAAGTATCCGATCATTTCTTCTTTAGAAATGTCTGTTCCAAGCAGCTTGTTGATCTTTTCCGCATCAAATGGTACTCTTACAGGCTCTTTCTTCTTGCTGTATACATCAACCATTCCTCCGACAACTTCACCGGCTCCCATCTCTTCGATCAGCTGGCATGCACGGTCAATGGCTGCCTCTGCATTATTTGGATCCAGACCCTTCTCGAATTTACCGGATGCATCGGTACGAAGTCCGATCTTCTTGCTTGATTTACGGATGTTGGTTCCATCAAAGCAAGCTGCTTCGAATAACATTGTCTGAACATCGTCTGTGATCATAGAGTTTTCTCCACCCATGATACCTGCGATACCGATGGATTTCTTACCGTCACAGATCATCAGTACAGATTCATCCATCTCTCTTTCCTGTCCGTCAAGAGTTGTGAATTTCTCACCTTTTTCTGCAGTACGCACTACAATTTCTTTTCCTTCGATCGTATCAAGGTCATATGCATGCATTGGCTGTCCGTATTCTTCCATTACATAATTTGTAATATCAACCAGGTTGTTGATCGGGCGGATTCCTACAGAAGCCAGCCGTCTCTGCATCCATTTTGGAGATGGTCCGATCTTAATGTTCTTTACGATTCTTGCACAATATCTTGGGCAAAGTTCCGGATTCTTAACGGTTACTTTGATATAATCTGCTGCATTCTCATCATTTCCTGTTGGTGTGACAACAGGTGGATAGAACGCTTTATTAAATGTAGCTGCTGCCTCTCTTGCAATACCTACAACACTGAAGCAATCTACACGGTTAGATGTGATCTCATATTCTACAACGACATCATCGAGGCCAAGTGATTTGATCGCACTCTCGCCTACAACGGCATCATCATCAAAAATATAGATTCCGTATTCCGGAGCCTCCGGATACATATCTCTGTTAGAGCCAAGTTCTTCGATGGAACACATCATACCATCACTTTCAACACCACGGAGTTTTCCCTTTTTGATCTTGATTCCGCCTTCTACACGCTGTCCAGGCTCATGTCCGCCTGCTACACGTCCGCCTGCTAATACAACCGGTACCTTGTCTCCCTCTTTTACATTCGGAGCGCCTGTTACGATCTGAATCGTCTCTGTTCCGACATTTACCTGGCAGATGATCAGTTTATCTGCATCCGGGTGTTTCTCAATCTTGTCGATCTGTCCGATCACGATCTTATCAAGATCTGCATCTAATTTCTCATAACCTTCGACTTTTGTACCAGACAAAGTCATTGCATCTGTATATTCCTGAGCTGTTACATCAAGATCCGGAACATACGCTTTTATCCATGATAATGAAGTATTCATTTATAAATCTCCTTTTCGTATTATTACTTGTGCTCGCTAGAACTGTTTTAAGAATCTGATATCATTTTCGTATAACAGTCTCATATCATCGATCTCGTACTTCAGAAGTGCGATACGTTCCAGTCCTACACCGAATGCGAATCCTGTATATTCTTCCGGATCAATTCCGCACATTTCCAGTACGTGTGGATGTACCATACCACATCCGAGGATCTCGATCCATCCGGATCCTTTACAGAAACGGCATCCTTTTCCACCGCATTTGAAGCAGCTTACATCCATCTCGGCACTTGGCTCTGTGAATGGGAAATGATGTGGTCTGAATTTTGTCTTTGTGTCTTCTCCGAATAATTCTTTTGCAAATACTTCCAGTGTTCCCTTTAAGTCAGCAAATGAAATATTCTTGTCGATGATCAGTCCTTCGATCTGATGGAAAGAAGGAGAATGTGTTGCATCTACTTCGTCTGAACGGAATACA
>ERZ826146.3025-NODE-3025-length-11593-cov-10.106171_pt1 | contig 11593 bp, 10 predicted proteins | sample MGYA00519857_ERZ826146 | MGnify/ENA primary metagenome ERZ826146 (study PRJEB31778, sample SAMEA3449222) | human gut metagenome | biome: human gut; feature: human-associated habitat; material: faeces | place: United Kingdom | collected 2010/2012 ...
ACAAGACTAATTTCAATGATGTCAAAGATCTAAATGATCCCCTGATTCCGGGGCTTTTTGATTAATTGTTTAACTCGTCCCATTTTAACGGGACACTAATGATTTAAAATCAGAGTGTATCAACAATGTTGTAGAAGAAATTTCTCCGCAATATTGAAATAGATGGTTGGTGTGTTCTCTAATAGCTTTCTTTACTTCTCTTACATTATCATGAAAAGATATTGTAAGTCCTGCTATATCATTTTCTTTAAGAGAGTCTAAATATAATTCAAAAGCTTCCTGACTATGTTCAACCGACAATACTTTATTGGCATATTCTACAATAAGTTTATTTGTAGGAATACGTTTGTTCTCATCAAGTATAAAGCATGCTGCGTGTTTTGCTATCTTATTAATGTTTTCATTCAAATTGCGACTTACATTATTATATCCTTGTTCAAGATCATAAAATACTAGATATCGTCCTTGTTTAAGGCCATTGTGTTGTAAACTTAATAGTTCATTAAGCACAATATCTACACCTTTATCAATGACATCTTGTGCTTCATCAATAATAATATAGTCATAATCTACCTTAGTAATTTTACTGAGTTCTTTGTTTAAAAGTTTGTAGGCATCATATTGGCTGTTTTCTTTTTTAATATTAAGTTCTATATTCGTTATTTCCTTGATATAACTATTGAATGTTTTGACTGTACATGAACTTAATCGTTCTTTATCTAAATCCAGCTTAACCTTACTTGCTAGCAATCCTGTCCAACATAGATATAACCCCCTAAGTCCACTATGTCTTTTAATAAATGCTTTAGCCATAGTGGTTTTTCCTGTTCCTGGTCCACCCTCAATTAATATTCTAGGATTCTTTCTCAAACCTTCTAGAATACTTAGATTGTCAATCTGTAACCAATCCAAAACTTCGCGAAGTGAAGTTAGTGAATATTTATAACGATCTTCAATTGATGGAGCAAGTGAGTCTACAATGGACTGTAGTTCTGTTTCTGATATTACTCGTTTAGAGCGCTTATCTTTACGAATTACACTTAAACAGAAGTCTGCAAAAGAATTATCACTATCTTGATCTAACTTATTCCAAAGTTTATGAGAAAGGTTGATTTGAGAATAGTCACGTGATATGTCAAGAGTACTATGAGGGAAAGCACACACATAATCAACAAATATTTGATCCTTATTTAATATCCCATTATTTAACAATGCCCATTTATAATCATGAGCTTGTTTAAATGGTGTTCTACTCATTTCCTTTAAAACTCCTTTATGACTATAATAAAAGAACCCTCTTATCAACTCAATTATACCACCTTTAACTTCAACAACGATTGCACCTTCTTGGCATATAAGAAGAAAATCTATCTGTATTTCATTTTGTCCCCCATATGGTATGTTGAATGTTTTATCATACCACATATACCAAGTCAAAGGACTTGCTTCGCAATCTCGCACAATACGTTCATACATATCTTTTTCTCCCTGAAGTATTTTACCACTATTGTAATTAATACCAATAGCAGCATCGATTGGGAGAGAGTTTTTATGCGATTTAATAATGATTGCCATATTGTTGTGAATAATTTATAATTTGATCACTTCCAAAGATTTTCGTCTACAAGTTCGGACATTGAATAGTTAAACATCTCTATCAATTCTGTTCTATGAGAAGGAAACATTTCCAGAACCTTTATTACAGTCCTTATTGGTAAACACATTTTAACCCTATCGTAATATCCATTCCTCATGTCTTGTTCAAATTCATCGAATGTTTTTAGTTTTGGTCGTGTAGTTATTCCTAGTGTTTGTTCTTCCCAGTAAGATTGATTTCTATAGCAAAACTGCCAGAAAGACATTTTTTTGTAAAACTGCTGCTGGTTGCACCATCTAGCAATTTGAACATAAAGATTGGATACTGGAGCATTATGATAGTCTTCATGCCTCATCACATATCCAACACATCCATATCTCATGAGTATTCTAATTCTTTGAAATAATTCCCAGATGTCTTTATAAAACATATCTATTTTTGTCAATGACTGTTTAAAGCCACAAAACAAATAAAACTTTGTACCTTTCTTTGGATTATAATGTTTCCAAATTTTAAGTGATTTTTCAATTAGCTCTCGATCTTTCCAATTGTCAAAAGCAAAAATATAATCACCATGGTAACGTGACCGTGATAACATTTCCGCCATTTCTTCACCATAAGGACTCTCTGCTAACATGCGTTCATCAAGACCTTGGCGAAATTGGAATGGACGTTTTGTTTCTATAAGTTGCTTCAGTAGCGGCCGCCATATAGATGGGTCAGAGGCAAGAAAATTATCGTCCCATAGACAAATATATGGTCGAACAAGCCTTCCTTTCTCATCTCTTTCGTTATCTAGGAACCATTGTAATTTAGAGTATGGGAATATATGGTTCTCATATTTATTAACACAGAATGGACAATGTCTTACACAACCACGAGTTAAGAATCCTATTGAATATTTTTGATAGTCTTTAAATTTTTCTCGTTTAAAACCTTTTTTAACTTGTTGATCAACAAAATTGTCATATAAATGATAATAAGGCATCTGACGAGGCATGCTAATTCCATACTCTTTACCTCCATGAAAGTTTCTGAGCGAATTTAGAAATTCATCATTTTCTAATTGATTCATATCTCTTTCGCGTTTTCTACGATATTCCTTTACATTTACCTCATTAGCGTAGAAACCAGTCCCGCCACACTGAAACTTCGATTCTTCAGGTGTTCCTTTTGATCGTATATACATTTCAGGTAATTTAGTAAATGTAAAAACACACGACATATATATTCTTGTATATTGTAAAGTATCTGCCCGAGAATCAAGGATTAGTTCAAATGGAACTCCATTATCATTGAAAAATCCTGCCAATTTTAATAATACAAGATTTGGGTGACGCGTACCGTTATCAAGTAGATCCGCATCAACCAGTCCTATCAGTTCTTGTTTCCTTGGCATAATTATTTCTCATTTGATTTAATAAAGACTTGACCCTTTTCTGTCAGTACATACCCTCCAGTCTTACGAGACCCTTCTCTTTCTATAAGTTTTAATGGTTCTGATGTCAGTTTCGCTATAATTCTTTTTATAGTAGACTCTGACATATTGGTATATTCGATTACTTGCATTCTATTTAGCATATTCCTACTATATATTGCTTTTAGCACCACTAGTTCTTTCTCATTTAATGGCTCATTTAATGGCTCATTTAATGGCTCACTCGCATTTTCAAACCCTTCCCTGCAAGGAATCTCAATCAAGAAATAGCTCCTATCCTCATCCGTTTCAATCCTTGCCGGTTCTGAACCATTCTTGCGTAACTCGTCCTGTATCGTAGGAATACCCGTCGCGCGACCTTCCGATAACTGGAGTTCTTTCAAGTAGTCTCCCAAACGGCGGTTGCGGTAGCGGCGTGACTTCAGATGTTCGGCTTTATGAATGGCATCCAAACTGATTGAACGGTCAGGCCCTGCATAACTTAGAATGGAAATCTTTTTCGGTTCGATGGTTATCTCTACCGGCTCCCGTTCCTGATAATCTCTGTGATAAAGCGCATTGACAACCGCTTCCTCAATGGCCTGATAAGGGTAATTGAAGAATGTGATTGACTCCGCCTTGTCTTTTGGCTTAATAATCCGCTTTTTGATTACATTCGTCCGGATATAGTCCAAAGTCTGTTTGATCATTTCCGGAACAGGCCCTATTATCTTCGGGACTTCTATCATATTATTCGGATTTTCAATGCAACCTTCAGGGAATATGACGATGTCCACCTGTGTCGTAGGAAAGAATTTCGCAGGATTCTTGCAAAACATCATCGCCGCTACATTTTTGAGTGTTTGATGTTCTGTCGGTCCTGTCAGCAAATCCATCTGAGCCAGTATTTCCACAAATGGCTTACTTTCAAAGTCATTTGCCAGACGACTGCCTACAGTCTGAAGATAATCTAATACCAACGCCGGAGAAATATCCGAGATCTCAATCCGCTCATTTCCTCTTTCATCAAAAGGCGTCCTATTAGCCATTTCCCTGAGTTCGTCAAGCACCTCGCCTTTTGCCTCAATGGTACTTGTCCCGCTGCGGATATACCATTTGCCTGGAGATTGTTTTGCCGTAACTCGCTCTCTTACATTATACGGGCGGTTAACCCCGGCAGGAGCCCATATCACAAGAACACTCTTCCCATCAACTTCTTGCACATCAATACGAGGCATATAGTAAGGTTCTATCTTGTTATTGTACCCAACCATGTCCTTCTGTATATCGTTCAATGCCTCAATAGGCACACCTGTAACCGGTCTTTTGGCAATTCCCGTCCGTTCCTCTTCCTCTATCCCCACCACGATATATCCACCGCCGATGTTGTCAAAATCATTGGCAAAAGCGCAGATTGTCCGATAAATTTTATCAGGATTCCATCCTTTCTTAAACTCAATGCGGTTGGACTCTATCTTGCGCTTGTTAAGCAAGTCTTCAATATTGATTGGTATAGCCATACTATTGGAGATTGGTTGAATTATTTTTCTTTTCTACATGAATCAATTCCCTTACATCCACATTCAGAACTTCAGCGATACGAAACAATGTTTCGAGGTCAGGCTGCGATGTGTTTGTACACCAACGGGACACAGAACAGGTATTTTTACCAATCTGTTCGGACAGCCATTTTGCCGTCCTGTTTTGCTCAACAAGTACTACCTTTATTCTATTTAGTTGCTTCATACAGAAAAGACTTATAGTTTGATGCAAATGTACAAAATTTGATTGTAAGAATACATATAAATGCAGGAGTTTTTTTTCAGAAGTATTTTGATTTATAACACAACGGCTAAATTTTGAACACTAAAATATGTTGAATATGTTTTTCTACGCAAAATATTACTTTTTGTATGACAATGATTTTTAGTGAAAACTCGTAGGATAACAAAGAGAATTACACTTTCCACCAAATCTTTTTCGCCATTTTGTCAATATCCACCAAATTTTCTACTCGCAGACCGATATCTGACTGATGTTTCATAAAAAAGCGACATAAGAATGGAATTTATTTCGTAATTTTGCATCAATTTTGAGACGATATAAACACTAACAATGCGTAGATACAGAATGAACATATCATCAACAGCAACCGCAATTCAGAGCAATAAACGCACTGAATCTGTGTCGTGTGTTCATGTTTCACGCATTGAACCTCGTATAGTAAATACTTTCCAACGAACATAATAAGTACACTTTTGTACTTTGAATAAGAATATAAGCCGAATAGTTGGAGAGTCTTTACAAACTTTCCAACTATTTTGTTTTATGCCCATCTGTGACAGTCGCCGTTGAGATGCTCTTCTGTCATTTCCGTCTGATGGGCTATTGATAACCAAATTATTAACGTGCAGTGATGCACATAAATTGAGAAAAATGAATTTTAAATTTGATGACAGCAAGGTGTTCTTTACATCTGACACCCATTTTTATCATGGGAATATCATCCGTTTCTGCAACAGACCGTTCAAGGATGTAGATATGATGAATGAAACCATTATATCCAACTGGAATAATACAGTTGGGCAAGATGATATTGTTTTTCACTTGGGAGATTTTTGTCTTGGAGGTTCTGCAGAGTGGACAAGAATGCTTGACCGATTGAACGGCAGGATATATCTGATTATGGGCAACCATGATTTGAAAAATATACGCCAAGGCTACATTAACAGATTTGAACATGTGGCAATGCAAATGCATATTGAGGTCGGCAAGCAGAAGATATATTTGAACCATTACCCTTTTCTATGCTTTGATGGCGGATATAAAAATGTGTGGCAACTGTTCGGACACGTTCACATGAGAAAGAACAATACAGGAATTGATGCTGCCCGGCTTCAGTATCTCTATCCGACACAGTACGATGTCGGGGTTGACAACAATAACTTTACGCCAGTATCATTTGAACGAGTCAAGAGAATAATAACCAAACAGATTGAAAAAGGAGGACAGTAGAATGAAGATACAATATATGAGCGACCTGCATTTGGAATTCTGTGACAACAGCAGGTGGTTAAAACATAATGAATTGCCGGTAACAGGCGATGTCCTGGTACTTGCCGGAGATATATTCTATTTGAAAAACAAGATTGCACCCCTAAGTAATTTCTGGAAATGGGCTTCTGCGTATTATCATCAGGTGCTCATTGTGCCCGGGAACCATGAGTATTACAATTATTGCGATGTGATGAATTACGGATTGCAATGGAATTGGATGTTCAAGAACAATATAGGATATTATCAAAATCAGGTAGTGAGGATTGATGACACCGACTTTGTCCTGAGTACGCTGTGGTCACAGATAAATCCGAACGACGAATATTTTGTGTGGAAAGGAATGAATGATTTTCGGCAGATAATGTATAATGGCAAACTGCTCCAGACAGAGGAGTTTAACCAGATGCATAACTTCTGTTTGGATTTCATAAAGCGAAGTCTGTCAGAAAGCACAGCAGAACACATTATAGTGGTAACACATCATCTTCCCACATTGGAGGTTGTCGCTCCTCATCATAAAGGTTCAGTACTGAATAGTGCATTTGCTACTGATTTGAGCAAGCTCATAGCAGGCAGTCGTATTGATGCATGGATTTATGGGCATTCACACACAAATATTGATGCAGAAATTAACGGGACGAAAGTCATTTGCAATCAGATGGGATATGTGGTTGACAACGAACATATCTGCAATGGCTTTGATCCGAGCAAGTGCCTAATCTTGTGACAAGTAGATTCACCTAATACACTCTAAGGTCTCAATTTATCATATAGTTAATGAAAAAGCACCTATTTTCATATTATATGATATGTTGGGGCTTAATATTTTCAGTTAGTCACACGAAAAGAATTCTTGCTTGTCAAAGGAAAGCAACCTTTACTTTATCCCCGTACTCATATATACGCCTAATAAAGTAAAGTCTGAACAGAGGGAAGAAAAGAGATGGCTGCATCTTGTTTTTAGTTGACTTCAGTTGGTGAAATTACCGCTTATTTTCGTACCTTCGTACCGGATAGAAAGCAGGTGGACTTCGGACAGGAAACGGCAGTTTTACCGCTGGTTCCGATTCAAGAGAAAAGTGTGGCAAAATAGGCGGTTTTGAGCCTTAAAAACAAGCGAAAAATGGCTTTTCTACCGTTTAAACGCCAATTCTTTTGTTTTCAAGCAGTTCGATATGCTGCATAGGTAAGTAACTTGTGAAAACAAAAGAAAGCAACATTTATATAGCACATAATAAGCTGATTTACAATTACTTAAACTCTTATTTCCAACAATAAAATCATGGCTCAAATACCATTCCAATACAACCCAACTAACTGACATACAGATTACTAACATCTTTGCGTCGGCAAGTAAATACATGATTATCAAATGGTTAAATTGATTATAATCGAATAATACGGCGCTCTTTACGGGCGCCTTTTTTGTTGCTCAAGTATCGTTGATAATCGTTGCTAAGCCTTTTTACGCCATTTTTTGTACCTCCTGTGTACCTCACCACGAAAATCCGAGGATTATCGTTGGCAAGGTCGTGGAGAATGTTGACTATGGTTGACAATAGTTTACGATGGTTGACAAAAAACAGGAGAAATGAAGGAGAATTAACCCCTAAATATTAAGTAAAAATGGCAACTAGTAACTTTAGAATTAAAAAGATTTGTGAGTGGTGCGGTAAAGAATTCGAGGCTCAGAAAGTTTCTACAAGGTTCTGTTCACACAGGTGTGCAAATTTTGCCTATAAACGGGCCATACGCAAAAAATGAGTGCAGACAACAGAGTCACAAACTCAAGTTCAGAAAACTGAACGCATCATTGAAGACATTAAGGAGAAGGAATATCTTTCCTTTTCAGAAACAGGACGTCTGTTAGGTCTATCTCGCCAAGCTATCTATACCATGGTAAAGGCAGGTCACCTTAAAGCGTCTAAAATTAGCAGTAGGTTTTCATTTATCAGGAGGACTGATATTGATGCTATGCTTCAAAATAAGCCTTATCAATATCGAATGCCCAAAGATACAATCCCTATCACAGACTTCTATACCACCAATGAGATTAAAGAGAAATTCGGTGTCAAGGATTCCTGGATATTTCACATCGCTAAGAAACATAATATTCCACGAACCTTTCATCGTGGGAAAACCTATTGGAGCAAAAAGCATATTGATGACTACTTTGCAAAGAAAGCTCCCAATCCTGAAATCAAGGAATAGTACAGCACACAAGACATGCAGGAGAAGTTCGGCATGACGCTAACGGCTATCTATTCTTTTGTATCAAAGAATGCCATTCCCAAAAAGAAAATCGGCATCATGGTGTACTACTCCAAGAAGCATGTAGACATTGCCAAAGGTCTCATAGCTCCCGAAGAGCCCAAATACTACACCATTGCCGAAGCGATGGAGCGATTCAATCTGACACGAGACCAACTCTACCATTATGTGAAATACCATAATATTCCCCGTATCAAGGTCGGTAAATATACCAAGATCCTGCGGGCAGAGCTGGACAAGTTCTTTGAGCCTCCAAAGATAGAATGAGGCAAAAGTTATTTTCCGGTGATAAATACCACCATTAGAACACCTATTTTATTTGCAACAAAAACAAGTATTCATCAAAAAACAATATAGCTATGACACTTACATGTACCAACGTAACTTTGAGACAAAAGCCATTGCGTAACGACCGCATATCTCTTTATCTGGATTATTATCCGGCCATCCGCAATCCTTACACGATGAAGATGAGTCGCCGGGAATTCCTCGGCATCTACATCTATGCCAAGCCCAAGAACGAGCAGCAAAGAATGTTCAATCAGGATATGCTGAACAAGGCAGAGGCAATCCGCTGTATCCGTGTCCAGTCGCTTATCAATGAAGAATTCGGGTTCCTGGGCAAAAACAAGCAAAAGGTAGATTCCTTGCCTACTTCCGAACAAAGACACGGGAGAAGTATGAGAAATGGGATTGTGTTTACAACCACTTTGAGAAATTTGTCGGTGGCAAATGCACCTTTGGCGATGTCACCGTGGAACTGTGCGAGAAGTTCAGGGATTACCTGCTCAAATGCAAACAAATCAATCATCCCAATGCCTACATCTCACGCAATTCGGCAGCCGGTTATTATTCTACCTTCCGAGCCCTGTTGAAGATAGCCTATAAAGAAAAGATGTTGCGCGAGAACTTGAACGACTTTCTGGAAAAGATAGAATGGAAAGAGGTCAAGAAAGAGTATCTGACACTTGATGAAGTCAAGAAACTGGCCGCTACACCCTGCAAAATTCCTGTTTTGAAACAGGCCTCCCTGTTTGCCTGCATGACCGGTCTCCGTATCAGTGATATTCTGAAACTGGACTGGCGTGACTTTGAAGTCGGTCCGGATCAAGGCTATTACATTCGTATCTGTACCGAGAAGACGGAAACCGAGGCCACCCTTCCCATCAGTCAGGAGGCACTGGAGTTGTGTGGCGAATGGGGCACCGGAAAAGTCTTCAAAGGCTTAACCCGCTCCATGACCCATCATCCCTTGAAACAATGGATTGCCGAAGCCGGAATCAGAATGCACATAACCTTCCACTGCTTCCGTCATTCATACGCCGTCATCCAAATCTCTTTAGGTACAGACATTTACACAGTATCTAAGATGCTGACGCATAAGAATGTCACCACCACTCAAATCTATGCTGATTTGGTTAACTCCAAGAAGCGAGAGACGGCGAATAAGATTTCCTTGAAGTAATAGGCTGCCCCAAAAGCCATTCAATATGTTCTATAGGTTCAGCATCTTCTTATATATTATAGTCCTCGGTTCTTTTAGGATAAAGATTAAGAGACCGACCTCAAAAAACTCTTTTTGGGTCGGCCTCTTATAATAAAAATAAATACTATTTTTTTACATATTAAACAGGCCAAAAAAGTTTTGATTATTCATCAACAAATTTTCTTTCTGGTAATTTTCCTTTTAATGATTCAAATTTAGCTATTATATCTATTCCTGGTTCTTTTGATCCTGTATGGTGTTTCATATAACATGCTTTAATAAGATTTTCTGTTTGCTGTAATTCATACTTTGTCATAAAATCATAACTATAATTCGTTTTTAATGATGTAGAAAGATCGCCAAGAAAAAAAGAATTCTTAGAAATTGTAGAAATATAATGGGATATAATATTTTGAAAGTCTCTCGGACGAGCATTACATATTATTAACGCAATGAGATGTCTGATAATATCATTCTTGTGACCAGACAAATATTTTTGCAATAATAATGTAAGCTTATCTGAATAAAAATCATTCTTATACCATAAGATAATATTATAAGGCATAGAAACTATTATTTGTTTAAGACATTCTGCATATTCTTTTGGAAAATCATCTGATAATTTAAACCGTGCACCTCCAAGTCCTCCAAAACCATTTTTTGCCATCAAAGGAGATATATAAAATAACACCCTCATTAATACTTCCCATCCATTAAATATCTCCATTATCAACTTTTCTTTAGCTTCTGGTTTTATGAATTCACTATTTCTTAAAACTCTAGATGCTGAAGAAAGTAATTGCATGAGATTTCTAACCTCATAAGTCTCTAAGAAATTAAATATTTGTTGAGTATACGGTCTTACACTATCAAAGTTTTTATCTGCTACAACTTCTTTAATATCATCAGGCATACGAGAATTGCGAATGCTCTCTTCTAATTGTTGTTGTGTAATTCCTTCTTTGCTCTCATTTTGTCTCCATTTAATATTCTTAAAAGGGTTAAATTCCCCGTCAATGCCAATCATTGTATATACAGAGTCACTTAAAGATTTAAGTTTACTTGTTATATTGGTAGCTGCATCAAAACTTCTTCCATCAATTCCTGAATAAAAATCCATCAAATCAACGTTAAACACTGCATTCTTTTTTTCAAACATTTCTAACGCAAAATTCTCATCATCTTTCATGCGTAAAGCAACAAAATAACTAACCCAATATAATTGACGAAATTGAAGTGAATTACCATAAGGTTCCAATATTTGATTATTCTTCAATATTTGCAGTAAATCTGTAAGATTTGTCGAGTTATAATGTTTTTCAGCAAAAGGCTTACAAATATTATAGAAATCAACTTCAGTAAAATAAAGCTTTTCTCCTTCAATCAAATTTTGGCAGAAGTATCCCATGATAAATTTACAATTACCTTCATCAACATTATCTCCATAAAAAAGATTTTCAGGACTTTCAAATATTGCTCTTAATACATAATCCAAAACCTTTGTACGATTAACAGGACGCCTATCAAAATTCTTAGTGTATGCTTTCATAAATTGTACAGACGTATAAGGAATACGATGTGTATTTAACGCTATTATATCTTGATTAAGACGCTCAACAACCTCATCTTCACCTGCAATATCATGTTGTTCGTCAATGCTGTTGACTATTACTCTCAAATCTTTTCGATCTATTTCACGTAAAAATAATGTAACCCGTTGGCGGAATTAATTTAGTGCGTACTTAATTCTGCCGATAGGTTTATT
>ERZ826146.3031-NODE-3031-length-11572-cov-3.921160_pt1 | contig 11572 bp, 9 predicted proteins | sample MGYA00519857_ERZ826146 | MGnify/ENA primary metagenome ERZ826146 (study PRJEB31778, sample SAMEA3449222) | human gut metagenome | biome: human gut; feature: human-associated habitat; material: faeces | place: United Kingdom | collected 2010/2012 ...
CCCCCTCAGGGCGGCCGCAAGCACCCCCATCAGGAGTTCATCCAGATCGACACCACCAACATCCTCTTCATCTGCGGCGGCGCCTTCGACGGCCTGGCCCCCATCATCGAAAACCGCGTTGGCAAGAAAACGCTGGGCTTCGGCAGCGAGCTGAAGTCTCAGGAGGAAGAAAACATCGGCGAGATTTTCCGCCAGCTGCGGCCGGAGGATCTGATCAAGTTCGGCCTGATCCCCGAGTTTGTGGGCCGCCTCCCCATCGTGGTCACGCTGGATCAGCTGGACGAAGCGCAGCTCATCCGCATCCTGACCGAGCCGAAAAACGCGCTGGTGCGCCAGTACGGCTATCTGCTGGATCTGGACGGCGTGGAGCTGCTCTTTGAGCCTGCCGCGCTGAAAAAGATCGCCCATCAGGCCATCGAACGCAAGAGCGGCGCCCGCGGCCTGCGGGCCATCGTGGAAAAAGTGCTGATGGACACCATGTTTGATCTTCCCTCCCGGGACGATGTAAAGCAGGTGGTCATCACCGAAAAGTGCGTGGACGGGCTGGAACAGCCCCGGCTGGTGCTGACGGACGAAGCTGCCAAGCCCGCCCGGAAGCCCCGCGCGGCGGCTAAAAAGCTTCCGAAGGACGAAAGCAGCGCTTCCTGAAAAAAGTCAGGAAAACCTATTGCAAAATGCGAGCTTTCTGTGTAAACTGTCAAACGCCCGGCAGGTCGGTTCTTCCGGTCTGCCAGGCGTTTTCGTTTGCGCTGCTTTCCGCCGGAGGGCATTTTGCCTGTGGGGGAAAGATCGATCTTTTCGAAGGGCGGTTTGATCGATGGCAAAGACGCGGGATATGACGGTCGGCTCGCCGACCAAATTGATTTTTGGGTTTTTCATGCCTTTGCTGTTCGGACTTTTGTTCCAGCAGCTGTACAACGCGGCAGACTCGCTGATTGTGGGCAACTTTTTGGGCGGCGAGGCGCTGGCGGCAGTTGGTTCTTCCGGTAGCCTGATTTTCCTCTTGACCGGCTTTGTGAACGGCGTAGCGCTGGGTGCCGGTGTGCTGATTGCCCGCTACTTTGGCGCAAAGGACTGGGAGAGCCTAGAAAAAGCCATCCACACCACGGTGGCGCTGGGCCTGGCCGCCGGGGCGGTGCTGACGGTTGTGGGCGTGATTTTGACCCCGCAGATCCTGCACTGGATGGGCACGCCGGAGGATGTTATCGGCAACTCGGTCGCCTACTTCCGCACCTATTTTTTTGGTTCCATTGCAGTGGTCATGTACAATGTGGGTGCCAGCATTCTGCAATCGGTCGGCAACAGCCGCAGCCCTATGAAGTACCTGATTACAGCATCGCTCATTAACATTGTGCTGGACCTACTGTTTATCGGCGTACTGGGGTACGGCGTGGCTGCGGCCGCATTTGCCACGATTATCTCCCAGTCAGTCAGTGCAATTCTGGCATTCTCCAAGCTGATGCGCAGCAAGGAAGCCTGGGCTGTGAGCTGGCGCAAGGTTCGGTTTGACGGCCCCATGCTGCATGGCGTTATTTTGCAGGGCCTGCCCTCCGGCATCCAGAACTCGGTCATCTCGCTGGCAAATGTTATTGTGCAGGCAAACATCAACTCGTTTGGCGCACTGGCCATGGCCGGGTGCGGCTCTTACAGCAAGGTGGAAGGTTTTGCTTTCCTGCCGGTCACCTGCTTTTCGATGGCACTGGCCACTTTTGTCAGCCAGAATGTGGGTGCGGGCAAACCTGACCGCGTACACAAGGGTATGCGTTTTGGCGTGATTTGTTCGATTACGCTGGCCGAGTGCGTCGGCGTTGCGGTTTACCTGCTGGCGCCTTGGCTGATTGGTGCGTTCAGCAGCGAGGCCGATGTGGTCGCCTTTGGCGTGCGGCAGGCACACACCATTGCGCTGTTCTACTTTTTGCTTGCGTTCAGCCACTGCTGCGCCGGCATCCTGCGCGGATTGGGCCGCCCCATTGTGCCCATGGCCGTTATGCTGGCGGTCTGGTGCGCATTGCGCATTACTTACATTACGGTAACGCTACACTTTATCCATGATATCGGGGTCATCTTCTGGGCATACCCTCTGACCTGGAGCATCTCTTCTCTGATGTTCCTGCATTACCTGCGGCATTGCACGATTCCCCGTGTCGGCGGCGGCGCACCGCACGATATGAAAGATGTGTGATGTGGGCGGATACAAAAACACATCACATATAAAATAACGGGTACACTGCCACATGAAGTGAGCTGCTTTGCCGTTCGCCGCAAATAAACCATTCGCTTTTTTACACTCTGGGCGGCAGGGCTTTGCGGATTGACAATTTCCCCGTTTTGCGCTACAATACCATACAGTTAGCCGCCGTGGCGGAACTGGCAGACGCAAGGGACTTAAAATCCCTCGGTGGAAACATCGTACCGGTTCGATCCCGGTCGGCGGCACTGGCTGAGCCTTACCGGATTTTCCGGTAAGGCTCTTCTTTTTTTGTGGGGTTCCCCTTTGCATAACCGCTGCAGCCACGGCCAACACTGATTGGAAAGCGGCGGGCGGGGCCAGCTCGCATTTGTTATGTCTAACCGCCATTTCTGTGGTCACCGAACGCCAAAAATCGCCCGATTCGTCCATTTTTGGTGCAAAATTGCAGGGTTTGTACCAGTTTTTGCGGTTTGCCCTTGACGCAAAGAAATTGTTGGAATATAATAAGCACCGTTAATCCTAGAGTTTTTATAGGATATGAAAATAACAAAGGTGCCCGGCACACCGCCGCCTGCCTGCTTTGCGCTGCAAACGGATGGCTGCACCGGACGCCGAACCAAGCTGCGGGTTTGCCTGCGGCTTTTTGAAATACAAACGCTCACCTTATTATAAAGCGAGCAGGAGGCAGTTTTTATGGCAGAGCAAGTTTTGAACGTAACCGGTCTGGCCGCACGCGTGGAAGACAAACAGCTGTTGCACGGCGTGGATCTTACCATCAACAAGGGCGAAACCCATGTGCTGATGGGCCCCAACGGCGCAGGCAAATCCACCCTGGGCTATGTTTTGATGGGTGCCCCCAAATATACCGTGACCGGCGGCCAGATCCTGTTCAAGGGCGAGGATATCACCCATGAATCCACCGATAAGCGCGCCAAGGCCGGCATGTTCCTTTCTTTCCAGGAGCCGCTGGAAGTTCCCGGCCTGACGCTGGAAGGCTTTATCCGCAGCGCATTGCAGCAGAAGGTCGGCCATGTGCGTTACTATGACTTCAAGAAAGAGCTGGCCCGCTGCATGGACATTTTGCAGATGGATGCTTCTTACGCAGAGCGCAGCCTGAACGTTGGTTTTTCCGGCGGCGAAAAGAAAAAGGCCGAGATTTTGCAGCTGATGATGCTCAAGCCCTCCCTCGCCATTCTGGACGAGACGGACTCCGGCCTGGACGTTGACGCAGTGCGCCTGGTTTCCAAAGGCGTGGAAGAATACCAGAAAGACCACAACGGCGCTTTGCTGATCATCACCCACAGCACCCGCATTCTGGATGCGCTGTCTGTTGATTACACCCACGTGCTGGTCAACGGCAAGATTGCTGCAAACGGCGATGGCAGCCTGGTGGAAGAGATCAATGTGAACGGCTACGAGCGCTTTGAAAAGATGGCGGAGGCCTGAGAAATATATGGCAGAAGTAAACGAAGCAAAACGCGAAAAATCGCAGGTTGAGGACATTAACCGCAGCCTGTATGATTTCCGCTATGAGGAAAAAGACGCCTACAAGGTAGACGCTGGCCTGACCCCCGCCATTGTAGAGCAGATTTCCCGCGAGAAGAACGACCCCGACTGGATGTTGGAGCTGCGCTTGAAATCGCTGGAGATCTATAACAAGACCGGTATCCCGGAATGGGGCCCGCCGATCGATGAGCTGAACATGGATGATATCATCACCTATGTGCGCCCCAACACCAAAATGAGCGCCAAGTGGAGCGAAGTGCCCACCGACATCAAGGATACCTTTGAAAAGCTGGGTATCCCCCAGGCCGAGCGCGACAGCCTGGCCGGTGTCGGCGCACAGTATGACTCCGAGCTGGTATATCATAACGTGAAAAAAGAGGTTGCGGAGCAGGGTGTTATTTACACCGACCTGGAAAGTGCCATGCACGGCCCTTATGCTGAGATGATCCGCACCCATTTCATGCACCTGGTTCCCCCCACGGATCACAAATTTGCCGCCCTGCACGGCGCGGTATGGTCTGGCGGTTCTTTTGTGTATGTTCCGCCGCATGTGCATGTGGAGATTCCCCTGCAGTCCTATTTCCGCCTGAACGCCCCCGGCGCTGGCCAGTTTGAGCACACGCTGATTATTGTGGACGAGGGTGCTTCGCTGCATTTCATCGAGGGCTGCTCTGCCCCCAAGTACAATGTGGCCAACCTGCACGCCGGCTGCGTGGAGCTGTTTGTGGGCAAGAACGCCAAGCTGCGGTATTCCACCATTGAGAACTGGTCCAAGAACATGTACAACCTGAACACCAAGCGCGCCATTGTAGAAGAGGGCGGCGTGATGGAATGGGTTTCCGGTTCTTTTGGCTCCCACACCTCTTACCTGTACCCCATGACCATCCTGAAGGGCAAGGGCTCCCGCATGGAGTTCACCGGCATAACCTTCGCCGGTCATGGTCAGAACCTGGATACCGGCGCCAAGGTTGTTCATACCGGCGCGGATACTTCCAGCTATATCAACACCAAGTCCATCTCCAAGGACGGCGGCATCAGCACCTTCCGCAGCGCGGTGGTCATTAACAAGGATGCCAAGAACAGCAAGGCTGCGGTTTCCTGCCAGTCTTTGATGCTGGACACCATCTCCCGTTCGGACACGATCCCCGCAATGGACGTGCGCACCCCCGATGCTGACGTGGGCCACGAAGCCCGCATTGGCCGCATCAGTGATGACGCCGTGTTCTACCTGATGAGCCGCGGCATCCCCGAAGAGGACGCCCGCGCCATGATCGTGAGCGGCTTTGCGGATAATGTTTCCAAGGAACTGCCGCTGGAATACGCAATGGAAATGAACAACCTGATCCGCCTTGAGATGAAGGGCAGCATTGGGTGAGCAAAGGAGTTGGGAGTATGGCAAATGAAACAATGACCGTCAACCGGCTTCCCGCTCTGACGTGGAACTGGCTGAAAATGAATGCAGCCCGGCTGGAAGCAAACGCTCCCGCCGTGGGTGCCGCCCCCAGCTTTGTGCAGACCGCACAGCTGGCCCGCAGCAGCGCCGCACAGGACTGGGCCATGGAGACCGGCATGGGCACCGACGTTGACCGTTTTCTGGCCAACAGCCCAGCAGAGTACCTGACCCTGGGCGAAAACGAAGTGATGGATGCCCCCGCGGTTATCACCTATACCTACCAGCCCGGCACCCCCGCCGGGGACCGGCTGTACCTGGAAGCCAAGGCTGGCAGCACCATGAAGGTTGCTGTGATCCTGCGCAATGAGATCGCTGGCGAAGGCCTGGCCGCTTTGCAGATCAAGATCAAGGCCGAGGCTGGCGCTGTGGTCAAGCTTTCGATGGTGCAGGTACTGGATAATGGCTTTGCCTGCCTGAGTGATATCGGCACCACCTGCGCAGACAGCGCAAGCTTTGAGCTGACCAGGCTGGAACTGGGTTCCGGCAAGCTGTATGCCGGTGCTGCCGCCGATCTGATCGGCAAAGGCAGCAACTTTACCGCCAGGATTGGCTACCTGGGCCAGGGCGAACAGCGCCTGGACATGAACTATGTAGCCCGCCACCGCGGCAAAAAGACCACATGCGAGATGGATTCCACCGGCGTACTGGCCGGTAAGGCATTCAAGCTGTTCCGCGGCAGCATTGACCTGCTGCCCGGCGGTTCCGGCGCCAAGGGCCAGGAGCAGGAGAACGTTCTGCTGCTGGGCGATGGCGTGGTCAACCAGACCATTCCGCTGATTTTGTGCGGCGAAGAGGATGTGGAAGGCAACCACGGCGCAACCATCGGCCGTCTGGACGAAAAGATGCTGTTCTACCTCGCCAGCCGCGGCGTTCCTGAAGAGGCTGCCCGCAGCCTGCTGGCCCGCGCCCGCATTGAGGCCGTAGTTGACCTGCTGCCGGAGGCACTGGCGGAAGAAGCACACAAATTCATGGAGGCGCACACCGATGAGCTTTGATTTTGTGGATTATAAAAAGGACTTTCCCCTGCTGATGCAGCAGGACGTCGCCTATCTGGACAGCGCCGCCACCGCGCAGCGCCCGGCCAGCGTTTTGCAGGCAGAGAAAGAATTTTATGAGCAGGCCAACGCCAACCCCCTGCGCGGCCTGTATGAACTGGGTGTGGAGGCGACTGACCGTTACGAGGCCGCCCGCGAGCGGGTACGCAAGTTCCTGAATGCACGCAGTGATGCCGAGATCATCTTTACCCGCAACACCACCGAAAGCATCAATCTGGTTGCTTACAGCTATGCGCTGAACAACATCCATGCCGGGGATGAGATCGTCATCACCATCATGGAGCACCACAGCAACATGCTGCCGTGGCAGATGGTTGCCCGCCAGACCGGTGCCAAGCTGGTTTACCTGGAATGTGAAAAAGACGGCAGCCTGCCGGATGAAAAGCTGGAAGCCGTCATCGGCCCCAAGGTAAAGCTGGCCGCCATTGGCCATGTTTCCAACGTGCTGGGCTGCGTAAACCCGGTAGAGAAAGTGATCGAGCTGGTACACCGCAACGGCGGTGTTGTGCTGGTAGATGCCGCCCAGAGTGCCCCCCACATGAAAGTGGATGTGCAGGCTCTGGATGCTGATTTTGTTGCATTCTCCGGCCACAAGCTGATGGCCCCCATGGGTATTGGCGTTTTGTATGGCAAGGAGAAGCTGCTGGATGCCATGCCGCCGTTTTTGACCGGCGGCGAGATGATCGATTCCGTTACCCGCGATGGCGCTGTGTATGCCGAGCTGCCCCACAAATTTGAGGCCGGCACCGTGAATGCAGGCGGCGCGGTTGCGCTGGCTGCAGCGATTGATTATCTGGAATCCATTGGGCTGGAAAATGTCCACGCCCAGGAGCAGGCCCTGACCCGCTATGCCTATGAGGGCATGAAGAAGATCCCCGGTGTGAATATTCTGGGCAGCGATGACCCGGACAAGCACTGCGGCATTCTGAGCTTTACGGTGGACGGCGTACACCCGCACGACATTGCCACCATTCTGGACAGCTGCCATGTGGATGTGCGTGCCGGGCACCACTGTGCACAGCCGCTGCTGGCTTATCTGGGTGTGCGTTCCTGCGCACGCGCCAGCCTTGCATTTTATAACACCACCGCTGACATTGACCGCTTTCTGGCGGCGCTGGGCGGCGTAAGAAAGGAAATGGGTTATGCCGAGTAGTACGTTTTATAATGAGGTGCTGACCGACCACAACCTCTACCCCGCCCATAAAAAGCCGCTGCCCGGCGCCAACATGACGCTGGAGGGTGTGAACCCCAGCTGCGGCGATGACATTATTTTGCAGCTGAAAGTAGAAAACGGCAAGATTGAGGACGGCAGCTTTGTTGGTGACGGCTGCGCGATCTCCCAGGCTTCGGCAGATATCATGCTGGACATGATCATTGGCCGCAGCGTGGATGAAGCCAAAGACCTGGCCGAGACCTTTTTGAAGATGATTAAGGGCGAAGCTACCGATGCCGACATTGAAAAGTTGGAAGAAGCCGGTGCGCTGCAGGATATCTCCCACATGCCGGCCCGCGTAAAGTGCGCAGTGCTGGGCTGGCACACCATGGAAAAGCTGCTGGATCACAAGGACGAGCAGTGATTCCTGGCGGAGGGCTGATTCTTTCACGTTGGCCCTGAAAGTGATTTTATAAAATAAAGCCAGGCGTGTTTTGCAAAGTCGATTGCTTTGCAGAGCACGCCTGGTTTATTTTTTTGCTCTTTTATTTGTTTTATTGCGGTTGGATAAACGCATCTGCGAACGCTTTATCCACAGCGGGAAAAGAGAGCCGGGAGCGTTTTGTACCAGATGTTTGCAATGCCGTTCAGGATGGCACACACCGGGGCGCTGGCGCACAGGGCCACCACCGCGGGGATGATAAAGCACAGCCAGGTAATAACGGCAGGCAGACCGTGGGAAGCACAGGCTTCGTAACAGCCAAGTTGAACCAGAAGCGCGTACAGCGGCATGTGCAGGATGTAGATGGGCAGGGTTCGCTGGCCCAGGCTGGCAAGCGGCTTGATGAGCCCCAGAATGGGGGTGATGGCCAGCACGGTGCCAAAGCCCAGCAGGTAGAACACTGCGCGATCCTGCATCAGGTAGCCGCCCACCGCATAGGCGTCGGACTGGAAGATGCGGGCTCCCTCATACACCGGGGTTTCGGCGGTGACGATGCGCTGGACGGTTACGGTATAAAACACCACGATGGCCGCCGCCAGCGGGCCCCAGGCATACCAGCGCTTTTGCCAGCTGCGGAACGGCTCTGCAAACAGCACACCGAACGCAAAGAACGGGAAAAAGGAAAACACACGGCCCAGATCAAACGGCCAGTTGACACAGCCGCCCAACAGGCCTATGGCAATGGCCGCGGCCATCCCTACGGTGCTGGCCAGCAGGCCGCGCCGCTGGATGGCGCGCAGCAAAGGCACAGTGAGCATCCAGAACATGAGGGCGTACAGATACCACATGTGCCGCCATGGCAGCAGTACATTTTGCAGCCAGCCGCCCTGATCCACAATGTTATCTTTCAGGGCAGCCGCACGGAACGCCGTGATGCCCGCCTGGCTGATAAGGTAGAGCCATAGCTGCTGCGTGACCAGCTTGCGCAGGCTGAACTTAGCCACCAGGCCGCTGGCTGTGCAAAAAATTGCCATATGGAACAGGTAAATGCAGGTAAACAGCGCGTTGATGCCCGGCGCGGTACCACGGTGATACTCGATAAAATGGCCAATGACAACGCACAGGATGCCAAAGCCTTTCATAGCATCCACATAGGGTTGGCGCTGGGCGGCAGTTTTCTTGTTTGGCAAAGGTCGGCTCCTTTCTTGAAACGGCGCTGGCGTGGTTTATGGGTTCCAGTATTCATACACCAGCTGGCCAAGGGTCTGCATGGCCTGGGTGGGTTCTTCGGGGAAGTCTACATTTTCATCTCCCTGGTCTGTCATGCAAACAATCCAGTAGGGATGCTTGGCATACACAATGGCAACATCGTGATATGCGTAATCCCAGCTGCCATACTTTTTGGCGGCGGGCACGCCATCCGGCACATACAAAATATCATGGTCGGCGGCCAGCATACAGGTTTTCAGGTAGGCTGCGGCGGCGCTGCCTGAATCCAGATAATCATACACCGCGGACACAATGTTGGCAAACTCGCCAGTGGAAGCCATACCGATAATGCCGGTTTGCGGGGTAAGGTCGCAGGTTGCGGCATAGGCAAAGCCGTAATCCGCCAGGAACTGCTGGAAGCCGCTGGATTCATTGGCTGGCCAGTGGGTGGTCAACAGGGTGACGGCGTTGTTATCGCTGTGGGCGATCATAGCACGCATGGCGGCTTTGGCCGGGATGGTCTCGGCATCGTTATAGGCTTGCAGCGCCGTATCAGACAAACGGCCGCGGAACTGGTTGGGCAGTTCATCTTCCAGGTCCAGTGTTCCGGCATCGGCCTGGCCGCACAGCCAGAACGCATAGGGCAGCTTGAGCAGGCTGGCGGGGTAATACAGGGCATCCGTGTTATAAGTATAGCTTTCCCCCGTTGCCGGATTTTGCAGGTAAAGCGAAAAGCTGCCCGGCTGCGCGGCGCAGAATTCATCCAGCAGCTCGTTCAAGTCTACGCTGGGGGCTGTTTCCCGCGTGGCGGCAAGGGCGGATTCCAGCTTTTGGGCTGTGGACCAGTATTCCAGCTCTTCCGCCGCAGTAGCATAAACGCTGCCATTGGGCACCCATTGCACGGCCATGGCGGTTTCGGCTGTGGCCTGTTCATTCAAATCCACCGTTGCGCCGCAGCCCGCCAGCAAAAGCGCGGCCAGTGCCGGGGCGATGCACGGTAAATACCAATGTTTTCTTTTCCCCATAGGATTGCTGTTATGTTTCCTTTCCCGATTGACCGCGGGCATGGGATTCTCCTTAATGCCACGGCCAAAATTCCGGTACTATTGTAACACATGTTCGGCAAATTGTGGCAAAAAATCCGAAATTTCTTCATTTCCGGATGGCTGGCTTTTTCGAAATTCCTGTGCTGCGTTCTGGAAGCATTCGGTTCGTCTCCCCTGTCACGCTGCTATGCTGCCGCACGGGCGTATCTATTCTTTCCGTTTTCCTTTTCACCGGACCAATCCCAATGAAACAAAAATCCCGCTGTATGCGGCTTTTCAGGCTGCACACAGCGGGATTTGATTTTGACTCATTAGGGAGCAGCTTCCCAAAGACTTACCAGAGGTTCACGACCTCATTGTACAGGCCCTCATAGCTCTTGGCGGAGTTGGACCAGCTGAAATCACATTCCATGGCGCGCTTGACCAGCACGGGCCAGCCTTCCTTGTTCCAGTAGCCTTCCTTGGCACGCCAGCAGGCTTCGTACAGCTCGTGGGCGTTGTAATTGGCAAAGGTAAAGCCATTGCCATAGCCATCGCCGGAGTCGTGGATAGAGTCGCGCAGGCCGCCGGTCTCACGCACAACGGGGATGGTGCCATAACGGCAGGATACCATCTGGGCCAGGCCGCAGGGCTCGGAGCGGGACGGCATCAGGAAGATGTCGGCACCGGCGTAGATCTGCTGTGCCAGCTTGGCGTTGAAGCCGATGTAGACACCGACGCGGCCCGGGTTGCGTGCGCACAGCTCGTTGAAGAAGTTCTCATACTGGGCCTCGCCGGAGCCGAGGATGACCAGCTCGATGCCCTGCTGCAGCAGACCCTCGGCGATGGCCTGAACCAGGTCAACGCCCTTGTGGCCAACCAACCGGGTGACCATGGCCATGACCGGGCTGCCATCCTTATGCAGGCCGAACTCGTCCTGCAGGGCCTCTTTGCAGACAGCCTTGCCCTCCTGGAAGGTCTCGGCGTCGTAGTTTTTGGCAATGTCAGGGTCGGTGGCAGGGTTAAAGACATCGACGTCAATACCGTTCAGAATGCCGCACAGCTTATACTGCTTCTGGCGCAGCAAGCCGTCCAGACCGTGGCTGAACCACGGGTCGAGGATCTCCTGCGCGTAGGTCGGGCTGACGGTGGTGACCTTGTCTGCACACTCGATGGCGCCCTTCATGAAGTTGGCACAGCCGTCATACTCCACAACATGGGCGTCACGTGCGCCGATGCCGCAGGTATCCTCGAGAATATCCAGACCATACTTTCCCTGGTAGGCAATGTTGTGGATCGTGAACACCGTCTTGATGCGGCTGAACTTATCCAGATGGCGGTAGTACAGGTTCAGGTAGACGGGCGTCAGTGCGGTCTGCCAGTCATTGCAGTTGATGATGTCCGGCTCAAAGTCGGTGTAGAACAGCATCTCCAGAATGGCGCGGGAGAAGAACGCGAAACGCTCGCCGTCGTCATAGAAGCCGTACAAGCCGCTGCGCTTGAAGTAATACTCGTTGTCGATGAAGTAAAAGACAACG
>ERZ826146.3032-NODE-3032-length-11572-cov-3.056004_pt1 | contig 11572 bp, 7 predicted proteins | sample MGYA00519857_ERZ826146 | MGnify/ENA primary metagenome ERZ826146 (study PRJEB31778, sample SAMEA3449222) | human gut metagenome | biome: human gut; feature: human-associated habitat; material: faeces | place: United Kingdom | collected 2010/2012 ...
CTTTAGGTGAACGACCTGTATAGATACCAGTCATAACGTTGACAGCGCCAAGCTCGCTGACCTGTCCCTTCTCATATCCTTCCAGAGTCTCTTTGGTCTTCTCATCTGGCTGATATGCCAGAGAAGAGAAATCAGGGATGAAGGAATCGGTTAAGTAATTGTACTTGATAGAATAACCGGAGTTTGCTGCTTTCTCAGTTGCAACTGCCTGACCATTCTCGATGGTGTAATGAACACCCTCAACACCAGTATTGTAGAATGCTGCATGCATCTCTGGATCCGTTACCAATGCTTCAATGACTCTCATAGCTGCCTCTGGATCTTTGCACTCAGAGGAGATGCACCATGCAGTCTGGATGGATTCGTTTAAGCCGCCACCCTTGCCATCTGGACCAGCCAGCATGTACATCGGTTGCTGCGCCAGCTGCCTCAGACTGGATCACATAGTTAGAATAGTTGGCAACATAGTCAATATCACATGCTGCTTTTCCTGTGTATACATACTCACGCATGGTTGCATTCTCAGTTGTGATAAACTCCTGATCAAGAATACCATTGGTGTACAGATCTCTTAAGTAGTTTAATGCATCAACCATCTGTGGCTCCTGCATACCATCTACATAAGTACCGTCTGCATTCTTATAGATACCGGCATATGCGCCAAAGGAATTCATGAAGTACTGGAAGTTATCGATCCATTTCGGGAAGCTGAAAGGAATGATTCCGGTTCCTTTTAACTTGCTCATCTCAGTCATAAACTCCTCTGTGGTCGGTGTTGTGCTTAAATTGATACCATATTTTTCCATGATATCTTTACGCAGGAATAAGCATTTTACTCTTGGATAGTAGTAAGGAACATCATATACCACGCCATCGATTGCCAGAGCATCATAATAGGACTGGTCAATTGCGGAAAGCTTCTCGGATTTTGCAATCAGATCATCCAAAGGCATAACCTGCTCTCTTGCAACGTAGTTTGGAAGTCTTGTCATCGCCTGGAGAAGATATCCGGTACATCACCGCCAGCCATCATGGTCTCCAGTTTATCATTATAGCTGCTGATCGGTGGGATGATCGCCTCCAGATCGACATTGGCTTTCTCATCCAGCATATCGATCACTGCCTGCTGCATATCTGGATCAGTACTTAAGCCAAAGGTATTATCTGCAGAACAGATAGTCAGTTTTACTTTCTCTGCCGGTGCTGCTGTGGTAGTCTCCGCTGCTGCCTCACTGCCTGCTGCAGTGGTCTCTGCTGCAGTGGTTGTCTCTGCTGCTTTTCCGGAACATCCGGCAAGCAGGGATGCGGTCAGCGCCGCACACATCATGGTTCCTAATAACTTCTTTCTCATAGTTTCCTCCTGAAATTTTAGGGAAATGCTCCCCATTTTTTTTGAAAATGCGGATAAATTTGATCATTGGAGGATTGTTTGCCGATCGCAGATGAAAAAAACCACTTACCCTAAAGATAAATGGCTTTCGTGTACACAAAATTCACTGCTTTTACAACCAATTACTCGTGGTACGGGCGTCTGCCGCCCCATCAAACAGGCAGGTCTCCTGACTTATAGATCTTCACACTTGGCGGCCTTCCCAGTTTCCCAGTGACCCATCTGCTTCCGGCTGTCCGCCAGAATCAGTGCCTTGCACTCCCTAAATACAGTGACGAGTTCGTACAGGATTCGCACCTGTTTCCCTTTTCACCAGTCCTGACATTTTGTCCGACTGACACCTTACGCATCTTTCATTTAATTGTAACGGGGATATTCTAACACCTTTCCTGAAGATCTGTCAAGAAATATCCCTCTTACCTTTTTGCTCCTCCAAAGTCCTGCGTAATCTTTCAGTCTCTTCCTCCGCTGCTTTTGCACGCTTTTCCGCTTCTTCAATTTCTTCTTTTGCCTTCCTTTTCACCTCATCAACTTCCTTTTTCGCTTTCCGCTTCGTCTCGTTCAGTTCTTCTTCCATCTCATCGATCATCAGCTTTACTGTATTTCGATCCATAATTTCCAGTTCTTTTGAAAACATCTCCATCATCCCTTCCATATTCAGGCACAGAGTGTAGATTTCTTCATAAATTTTCTGAAATTCAGGATTCCTGTCCAGCAGTTTCATAATCATATCCGGATCATCCTGACTTAGAAATACCAACCACTCTTCCAATTTATTCTCTATCTTTTTATCTTTATTGTGGATGATGTTATTAAAAATGTCAAGACATACAAACGTGTACTCCTGTAATAGATTGATCTCCATAGGCAATTCCTTTCTACTGATGATTTTTTTCTGACTGTTCTCTGCAGATTTTCATTTTGACCATTTATTTTAATTACATTGAATCGATGCTTTGAATAAAAGCAGTTGACCTTGTTCTGAATTCAGATGCTCCATGAATCGGAGTAATTACAGAATACATGACAAATACTGGAATTGCAATTTGTATTTTGTTCATAACTCATCTTTTTTGTCGATAAAATTGTGGATAATTTTTTTTGGGGGGGGAGGATAACAAAAGAGTCCGGACATACATTTTCTGTATATCCAGACTCTTTTCTTTTTAACAAAGCTTTTCACAGCTCAGTTCATTTTCATCCTGTCTGCATTTCTTAGGCTCTGCGTTTCTTTTTAAATGCAATTACGATCACTGCACCTGCTGCAAGCAATGTCATTCCGAAGAATGGAATTACATTGGCTGCATCTCCGGTCTTCACTGTGGTAGTCTTAACGGCATCTGCCTTCTTATCAGAATCATTCTTATTTAAGTCATTCTTATTTGAATCATCTTTCTTTGAATCATTCTTCTTATCATCGTCAGCTGCCGGTTTCTTTTTCAGACCATCCAGTGCCTTCTCGATTGCTGCTGCCATTGCGTCAACTTTATCCTGTTCGGATTCTTTCAGACCCTTTTCTACCGCTGCGACTGCATCATCCAAAGCTTTCAGACTTTCTTCTGTATACTTACTTCTGTCAATCTTCTGTACTTTTTCCATTGCTGCATTCACTGCTGTATAGTCTGCATCTTTTTCCGGTTCAACTACCGGGCTTTCTACCAGTTCGCTTAATGCTTTCTCAATCGCTGCTGCCATTGCATCAACTCTGCTCTGTTCGGATTCTTTCAGACCCTTTTCTACTGCTGCGACTGCATCATCCAAAGCCTTCAGACTTTCTTCTGTATACTTACTTCTGTCAATCTTATCTGCTTTTGCAATTGCTGCATTCACTGCTGTATAGTCTGCATCCTCTTCTACAGCCGGTTTTTCAACCAGTGCTGCATACGCATTATTGATTGCTGCTGCCATTGCATCGACTCTGCTCTGCTCGGATTTCTTCAGTCCTTCTACTACCGCTGCAACTGCATCATCCAGTGCTTTCAGACTCTCATCTGTATATTTGCTTCTGTCTACTCCTGCAGCTTTTTCTTTTGCTGCATTTACTGCTGTATAATCTGCATCTTCTTCTACAACCGGTCCGTCATTTTTTACCAGTGCTGCTACGGCTGCCTCAAGAGCTGCCTTTGCATTGGCTACTTCAGACCAGGACTTATTCGGCTGATTTCCTGCATTGATCGCTGCATCAAGTTCTGCGATCAGTGCTTCAGATGCTGTGATCTGCTCATTCAGAGCTGCTACAGATTCTGCTGTATAAATATCCTTTGCCGCCTCTGTCTTTGCTTCTTTTAATATCTTCCGGTATTCTGTCAGATCATATGGGTCCGAATCTGTTGCACTTCCATTTACCTGGATCTCTACGATATGGTTCTCATGTCCGCTTGTAGTATTACTTCCAACTTTACCCATTGCGTACAGACGTACATATCTTCCTGTCACAGCTTCTCCGCTGTATAATGCTTTTCCTGCTGAAGTTTCTGCATATAATGTATCTGTCGGATCCACACCTAAATTATATACATCAGAATCTCCACTGTAATAGAGAACTGTCTTCTTCGCAAAATCTGCTGTATCAGATACTACCAGTGCGGTTGCCTTATAAGTTCTTCCATCAGACCAGTAACGCCATAAGTTTACATTGTTGATCTTGCACTGCTGTCCAAGATCGATCGTAATATAAGAACCTTTATCTTTTCCATCTTTTCCATAGATTGCATATTTATCAGAATTATTGTAAACACCATCTACTGCATTGGAAAGCGGACTTCTTGTATTGGTCATATCTGTTGTCTCATCAGGGTCTACCCATGCAGATGTTACATTTTTCTGATATGCCAGATTCTCTACTACTTTTGGCACAAGTGTTGCATAACCTGCTGTCAGTGCCTCTTTTGCTGCCTGGATCGCTGAAGCATCTCCACCTGAGATGGCACTCGTTGCATTGGAAAGAAGCGTATCCATATTGGCTGCTGTCCAGGACTCAGTTGTCCAGTTATCTTTTTCTGCTGTGATCTTCTTCACAGTCTCTGCCAATCCTGATGTCGGAACTTCATCGTAGCCAAGACTTCTGTCATAAACTGCTACATTTGTCACAGCTCCGTTTACACCATTACCAACGATCTTTGCTGCCGGAACTGCGAACTCTTTGTTCTCTGCATTATATACAGACGCACTTATCTGTCCGTCTACATAAATACGAACCAGTCCGTTATTTTCTTTTACACCAACGATCATAGATTCTGTTGCATCGGAAATAACTGCATCAGCTGTTGCTGTCACACCGTTTACCGTGAAATACGGATGTCCTTCCGCATTGATTCCGAGTTCATAAGCATCTCCCTGCTTTACAAGGACAACGCCTCTGTCTGCTGTCTGAACCTGTGCTGCTACTGTGAATCCGTTGGTTCCTTCTACGCTGCGGTCTTTTCCACTGATCTCGCTATTGCTTCCCTCTACAGTTTCTTTCTCTGCAATCTTATTCTCTGCATAGTATGGAGCTGAGATCTTTCCTGTGATCTGATTTCCGGCTGCATCTGCTCCACTCTCTGCGGATACTTCTACAACATCGCCATCATTCAGTGCTGTAGCAAATGTCAGTTTAAATGTACGCAGGTCTGCATACTCTGAAACTGTTACATTATCAACTACTTTGTCATTCACTTTTACTTTCAGGCCTGCATTTCCTTTGATCTTTTCACTTAACTGCACCTGAAGCTCTGTTCCTGAAACACTTGTCAGGCTCTTGAATGTCGGTGCAGTTGTATCTGCATCCTGGCTCAGAGACCATACCTGTACTTCTCCCGGCTGAAGTGTAACAGATACTTCTTCACCCTTTGTATAAGTATCTTTTGCTGTCGCAATCGTTCCATTCGGAGAATAAGTATGTACTGTACTCATGTGGTAAGTACCGGCTTTTGTAACTCCGATTGCATCATTCAGTGTAAATGTGATCGTCTTCTCTGTTGCAGACGGGTTTCTCATGGAAATGATTCCTGCATTTCCATCGAAGCATGCAAATCCATATGGATTCTGTACTTCACCGCTGCTCATTCCACCATTTCTGTAAGTGCTGAGTCTTGTTGCACTGGATGGATGGCTACCGATCATCTTCGCATTCTTCAGCTTGGAGAAATTTTCTTCCTCCCACTCAAGGAACTCTGCATTTACAAGATATTTATCCTTGTCCAGCAGTGAATCAGAGTAATAAAGCTCCCAGAATGCAGTTCCTCTTGTTCCCATCATATACAGGTAATTCTTGAACTGTTCTGCTGTCATGGAGTCAGCTACGATTCCTGTTCCTTCACTTCCGTAGATCGGATCGTGGTTATAAAGATTTGCCAATGGGAACTGAAACTGGTGTACCTGAACAAACTCATAGTAGTTCGCATCACGGTAAGTCAGCATATTGTCCATCTTATTATTCAGTGTACCATTACTGATCTCTCCACGGTCTCCTGCACACTGTAACCATACAGAGTTTGCCCACTGTAAGAACCATGGACTTGGGTTCACATAACAGGTCAGGGAGATCCACAAGTTCTTAATATTATAATCTTTCTCAGCCTGACGGACATTCTCCATCAGCACGATCCATTTCTCCCAAAGGTCTGTCACATGGTACATCTGATTCTGTCCACCATACATATGGCGGTGTTCCTCACTGTATCCTACAATGCCTTCTCCTGACGGGAATGCATTATACTGTGCAACATCTGCAAATCCATCCCACTTCCAGTAGTTTACTCCATAGTCGTGCATCCAGTTGATCGCCATTTCTTCAAACTTCTGAACATAAGTTGCATCTGCAACATCAATGGAACCACCGGACTTACTTCCTGTTCCGCTCTTTGTCAGGATATCTGCCAGAGAACCGAAGAAGTTGTATCCTCCTCTTGGTCCAATCCATACACCGAAATCAGATCCCAGTTTATTTACCAGGGAACTGGATGTCGTCAGTCCATTCGGGAACTTGGAGTTAAACTCCCAAAATCCTGTTGTATTCAGGGTCGTTCCGGAACGTACGGAATCTACAACTGATGTATTATTGTAGTTGTTCCATCCATCATCCACTACATAGGAATCCATCGGGCGAACTCCGGTCTGTGTCAGTTCCTTCTCGATTTCAATGAATGAGGAAAGGATATTATCATCATCAATTCTCATCATGTTGTCGAACCAGGAGTTGTACTGCAGACGGAAATCTGACGGAGTTGCAATACTGTCGATATAATCATAAAAATCACTTTGGATGACTCCCTGATCACTTCCGTCACTATGGCTTGCACCAACAACGGTCTGCCAGGAAATATACTTTCCATCCTCAGTCAGCTGTCCGTCTCTCTCAAAATCTGTAAAATTCTTTCCTGTATAGTAGCGTACATGTCCCAAACCTGATTCAATCTGTGTATCAGTTTCCGGGAATTCTGATCCAACAAACATTCCATCAATATAGATCGGCTGTCCGAGATTTGCCTTATATTCGCTCATCTCTACAACACCGCCGACTCCCTTCGGAACAGTCCATGTCTTATCGCTGTCTGTGACTGTCAGATGCTCGCCATCGATATAATCCATGCGGACATCCTTATCTTCACTGTCAATCTCCAGGAACTTACGCATGAAATGATCTCCATCATACATGACAATCTTTTCTGTAATATTGGCTTCGCCTGTTCCCATCTCAACCGGATCAAATTCAAAAGTAATCATCTTACCGGTCTTATTGACATCATTGATCACTGCTGTTGTATCATCAATCGAAGTCGATTTCAGTGTCAGTTCACTGGATTTGATTTCTTTTCCGGCAATCTGTGTACCTTTGTCAAGAACAGTTGTTCCGGCTGTATCCTGCACATCCAGTTCTCCGACATTCATAAACTTATTCCGGTTTGCATCCTGCCAGTGGTAGGACTCAATACCAACCAGTTTGATCTTGGATGTCGTCACTGTTTCATCCAGCTCGATCGCATCCGGCTTTGTATTTGCATCGGTTGTCAGTGAAATTTCTGCATTTCCACCAACCGTTGCATCCTGCCATGCACTGCCATCCCAGTACTGGATCTTCAGTTTGGTCAGACGTCCGGTACAGTTATACTTCGCACTATTATCATAACGCGGTGTATAAACCACTTTTTTTACTTCTTTTTCTGATCCAAAATTTACTACCAGTTTCATATCATCCGAATTAGAACACCAGAAATTGCCTGTTGTATCGGTAATCCCGTCTAATATCTGACTGCTATTTCCCTCACTGGTCGTATATTCTTCCAATGAAACTGCCCCGTTACTTGTCTCATCCAGCGTCTTAATCACAAATTCTTCTGAATTTTCTCCCGGTGTGAACACTGAATTTCCAAGCAGGTTCTCAATTTTTGTCGTGGAAAGCCTGTCATCAGAAATACTGAACTCACGGCTGAGCTTATCATTTCCAATGGTCACAATATTTCCACTCTTCGTAGCACTGACTGCATCCTGTGCGGCTTCTACTTCAGTCACTGCAAGCGGTGAGATCTGCACACAGCTTAATGCTGTCACAAGTGCAACCGCTTTTTTTAGTTTCCCTTTCATCATAGAAACTTATCTCCTTCCTCCCATTTTCGTGAGTATCTTATTTATATTAAGATACATCCTACTTTATTGTATCTCTTTTTTCCTCTCAAATCTTGTCACCCCCCCCACATTTTTTTGCTGTTTTTTGTCTGATTCGGAACTATTCGGATCTGTCTCGCATCCGTTTAGTGAAAGGGATTTGATTAGACTGGTATATTAATAAAGGTGCTTATGACCTGATATCCTATGCATCGGATTATCTGAGACAGGTCATAAACACCTTACTTTATTATTAGAAATGATGAAAAACTATTTTCAGTTATTATCCCAGCATTTCCCGGAGCATTTTGTTGACCATTCCCGGATTTGCCTTTCCTTTCATGGCTTTCATCGTCTGTCCGACCAATGCACCGAGTGCTTTTTCTTTTCCTCCTCTGTAATCAGCGACTGCCTGTGGATTGTCAGCAATGACTTTCTCCAGCGTCGTTCTGAGTGCATCTGCATCATTGACTGTCTTCAGTCCATGCTCTTCTACATATACATCCGGCTCAATATCATTCAGGAAGATCTGTTCAAATACTTCTTTTGCCACAGAACTATTTACTGTGCCCGCATCATTAAGCTCGATCAGCTTCGCCAGATTCACCGGTGAGAACTTCAGATCTTCTGCTTCCATGCTGTGTTCCTTCATCAGACGCATCGTCTCTACCATCAGCCAGTTGGATACTTTTTTCGGCTTATTGCAGATCGCAGTCGTCGCTTCAAAAAGATCTGCCATATGCTTGGATTCTGTAATGATCTCTGCATCATATTCCGGGATGTCAAATTCTTTTTTGTAACGCTCCAGCTTCTCTGTCCGAAGTTCCGGCTGCTGTGCCCTGATTTTTTCGATCCATTCGTCACTGATCACGATCGGAACAAGATCCGGTTCAGGGAAGTAACGGTAATCCTGTGCATCTTCTTTGGAACGCATTGCATAGGAATGTTCTTTATTATCATCCCATCTTCTTGTCTCCTGGGTCACTGCTTTTCCTTCTTCCAGCAGCTCGATCTGTCTCTGACGCTCTCCCTCAATTGCATGAGCGATTGCTTTAAAGGAGTTCAGGTTTTTCATTTCCGTTCTTGTACCAAATGTATCCGAACCAACTTCCCGAACAGAAAGGTTTACATCCGCACGCATAGATCCTTCCTGCAGCTTGCAGTCCGATGCTCCCAGATACTGTACGATCATACGGAGTTTCTCAAGATATGCGATCACTTCCTCAGCGGAGCGCATATCCGGCTCTGATACAATCTCTACCAGCGGAACTCCGCTTCGGTTATAATCAACCAGTGATGTATCATCCCATTCATCGTGAACGAGCTTTCCTGCATCTTCCTCCATATGCATTTCATGGATCCGCACTTTTTTCTTTCCGCTTCCGCTTTTCTTTTCTTGCTTTCCGCCGCGGCCGCTTGCTCTCGCCTTTCCTCTTCTGCCTTGGCCGCTGCTTCCGCCTCTGCTTTCAGGCGGGCTTCGCGCTCTTTGGCTTCGGCTATTCTGCGTGCGTTCTCTCGCGCGGCAGCTTCCGCTGCGGCTTTCTTTCTGGCTAATTCCTCGGCACGCTTCTTTGCGGCCGCTTCAGCAGCTGCTTTTCGTTTCGCTTCCGCTGCGGCCCTTGCCCTTGCCTTGGCTATTTCTTGTTCCACTAGACGGTCTATTTGGGCGTTGAGAGCGGCGTCTTTTTGTCGCTGTTGGGCAATGAGTCCTTGGATGGTTTTCTGTTGCTTGCGCAATCCATTTACCATTTCCTGTTGTTCGGCATGTTTGCCCTCTAGCTCTTCTTTTTCTTTCTTGCCTTTATATAGTAAGTCATTTTTGTGTTTCTTGGCATTCAGGAGTTGCTTTTGTTTGGCGTTGACCTGTTCTTGTTTAGCCATGACGGCTTCTCCCTGCGCTTTCTGGAAAGCCGCATATTGCCTTACGAAGCGCAAACGGCGGTACATTTGCGAGAAGCTTTCCGCGCTGAAAATAAACATCAATTTGTCTTGTACGGAATGGCGGCGGCGCATGAAGCGCATGGATTGTATGTATTTCGCCTTGCGGGAAGCCAACTGCGCCTCCAGGGTATTGAGTTGCGCCTGCAAGATGGCGATATTGTCATCCAGGTGGTTGATATCTTTCTCGATGTCGTCAATGTTTTTTTTTCGGTCGTCAATTTCAGAATTAAGGGCAAAGAGCTCTTGCAATCGACGTTTCACGTCTTGTTGGTTGGCCTGCAATGCCTTTTCCTGTTCCTTTATTTTCTTTTGCACCGCTGCCCGTTGTCCCTGCAATCCACGGATAGAGGAGTTGGTATATGTGGTGTTTTTTTTCTTTGTCTGTGTTGTTTTCTTCTTGGAGGTGGATTGTTTTTTCTTTTTTGAGGTGGCAGTAGTGCTTGCCTTCTTCGCGCGCTGTTTGTTGGTTTGCGCGGAAGGAGCCAAAGTCATGGTGAGGCAGAAAAGGAGTATAAGCAGGCGTCTCATTTATAGGTTCAAGATTTTTCCCAACACGTCTTGGGGTTCTACTTTCTTATATCGGCTGGAGACCTCCGTGCGGGTGTCCCATTTCCTGTCTGTAGTGATTTTGTCCATACTGAATAGGATGCTGACTTCTTTAGGCTTTCCCGTGGCTTGTGTGGATAGGCGCAGTGACATGTCCGCAGGGAATTGTCTGGAGCCTACGGCCTTGAAGTTGGCATAATCCATCCGTAAAGAGGAGTTGCCATGGTTAGTGCTTTGGTAATTTACCAAGGCTTGTATGATGCGTCCTGTAGTCTTGTCAGTCTGCCACTGATAGGTCATGGAACCTTGGCGGTAAGTGACGGGCAGGTTATCGGAATTTACGTTGAAGTCCACATCAAATCGTTTGAGATCCGATTCCTTTACTTTTTGTATGCCGGGCAAGAGCAGTTGATTCCAGAACAGGGCTTGAAGAGAATAGAACGAGATGCCTTGTTCCCTGAGAAAATCCACCTGGCTATAGTCTGCTTTTATGTATTCTTTGTGCAAGCGGTCCACTATCAATACGTAATCAGGCGTGAACTCTAGCCTGCCCACCTCTGTGCCCAAGATTGGGACAAAGAGTTGAATACGTATCACCTCGTCTTTCCGCATTTTCAAGCAGCCTGGAACAGATATATCTTTGGAGCCCATCTTAATCTCGAAGGTCATGTCGCCTACGATGTTTTTGGAGAACACCTGGTTGTCATAGACTTTTTGTACATAAGTAAGTTTGCGTACTTGTGGCGAAACCGCTTTTTGTTCTGTGATGGACGCGGAGGAAGTGTCTTGCACGAGCGTTTTCTTGCTGCCGCAAGATGCCATGAAGATGATGGAGGCCACCAAGACGAGACGTATAATCAATCCTTTTTCCATTTCTTCCTGTATTCTTGTTCGGTGATATATTTCTTGTTGTCCCTTTTCCAGAGAGCGGTTTCTAGGGTGGCGTCTTTCTCCACCGCTTTCTCCCAAAAGTTTACGGCTTCTTCTTTCAGTCCATTCATGTAATAGATATCTCCCACGTGTTCATAAATCGAGCCCGAAAGATCGGTGGAATCCATGCTTTGCAGGGCTTGGTCTATGTATATCTTGGCCTCCGCGTAACGCTCCTGC
>ERZ826146.3034-NODE-3034-length-11569-cov-2.882491_pt1 | contig 11569 bp, 22 predicted proteins | sample MGYA00519857_ERZ826146 | MGnify/ENA primary metagenome ERZ826146 (study PRJEB31778, sample SAMEA3449222) | human gut metagenome | biome: human gut; feature: human-associated habitat; material: faeces | place: United Kingdom | collected 2010/2012 ...
AACGCAACTTCAATGAAGTAATGGAAATGTGCACAGATATGTGCATGACAACCAATCAGGAGATTATTATCACTGTTCCGAGCAGAAAGTCAAATACTTATGCAGAAATAGCTAAGCTCGTTCCTGTAGAAAATGGCGGAGGTATTAAGTATGAGTATAACAAAGAACTTATGGATAAATATGGCATTAACACTTCTAATCCTAAGCTTTCAAAAATTGGAGCTATCATGGCTGACGCTTTTGAAAAAGAAGGAGTTTACAGCCTTATAAGTCCAGAAGTTGAAAATAGACTTGCTAGAGCCGTAGAAACAGCAGCTAAGGAACTTGTTAAAATAGTGTAGTTATGAAGTTTGCAAAAATAAGAAATGTAAAGTCTCCTGTTCGTGGGACTGGTAAAGCAGCAGGAATTGATTTTTTCGTTCCTAACTTTAGAAATAACAAAGGCTTTATCGTAAATCCAGGAACTGATGTTTTGATACCATCAGGTATTAAGATGGAAATTCCAGAAGGATATATGCTTATGGCAGCCGATAAATCAGGAGTTGTAACTTCTAAATGGGCTTGCCTTGGAGCTGGTAGAACACCGAAAGCAGAAGCATTTGAAAGCATCGTTATCCTCGGAGCCAAGATTGTAGATGAAGATTACCAAGGTGAAATTCATATACATGTTGTTAATGTCGGCAAAGCCAAGGTCCACATTAAGCCAGGTATGAAAATAGCACAATTTATTCTTGTGCCTGTATCGTATGAAGGCCTTGAAGAAGTTTCTGAGTCAGAGCTTTTCAGCCGTTCATCCGAGCGTGGTGATGGAGCACTCGGGTCTACTGGGTCATACTAAGGATTGATTTTTCACATTATTCTCGCGCGCAATATCGTGCTTTAAGTACATGAATGATTGAATAATAATGGAATAATAGGCATGCTCTAGAACGCGCGAGAATATATAAACTTTAAGCACATGAAACAGCTCAAGAAGAAAACAGTTGAAATTCCACAAGTCGTTTATACAGACCAATTTCTTAGATTTGTGACTGTTTATGCCAACAGATTTAAGGCCATAAATGGATATGGCAGATGGCTTGCTGAATATAGACGAATGGATGAGCATGGATGGTTTAAGCCAGAAAAGTTGAGAGAGCTTTATGTCGATATATTAAAAGATACAAGCACATTGTCTTATATATACCGGGATGCTGTACATTATATTTGTATACAAGCTCTTGATGCTGCTAAGGCTTTTGCTTCTGCAAACTTATTTGATGTTAGAGTTATAACTGGCGAAATTGCAGTGAATGATGATGACGAAGAGCTTACAGGCTTATCTATGGAAGAAGCAATAAGTATTTGCAATGCCATGAATGAGGAAGCTGAAGAATTGTTGTTTAGAGTTTATAACAGCAGTACCAATAAAATAGTTAAATGATATGGCAAAATATATAGAAGATGAAGTTCACATTGAAAGTCCGATGGATTTAGAAGCTGAATTATGTAAATATAATTGCAAAACTGAAAAAGAACTTGATGAGCTTCTTTGGTATGGTTATGGAGTTACACTTATATTAGATTATAAAGAAGAGAATAACGTATGAACATAGCTTATAAAAATGCTACTGAGGCTTTTGAAGACCTATATGCTTTTATTATGGGCCAAGGAGTAAATACTAATGTTGGAACAAAAGCTGTTTACAATGTTGGTTTTTACTTACTTAATCCTCAGCAACGCATCATAACAACAGAATGGCGTAAATTCAGCGAACGATATGCAGAGCGCGAATATGCCTGGTATATGTCTGGAGATAGGAGTGTAGCTGAAATTAAAAAGCATGCTCCTATGTGGGATAAAATGCATGGTGGAGATAACATTGTCAATTCTAATTATGGATGGCAGTGGACTCGCAATCACCAATTGGCAAAGTGCATTAAACAGCTTAAAGAGAATAAAGATACTCGTCAAGCTTGGTTTACTATATTTGATGGTAAAGAAAAAGATGACTATGAATATGATACACCTTGTACGCTATCAGTCGGATTTGATATTAAGCCTCAAATAGGAACTCTTGATATGTGTGTAACTATGCGAAGCAATGATTTGGTTTATGGCTTTTGCGATGACCAGTATTGTTGGACAAAGCTTCAACAATTAGTTGCAGATGAGCTCGGTGTGTCAATAGGCACTTATTACCATTTTGCTCATGATTTGCATATATATAAGAGACACTTCGATATGCAAGAAGAGTATTATAAACAACAACTTAAAAACTTATAAAAATGAGGCTGGAAGATTTGAAAGTTATTGATATTATTCAAATGCCTCAGCTTGAAAAGCATATCGAGGCTTTGACTAAGGATTTGTATCTAATTCGTACAAATGTTATGAATGGAAATCCTTATGTTCAATTCAAAAGAGGCCCCATTGAAAGATTACAAGAGAAAAAGGTATTTGGGCCTAAAGCTCTTGCTGCTCTTTACGCGAAAGTAGTCGATAAGACTATAAATACAAGCGAATATCCTTCTATGCTTAGAACTTTTATTAAAAGAATAGGTGATGAAGCTTTTCATAGAACTTATGTTGAATTAAAGCAAGCAGAAGATGAACAATCCAATAAGGGAGATAATAAAGAGCAATCTGCAGAAATTGAGCAAAGATGAGTTAGTTGATGCACTGGCTGATGTTTATATGGCATGTCCTCCATTTAGTATAGCGAATATGCTAAGTAACGTACAAGAAATAAAAAGTCCTATAAAAGAAGCTATAAACCAGCAGGCAAATATGCAACGCATAAATGCACAATTTGCAGAAATAACATTGCATGAGATATTAGCATTGGTTCTTTTTGGCTCAGGAATGTTTAGCTTGGGTATGAACGCAGGAAAGTATTTATATAAAAAAGGATTATGGAAATGAAAAAGGTACTTAAATTTTTATGGAGATGTGTAGGTGTACTTTATTTCCCTATATATCTATTGGCCTGGGTATTGCATAAAATAGCAAGGCTCATGCTTGCAATCGCATATTTTGGATTGCTTGACAAGCAAGCTGGAAAAGATATAATCAAGTCATTACTTAAGTGGCATGGAAGATATTAAGCAGTATGGAGACTTAACCGAAAAGGAACTCTTTGAATTTCTCGATGAAATTAAAAGCGATGATGAGGATATTCAAGAGGCTCAATCTGAGGCAATTGAAAAAATTACCTTGGAAGAAGAGCATGTTGAATTATCTGAAGAAGAGCAGGAAAACAGAGAGATTGAAGCTAGGTATGGAGATAAAATGCCATGGACAGGCTTAGGTCCAAATAATTGTCAAGGTGTAAAACTGTTTGGACCTGAGGGACAGCGCAGAGCTGCAATGGCTAGCATAGAAGCTAAAAGGAAAAAGTCTCAACAGCTTAAAGAAGATAGAATACGTATTCAGCGTGAAGCTTTCAGGCAAGAATATATACGCCTGAGTGACCCTATAGGAAATGAAAGGATTAAGCTGTTAGTTTCATCACTTGTTAAAGAACACACAAGAATGGTTGATAAATACTCAACTTATATAAACAAGCGATTAACTACTTTACTTAATCCTTTTATTCCACGTAGGTTAAGAATATGTAAAAGCTTATATCCTGACTCAATTCGTCCATGCCCTGGCTTTTTATATAAAGCAAGTGAGGAATACGGTGCTGGATTAACTTTTTGGGCAATGCCTAATATTCCATATTATTTTGCTCAAAATACAGAGCAGAAAGTTCTTATAAAGCATAAATCGCCATTCTTGGTAAATGTAGACCAGTCCATAAAGTTCTATCATGAGCATCTTAAAAAAAGAGCGGACAAAGAGCTTAAATATGCTTCTTTAATATACCAAAAAGGCGTATATTCATACTTTGATCTGTTAAGGCTTAATCCATTTTGGTATGAAGTTTTATATAATGATTTGCAAAACAAAATTAAAGAACTGGTATGAAAAGTAATAACACTAAATTAGCATTGCCAAGAATTTTAATCTACCAAGATGAAGACTGTAAAATCCTGGTAGATTATTTGGTGTATAACGGCTTTCAAGTAATAACCTCAACTGAGAATGATATACTAATCAAAATCAGAGAAAAGAATTATGACTTATGCATATTAAGCCATTATAAAACAACAGATGCCTCTATGAGGCTAAAGCCATTAAAATTTTTGCGCAAATCAGATGATAAAATGCCAGTAATAATGGTATCAGACAAGGCCCGATATGAGTATGTTATTGAAGCATTCGATGAAGGCACAGATGATTACGTTATAAGGCCATATAACATTGAAGAACTTATAAGAAGAATAAAAGCTGTTTTGAAAAGATGTGGTGTGCGAGTAAGAAGTATAGGGCCATCTTATGAGATAGGCGATTACCTGTTTAATACAGTAGATAAAATTCTTACTATAGGCAATGTAAAAACACAGCTTAATAATAAACAAAGCCAAGTTCTTGCTTTACTATGTGCTTATAAAAATGAAACATTACCTAAGAAAATACTTATGCAACAAATATGGACTGATGATAACTACTTTAATAAACGTAGCTTAGACGTCCATATATGTATGTTGCGAAATATGCTTAAAATGGATAACCGAGTAGCTATAGAAACCATACGAGGGGTCGGTTATTCTCTTGTTATAGAAGAAGATGAAAGCTTAATGTAAAAAAGGCAGACTACAGAAAAGTAGTTTGCCTTATATTTCTCTCGTTCACTTGTTAAGCTACGTGCTTCTTGAAATTCTTCAAAAAATACAAGCTCATTTTTCCTGTCACAAAATCCTCATCTTGATTGCCTGCATGAAAACACTTAAGGCCATATTTATTGGTATAAACCTTAAAATCACCACGTAATTCTCTCGTTCCAGTTTGGTTATTAAACCACCACACTCTAATATGATTTGCATCAAGCCATTTTATTTGCTGCTGAATATATTTAGTAAGGTTCTCATATTCATCATAATCGGCTTGGTCTTCAACATACGGAACAAAGGTGCATTCTATAAGGTCTGAGTCATCAACTGCTTTCCAATCATCTTCTATATAAAAATTATTGGAAAACATTTCAGATACCTCATTAGCTTCTTCCAAATTGTCTTCGTCTAATGGCTCTTCGCCATAATACAAAAAGCAAAAAGCATCATTTGATATTTGCAAAGTCTGCTTTTTGCTGTAATCTAAAACAAAATTACTCATTTATTCTCCCGTTCTATAGTTTCACGATATTTCTTCTCAAGCTCTGCTATTTCATCTAAAGCAGCTTGAGGCTGAACTAATTGAACAGCTGCGGGCAATTCATTTTCTTCTTGCATTGCTTGAACTGACTGAGAGCCATCAAGCAAATTCTCTTGTTCATTTATTTCCATATTGCAATTATTTATTTTTGTTCAACATTTCTCTCGTTGGGCCTTGTGATATTCTCCTGTCCAATTGTGGCGGATATTCTCTCGGCCATTTTAGTACCGGATTGCTGCATAGTCCACTGTGCACAATTGCTGCATAGTCCACTGTGCACAATTGCTGCATAGTCCACTGTGCACACGAGCTACACAGCTTGTACACTCAGGCATAAGCTGTTTAATCATAATGACCATGCAGCTTTTATGTGCTCTAGTGTGTAACATTTTTTAACAGTTTTACTTTTGTTCTTTTATAGGCTAAAGTACAAAATAATCTTGATATAAATTACTGTTTTACAGACTTTAACATAAAAATTTTTCACTGGTTTATTGCAGCTTTAATATAAAAATATAGAGCTCTAAACGCCTCGAAAATATATGAAATTTCATTATTCTCGTTCATTCTCTCCTCATTTCTTTTTATAGATTTAGTTTACTATTATTCTCAAATAAAAGTGTCCTAGAAGCCAAGAAAATGAGTCAACTTTTTAGCCATAAATTTAACAGCTATTTATATAACTGCTTGGTGGCTTAAAGCTCAAGAAAGTCCATGCCTTAATTCATATTATAGGCTTTATAAAAATACATTGATAGATACACTTCTTTTGGCCTCTATCGCGTCGAATTGAGTTAACCCATATTATAGTACACCTAAAGCCTAAAAGTGTCCTAGAACGCGAAAGAAGCATGTTTCTATGAGTTTACATATTTTAACATAAATCGCAATAATACAAAAATAGCTGCATACTTAGATATGCAGCAAAAAAAAGAGCCGCCTCTTTCGAGACGGCTCTATGGGAGAAACGGCGTCAGGTGACTGTGTTATGCAAGTGACTCCTCTTCGGCTGTAGTCTCAGCAGGAGCTTCGGCAGTTTCTCCATTTGCCTGACCGGCGAAATATTCATCCAGCTCCTTCTTTGCCTGATCGGCGAAATATTCATCCAGCTCCTTCTTTGCATCCTCGAGCTGCTTCTTTTTGGCTTCCAGCTCTTCCTGAGCTTTCTGCAGCTTCTCCTCTGCCTTCCTCACATTCTCCTCGCAGCGAATTACGCGGTCCTGAGGAGTAAGCGGAGTGCGGGTTGCTGCTGCCTCACGGCGCTCCAGATACTTGGCATTGAGCTGCGCACCTTCTTCGTCGAACTCTTCGGCAATCTTAATGCCCTCGGCTTTCACAATCTTGTGCATAGTCTTCGTTGCAAACGGATTGCCTTCGATAGGAGTCGGAACTGAAATGCGGTAGAGCAAGCGCTGAGCTCGTTTGTCAGGCACGATTGCCACGATACGGCCAACTACCATTTCAATGTACTCTTCACCGTTTTCGTCTGTAGTGCGGTATTTCTCAAATTCTACCGTTTTACCTACATTGCCGATAACTTCGTTAACCTCTTCGGCAATTGCTTCCGGCGTCCATTCAATTTTGTCTGCCGGGTCTTTTACTTTGCGAGCACGGGCTTTCTTCTCCGGCTCAACAACTTCGTCCAGAATGCGAACGAGATTGCTGTCGTGTACCTTAATAATGCGGCGTCCGTCGTCTGTCTTGATTGCGTAAAGCACCTTATTGCTGCGCTTCTCTTCAATCACTCCGGCGATATAGCCGTCAACCCATTCTATGGTGTTGAAAGGAACTGCCTGACAACGATGGTTAATGTTCTTCTTCAGCTCTTCGGCCAGTGCATGACGGTCCTCATCGGTCATCTTTGGCTTTTTCTCCTGAGTTGCCTTGCTGCCATTGTAAAGCGGGTTGAGCCCGCCATTCTCTTCAGCTGCCTTAATAGCTGCTTCTTCCTCAGGGCTGAGCTGAGTTTCTTCTTCACTTGCAGGAGTCTCTTCTGCGGTTGCCTCAGGAGCTGCAGGAGCAGCAGGGGCCTGAGCCTGTTCACGAGCTGCGAGTACGGCTTCGATAGCCTTCTTGTCTTCATCACTTGCTGTTGCCAAAAGAGCATTCAGCTTCTTCGTTGTCATCTGAGAAAATTTCTTTGTTGTCATAATGCTGTAAATTTTGAATTGTTATTAAAATGTTATTGTTTAATTTTGATATTGCAAATATACTATGTTTTTTTGAATTATTGAGCTGCTTTGGGAACTTTTTTCCAAGTTTTATGTTAAAAAATATCAATTGAGTTTCTTAAACGGCCCTAAGAGTCCGAGAGTACTTATATTATATCCCTCCTTGCCAAAGAATTTGAGTGCCATATTAGCCAATTTCGTTGTCCCTAAGGCATCCGAAGACACTACTATGATAGCTACATGGCCCTCATCGTTGGACACGATAGCGCCATCCGAAATAGCTTCTATGAAGTTCTCCATACTGTCCAAATTTTCTCGAGTGGCCTCAACTTCAAGCCTATAAACCGTTACAAACATTTCATTTCTTGCCATGTTATTTAGCTTTTACGGTTTTGTAACTCTTGCTTACCTCTACGCTGAACACGCCGTGCCAAAGAGCAAATCGGATTGCTGTTTCTGAGTTGTCTTGTTCAACTGCAATTGTCGGTGTCAAAAACAATGTTTCTGACTTGGTTGCTGAAAATTTCATTGTTACCATATTACTGTAAATTTTTATTAGTTGCTCCGCAACAATATTGCGAAAGCAAGGGTTAAACTTAGTGCCGCTGTAGGTGTCGCTCCTAAATCGTTTCTGTCCGCAGCGGCTAAGGTCATGCATTCTCTTGAGGAGTGCCGTCCCATTCTGTTACTTGCTCGAGTACAATGTACCGGCGTTGCTTTGAGCGGCACATAAGAGCCGCATAGCTGTCTGCGTCTGTTTTGTTATCAAACTTCTCCACAACTGTGGGATTGAAGATACTGCCTTTATAGGCAACTGCTACATAAAAAACTGTTGTTTCCATATTCGTTATATCTTTTAAGTTATATGCAAATATACTACTTTTATTTTAATCTGGTTACTGCTTTAAGAACTTTTTTCGTTAAATAATGTTGGTTATTTTACGTTCATTCTTGCTGCATATTCATCAATTTGTTCTCTTGTAAGCCACTCAGGTTTAACCGGCAACAAATCGTAAAGCTCTCGCATTTTATCGATTTGTTTCTGCTCGTCATAGGCCCAAAGACAGTGCTGAGCGTTTCGGCCGCCGTGGCCAAGATAGTAATTGCAATCGCATTGAAGCCGGTTGAGTAGCATGTACTCAAATTTATAGTCTCTTGCTGCCATGTTAGTATATTCTTAGAAATTTGTGCAAATATAGTCTCTTGCCGTACTTCACAATATACGCATAGCCGTTTCTCTTGCTGTAGCGTATCTCTTGCCAACGGCCTCTCGTGACCTCTGGGTCCCTTACTGTGAACATGATTGTGCTCACGTACCTTGCCGCATTGCCTGAGCGACTTATTTGTATCTCAATGCACTCGACTCCGTCATGCAAAACTCCTGTTCTCTTGAACTGCGATTTGTTATTTTCCATTATTCCGGTATGTTAAACTGTTTCAACAATTTGTTTCTCTCGTCTTTCGGCATTCTTGTGAGGTTTATTCTCTCGAGCTCTTTGTCTGTCAGGAGCTCACCCTGTGGGCAAACATCGGTTGCTTTCAGGACCATGTTATAAATTCTCTTGCCGCTCATATTCTCCTGTTATTTAATAATCTCTATAATAATTTTTGCAGCCGCATCAATAGCCTGTTCATATATACCTCCGTCTTGTAAATCAGGAAAGTTACACCAGTCACATACCTCGCTGTAATTAATAGTATTTAGGTCTGACAGGTCATAATAATTCTCTTGTATGGCACGCGTCAATTCTCTTGCAGCACGTACTACTAAATTAAATTTATCCATATTACAGTTTATTTTAATTCTCTCGGCAATATTGCCAATTGTGCCCAGCAGGAGAGTCGAACTCCTGTGCAATCTTCCCGGCCTGGGCTGTGGCGGCCATCCTATATCCGCTTTCGCGGATTATCGAATGGTCACGCCGTCTTTGTCCACGGTTATTATTTCGAGCAGCATTGCCTCTCCTGGTATTTCTCTCGTCTCGACAATTTTCTTGCCGTCCTCCTCCCGTTCGGTTGTTTCCTTTTTCGACTTGTTTTCCTTATAAATGCAGTACGTATGACCGTAATAACCGCTCAGGCCATTTTTCTTGTCGGCCTCTTTCAGGCATTCCAAAATATTTTTTTCGGCATAATAATGGCATTCGCTGGCAAACATTCTTTCGCCGGTTACAGCACAGCTGTCAATACGGATTTCCCCCGCGTTAATTTTCTCATTGTCCAGAACTGTCAGGACGAAACGATAATTTCTGTTAATTTTCATTACTGTTATATTTTAATTGTTCATATTATATCCGTTTTATTTTCGATATGCTAATATACCAATTTTATTTTAACCGGAAAAATTTATTTAGTTAATAAATATTGGATATTCGTTAATAACTATTAAATAAATTATTATATATATCCGGTTTATTTTCGATATGCTAATATAATAATAATTTTATCGGCTATAAAATTTATATATTAAAAAAGTGTTAAGAAACCTGGATATAAATATTAAAAAATGTTGGCTATATAACCTGTAAAATAAATAACATATAAAAATTTTATGGGTTAAATCGTATTAAATTTCCTGGTTGTTTCGTTAATAAGCTGAAAATAATAATTTTATATACCTGCCAGGTAATAAAATAATTGGAACCTGAAAGTATATTTGGTTAGGAAGTGTTAAATTTTCGTTAAATCTTGTTGGAGGAGAGGCTGATAGCCTGTCTCTGGCTTGAAACCTGAAAGTTATTTTAGCTAAGAGTTGTTAACAGGCTGATAGCCTTAATGCTTCTTAACGAATTAGACTGCCGGACTTAACGCTTCTTAACCAAATAAATTTTTATATTTAACTTGTTTAGCGTGTGTGCGGAAATTAGGCCCCTGCTGCAGTGCCTGGGTGCCCTTATATATAGTATATAGAGCCATGTCCATAGGCAGAAAAATTTTTTGGCTTCAAATCATTCTCGCAAATTGCCACCAAATCAAAATTCGCAAAGGCCATCATTCAGGGCAGCTATGCCGAGGGCAGCACCCTGACCGTGGACTACGACGGCAGTGCACTGGTGCTCCGTTAAAGGGATTTTACCAGATTTTGACCCGGTGGTGCAGGCCGGATGCTTGCACCACCGTACAGAATATGGTATTATAACAAATAACATTGATGTGCTTTTCATCGTAGAATGGCAACGATGGAAAGCACATTTTTGTATCATTATTTTTGAAAGTTGAGTGTGATTTTCCTTTTTATGGACGATGGCAGTATGACGCTTATCATAGCGCTGGTATTCCTGGTGGCCTGTTCCGCCTTTTTTTCCGCATCTGAGACTGCGTTTTCTTCTCTGAACCAGATCCGGCTGAAGAGCCGCGCCGAGGATGGCGACGCTTCCGCTGCCCGGGTGCTGGCCATGGCGGAAAAGTACGATAAGCTGCTTTCCACCATTCTCATCGGCAACAACATCGTGAACATTGCAGCCGCTTCCATTGGCACCATCCTGTTCACACGGGCACTGGGTGCCGAGCGCGGTGCCACGATGTCCACCATCGTGCTCACCATCGTGGTGCTGATCTTCGGCGAGGTAACGCCCAAGAGCCTGGCCAAGGAGATGCCGGAGACTGTTGCCACGGCCGTGTCCCCGATGCTGAACCTGCTCATGGGACTGTTCACACCCCTCACCTGGCTGTTCAGCCAGTGGAAACGCCTGCTGGGGCACTTTGTCCACAGTACGGAGGAGGACACCATCACCGAGGGTGAGCTGATGACCATGGTGAGTGAAGCCGAAAACGACGGTGAACTCACCGACCGGGAAAGCGAACTGATCCGCAGCGCCATCGAATTCGATGACGTGGAGGTGGAGGAGATCCTGACCCCCCGCGTGGACGTGGTGGCTGTGGAGGACAACACCTCGCTGGACGAGGTGGCACAGACCTTTGCCGAATCGGGCTATTCCCGCCTGCCGGTGTACCACGACACCATTGACAACATCATCGGCGTGGTGCACGAAAAGGACTTCTATCTGGCACGCCTGAAAAAGGAGACCTCGCTGGAAGAGCTGGTCAAGCCCACCCTGTACACCACCGGTTCCACCCAGATCTCCCAGCTGCTGCGCACCCTGCGGGAGCAGCACCATCATCTGGCCGTGGTGGTGGACGAATACGGCGGTACCGAGGG
>ERZ826146.3039-NODE-3039-length-11553-cov-9.451905_pt1 | contig 11553 bp, 10 predicted proteins | sample MGYA00519857_ERZ826146 | MGnify/ENA primary metagenome ERZ826146 (study PRJEB31778, sample SAMEA3449222) | human gut metagenome | biome: human gut; feature: human-associated habitat; material: faeces | place: United Kingdom | collected 2010/2012 ...
CCGGAGCGGTGCTTAAGCCGTAAGGCGGGAATTGTGCGGTGTTGCCTTAGGAGTTTATGGTGCGGCTTGCGCCGCGTATTAAAATCATAACACTCTTATACTCTCTCTGTTTCCTCACTTCTAATTATTGCCGCTTCCAAAAATTCCGTCCTTCAACTCCTAACTCCTACTTCCTACCTCCTAACTTATGAACCATCTTCTCCAATCTCAACTCCAATCCTATGCTTCCTCCGGGCTTTACCCCTTGCACATGCCGGGGCACAAGCGGCGGGTGGTGCCGGCACCGGGCCTGCCCGCCGGGTGGGATATGACCGAAGTTCCCGGCGTAGATGACCTGCACGATGCAGACGGCATTTTGGCCGATGCCATGGCCCGCACCGCCGCCCTGTGGGGGGCAAAGCGAACCTGGTATCTGGTCAACGGCTCCACCTGCGGCATTCTGGCCGCCATCCGGGCCGCTGTCGTCAGTTCCGGCCGCACCGCCGTCATCTGCGCACGCAACTGCCACAAATCCGTTTACCACGCCATTGAGCTCAACCGCTTAACGGCACACTGGCTGGTGCCCCCCGTGGACCCGGCGTTCGGCATTTACGGCAGCATCACCCCCGCCATGGTAGCGGATGCCCTGCGCGCCTGCCCGGATGCCGCTGCGGTCATCCTTACCAGCCCCACCTATGAGGGTGTTTTGAGTGATCTTGCCGCCATTGCCGCTTTGTGCCACGCCGCCAACGTTCCCCTAATCGTGGACGAAGCCCACGGCGCGCACTATCTGCCACTGGCCGCCGCCCACGGCTGGCAGGGCGGTGCCATTGCTGCCGGGGCGGATGTCATCATTCAAAGCCCGCACAAGACACTGCCCAGCCTAACTCAGACCGCCCTGCTGCACTGGAACAGTTCTTTCATTCCGCCGCAGGAGCTGGAACGCCAGCTGGATGTGTTTGAAACCAGTTCCCCCTCCTATCCGTTAATGGCCAGCCTGGACGGCTGCACCGGCCTGCTGGCCGAACACGGCGATGCCTGGTTTGCCGCCTGGCGTGCCCGCTTGCAGCGGTTCAGCGGCGCTGTGCGCCCACTGCGCCGCCTGCGCGTGCTCTGCCATGGGATGGATGATGTTTCTGCCCACCCCGGCTTTTTTGCCCACGATTCCGGCAAGATCCTCGTCAACGGTGCTGCTGCCGGGCTGACCGGCCCCGCCCTGGCGGAACTGCTGCGCCGGGACTGGCAGTTTGAAACCGAGATGTCCTGTGGTGCCAACGTGCTGGCCATGACCTCCCCCTGCGATGAAGAAACCGCCCTTGACCGTTTTGCCGCTGCCCTGTTGGTGATCGATGCTGCGGCGGCGCAGAACGCTCCCCTGCCCGCCTCGGCGCAGGTGCTGCCCACCCCCGGCCCAGCCGCCTGTTCCATCGCACAGGCGCTTTTTGCCCCGCACACCGCGTTGGCACTGCAACATGCCGTTGGCCGCACCTCGGCGGAGTATGTCTGGGCATATCCGCCGGGCGTTCCGCTGCTGGCACCGGGCGAAGTGATCACTCCGGAATTCATCGCGGCCTGCACCGCCCTTGCTGCCTGCGGCACTCACCTGCACCACACTGGCCTTGGCGGTGGCTCTACTTTGGATGTTCTGCCATAGCACCATTCCTGTTGTGGGCAAAAAACTGCCCGCCTCCCCGTAAAAATCCCCGCTTTTGCTTGACAAACCCTATGGTTTCCGTGTATATTTAATATAATCTATATTTATAGAAGAGGTGAAATTTCATGAAGCACATTCAGACTCTGAACACCCGCGATATGGCTAAGAGCCTCCAGAACGGCGGCTGCGGCGAATGCCAGACTTCCTGCCAGAGCGCCTGCAAGACCAGCTGCGGCATTGCCAACCAGCCTTGCGAGAAGAAGTAATTTTTACTTGAACTGGCTTTCTGCCGGGACTGCCTTTTACCAAAAAGGCGCTCCCGGTTCTTTTTATGTAACCCCACTTTGATTCGGATATGAGGAATAGTATGATCCATCAATATAAACTCAACGGCTACAACATTGTGCTGGATGTCTACAGCGGCAGCGTTCACGCCGTAGACGAACTGGCGTATGCCGCCATCGCTCTGGTCGATGCCGGCCACCCCCGCGCAGAAGCTGCCGACCTGCTGGCAAAGAAATATGCTGACCATCCCGAAGTGACCGCCGAGGACATCAACGACTGCTTTGACGATATCGAAGAACTGAAGGCCGATGGCAAGCTGTTTGCCGAAGATATTTACGCTGACCATGCCTTTGACTTCAAGAATCGTTCCACCGTTGTCAAGGCACTCTGCCTGCATGTGGCCCACACCTGCAATCTGAACTGCGAATACTGCTTTGCCGCCCAGGGCAAGTTCCACGGCCAGTCCGGCCTGATGAGCTTTGAGACCGGCAAGCGTGCGCTGGATTTCCTGGTGGAGCACAGCGGCACCCGCCACAACCTGGAGGTTGACTTTTTCGGCGGCGAACCGCTGATGAACTTTGAGGTCTGCAAACAGCTGGTTGCCTATGCTCGCAGCATTGAAAAAGAAAAAGGCAAGAACTTCCGCTTCACCCTGACCACCAACGGCATCGGCATCACCGATGAAGTCATTGAGTGGGCCAACAAAGAGTGCTACAACGTGGTTCTTTCTCTGGATGGCCGCAAGGAGGTCAACGACCGTTTCCGCAAGGATATTGCAGGCCGCGGCAGCTATGACCGCATTGTGCCCAAGTTCCAGCAGCTGGTCAAGGCCCGCGGCGGTAAGGGCTACTACATGCGCGGCACCTTCACCCATTACAACACCGATTTCACCAACGACCTGTTCCACATGGCGGATGATCTCGGCTTTGACGAGCTTTCCATGGAGCCGGTCGTGAGCAAGGCCGGCAGTCCCGAAGCCCTGACCGAAGCCGACCTACCCATCCTGTTTGACCAGTATGAGCTGCTGGCCAAGGATATGCTCCGCCGTGAAAAAGCCGGTCATCCCATCACCTTCTACCATTACATGATCGACTTGGCCCATGGTCCCTGCATTTACAAGCGCATTTCCGGCTGTGGTTCCGGCACCGAATATATGGCCGTTACCCCCTGGGGCGACTTGTACCCCTGCCATCAGTTTGTCGGCGACCCGGATTACAAGCTGGGCGATATCTGGAACGGTGTTACCAACACCGAACTGCGGGATGAATTCAAGCTGTGCAACGTGTACGCCCGCCCCGACTGCAAGGATTGCTGGGCACGCCTGTACTGCGCGGGCGGCTGCGCCGCCAACGCCCTGCACGCCACCGGCGATATCCACGGTGTGTATGAATATGGCTGCGAAGTGTTCCGCAAGCGCATTGAATGTGCCCTGATGATCAAAGTAGCCGAAAGCCTTGATCCCGAGCTGGCAGGCCGCGCCGCAACGGCAGCTCCTGCCACCGACGAGGACTGTGGCGACTGTTCCTCCTGCGAATAATTTCCTTTTCCCAGGGTGTATCTGAAAAGTCGAAAATATCGGCTGTTTCTTTGTTTTCAGATACACCTTAACCGCCGAGCCAGCAAAATCGGCGTTTCTTGTTTATCCCCGCACCAAATCTTCCATCAAATTCATCTGGCAAAGCCGGAATAAGGAGCGTAACTTGTATGGAATACCGTGTTTGCCGCAATACCCCTGCCCTCTATAATGACCTCAACGGCAAAATCAGCCTGCTGGGTCTTGGCACCATGCGCCTGCCCCTGCGGGACGCCGCCGACCAGACCAGCATTGACGAGGAAAAGGCACAGGAGATTTTTGATTATGCCTATGCCCACGGCGTGAACTATTTCGATACTGCCTACCCCTACCACGGCGGCATGAGCGAAAAGTTCTGCGGCAAAGCTCTGGCCAAGTATCCCCGCGCCAGCTATCACCTTGCCAGCAAACTGCCCGGCTGGCTGTTGAAATGCGATGAGGATGTGCCCCGTATTTTTAACGAGCAGTTGGCCAACTGCCGCACTGATTACTTTGATTTTTACCTCGTTCACTCTGTGCATGAAAGCAGCTGGCCCAATTACGTCAAGTACCACGCCTATGACCAGCTGAACGAGCTGCGCAAGGCGGGCAAAATCAAGCGGCTGGGCTTTTCTTTCCATGGCAGCGCTGAGCAGCTGGCAGAGATCCTTGCTGCAGGCGATTGGGATTTTGTACAGCTGCAGCTCAATTATTTTGACTGGGACTATCAGCAGAGCCGCAAAAAATACGAGCTGTGCGCCGCTGCCGGGCTGCAGGTCATCGTTATGGAGCCGGTGCGCGGCGGGATGCTGAACACCCTTTGCCCTGAAGCCGCCGCCCTGCTGCATCAGGCCGCCCCGGAAAAGAGCCTGGCCAGCTGGGCCATTCGCTGGGTTGCCAGCCTGCCCAATGTGCTGTGCGTACTTTCCGGCATGACTACCCTGGAGCAGGTACAGGATAACGTGGCTTCCATGGATCCCTTTATTCCGCTTTCCACCACCGAGCAGGATACCCTCGCCCGTGCGCTGGATGTGTTCAAGGCCCAAAAGCTTGCCCCCTGCACGGCCTGCAAGTACTGCATGCCCTGCCCCGCCGGGGTCAACATTCCGGGCATGCTGCACGCCTGGAACGAATACCGCCTGTGTGGTGACCGCCTCGCCACCCTAAAAGAGGAATATGAGGACGCCCCCGCCGCCACCCGCGCCGAGCATTGCATCAAGTGCGGTGCCTGCCTGCCCAAATGCCCCCAGCACATCGACATCCGTTCCATGATGAGCACCATCTGCGATACGCTGTGATTTTTGGATTTACGGGGGATTTTTCCAACCTTTTTGAAAAAAGGCTTCGGCGAAAACCTTTAATCCAATAGGTACAATCGTATAAATAAGGCGCACCACGGGGATTATTCTGTGGTGCGCCTGTTTTTTGTTGTTCCTGTTTATCATCCCTGCCTATGCGGAATTACAGCAGGTTCAACCCTTGCCACGAACTTTTTCCCGCCGTCCCATTCCGAATTCCTAATTTTTCCCCTCTCCGTGTAAAATGCCAAAAGCCCGATGTCAACACGGCATCGGGCTTTTGGATTTTCTGCATATAAAACGTTAAGGCAACACCGCACAATTCCCGCCTTGCGGCTTAAGCACCGCTCCGGCAGCTGCGGCACGGCATCTGCGTTGCCAAAATGCTCGATAAGACATCCAGTATTATCTGCGCTTTTGGCTTGGCATCTGCCGCACCTCGCTCGCCGTATCGGCACTTAGAATTATGCGGTATTGCCTTAATTTACTTATCCTGCGCGTTATGCTTCGCGGCAAACGGCAGCTTGCCATAGATTCCGCCGGTCGTCTCCTTGGCGGCACAGATTTTATCTGCCAGGCACACCAGCCACGCTTCACGGCAGGTGGGTGGGATGGGGGTTAAGGGGAACATGTGCTTTTTGATGATCTCCCGCTCCACCGGGGTCAGCTTCCAATCCTCGCTTGCGTTGTGCAGGGCGGTGCCTGGGTGGGTAAAACCGTGCCAGTGGTGGCCGTTGGCTTTATCGTGCCAGTCATACAAAAAGTAATCATGCAGCAATGCACCGCGGATCAGCGCCCGCTCGTTTACGCGCAGGTGCAACGTTTCCGCCAAGACGCAGGCGGTATCCGCCACGCTGACGCAGTGGGCATACACGCTGACCTTGCCGTGCTGGATGCACCGCCGGGTTGCCGTGTAGCGGCCCTCTTTTTCCAGCCGGGCGGCTGCGGCTGCCACGCGGGCTTCGATTGCCCTGCGGCGTTCCCCGCTCAACTGAAGGTCACCACATCATCACGCGGGGCCGCGGCAGGCTCCACGTTGATGGCCGTCAGCACCGGGCCGACAGAATCCGGGGTCTGGCCCTTGTAAATCGGGTGGTATTTCAGGTTCACCTTTGCCGTTACCGTGATCCAGTCACGCTGCTTCAGGTTCTTGTACTCCGCGTACTTGCAGGGGAAGCCCACAAACTGGATATCCTGCACGCAGCATGTCATGGCAAAGCGGCCGGGCACAAAGCTGTCCTTGCCGGCGCGGTTGGTCTGGCACACCTGAGCCAGGAATTTCACCGTTTTGCCGTCGTACTTCTGCATCTCATCCATGCAGTCCATATACCACACGCCAAAGAACTCTTCGGGAATCTCGATCACCGGGGCGTTTACATCGAACGGCAGCGGGTCCGGGATATCGTCATAGGCAACGCTGCCATCCTTGAACTCATAGGCGATATCGCAGCGGCGGCTGGCCTGGCGCACCAGCTTGTGGATCAGCTGGTGGCTTTCGTCATCGTTTACCGCCTCGGCACGGTTCACCACCAGCAGCTCGCTGCCGCGCAGCTTGTCCAGCAGCAGGCCGCGCATGGCATTGTCGTTGGCATAGGTCTTGATGGTAGTGCCGTCTGCGGTGGCCAGGCACTGGTAAATCAGCCAGTTATCCGGCAGGGCATCGTACAGCTCCTGCACCAGCCACATGCCGTTGTATTCAATGATCACACGCCCACAGTCAGACTTTTCAGCCAGCTGCTGCAGGTGTTCGCGGTTCAGTTCCGCTTTGTCCTCAATGGTGGCAACGGTCACGCCGCCAAAGGCAAATCGCTCGGAATCATATTCCTCTTCGCCTTCCTCACAGATCAACAGCAGCGTTTTGTCGCCGGAATCAAACTGCGGGTCCTCCATTGTTTCCTGAATAAACTTGGTTTTGCCGCTTTCCAGCATACCCACAAAGAGGTAACAGGGAATCTCTTTCTGCGCCATGTTTTACTCCTTTACAAATCAGGCGTGGAACAGCTCTTCCACCTCATGTTCCTTCAGCTGGGAACCGATCACGCACACCTTGCCGGTAACATCGGGGCCGCAGGTGCGGATCTCATGCTCACCGGGCACCATGTCGAACTCGTACCAGGTGTCGCCGCCGTCCACAATGCCCTTAGCACGCAGCACAGCGCCGTACTCGCCGGAATCCAGCGTGGTCAGGATGCTCTCCAGCTCGTCATGGCTGTACTTGTGGGCAGTCTCGTGGCCCCAGCTGGTGAACACTTCGTCTGCATCGTGGTCATGATGATGGTGATGATGGCCGCAGCAGCACTCGCCGTCATGGTGGTGATGCTCGTGTTCATCCTCATCATCGTCGTCATCATCATGGTCGTGGTGATGGTGGCAGCACTCGTGGCCGTCCTCATCATGGTCATGGTGGTGGTGATGATGCTCTTCCTCATCCTCGTCCGCATGGGCAGCATTGGAAGCCTGTGCTTCGCTCAGAAGCTCGGCAACCAGGTCGCGCTTACCATCCATAACGGAAACGATCTGTGCACCGGTCAGTTCGTTCCAATCGGTGGTCACAATGGTGGCGGTGGGGTTCTTTTCCTGGATCAGGGCAACGGCTGCGGCAACCTTCTTCTCGTCTGCGCTGCCGGTGCGGCTCAGGATGATGCAGGATGCGTGGCTGATCTGGTCATCATAGAACTCGCCAAAGTTCTTCATATACATTTTGACCTTGTTCACATCGGCCACAGTCACAAAGCTGTTCAGGCTGACCGGCAGGGTCTCGCCCACACCCTCAACAGCGCGGGTCACATCACTCAGCTTGCCAACGCCGGAAGGCTCGATCAGGATGCGGTCAGGATGATAAGTCTCCACGACCTTTTTCAGTGCCTCGCGGAAATCGCCCACCAGGGAGCAGCAGATACAGCCGGAGTTCAGCTCGTTGACCTGAATGCCAGCCTCACGCATAAAGCCGCCGTCAATGCCGATCTCGCCGAATTCGTTTTCGATCAGCACAATCTTTTCACCCTGGAACGCTTCCTTGATGAGCTTTTTGATCAGGGTCGTTTTGCCTGCACCCAAAAAGCCGGAGAAAATATCAATTTTAGTTACCTGTTCTGCCATGGTAATATTCCCTTCTATCTTAAAGTTTGTTTGTGTTGTTAGCAATCTTGTTTTCTTACTGCTAACCTTATTATATCAAACCCGTCAAGAGCTTTTCGCCCATTTGGGCCTGCCAAAATTTGAAATTTTTGAAAACTTCTTGCCCCGTCAGCGCCTTTTTACCGCGGCGTTTCCCCCGTTTGCTGCAAAATCCTCTCACCTTTCAGCAGTTTGCCCGAAAAACCGCTCAGTATCGCCTGAAAAACCGTTTTTTCTATTGAATTTTGCGCCGGGCGCGTGTTACACTTGATGTATGCTGTTTTTACCGGAATTTTGCCTTGTTCACGCCCTGTTTTGGAGGTGAGCACCTTGCCCGCTGCCCCTGCATCCCGCGCCGCCGGGCGCGAAGTGACCCCCGTGGAACTGTTCCGCCTGCTGCCCGCCCATTTCGCCGCGGTACTGGTTTGTACCCTGCTGGGAGGTATTCTGGCCTTTGCTGCCGCACGCCTTGCCCCGCGTAGCTACCAGGCCGAAGCCCAGCTGTATGTTGCCGCCGCACAGGAGGGGCTGACCTCCGGCTATGCGGAACTGCAATTAACGGCTGATTATCAGGAGCTTTTGACCAGCCGCACCATGCTGGAATCCGTTATTTCCACCCTTGGCCTTTCCACGGATACTGCCCACTTAAAAGACCAGATTACCATTCTGCACCCAGCAGATACCCATATTCTGCGCATTGTTGCGGCCGATTCCTCCCCACAGCGCGCAGCAGATATTGCCAACGCACTGGCTGCCCTTGCGTTGGATGATCTCTCTGCCCGCATGGGCACCACCCCGCCCCGCCTGGTGGAGCAGGCAGCCCCGCCGCAGCGCTTTTCCGGGCCGGGGGCTGTGTTCCACGCAGCGTTTGGCGCTGGCATCGGCTTTTTGCTCTGCTTTGCTTTCCTCTGCCTGCATTACCTGCGGGATGACCACATTTATACGGCGGACGATCTGGCCCGTTGCCTTGGCTCTTCGCCGCTGGCCTGCATCCCGGATGCCACGCCCCGCCGCCTCCATACCCGGAAAGGCGGCCGCCCATGAAAGAACTTGCTTTGAACCACCTGCCGGAGCTGGCACCCCGGACGGTTGAATCCCTGAATCTGCTGCGCCTGCGTCTGGAACAGACAGCCCCAGACGCCAAAATCATTCTGCTCACCAGCACTACCCCGCAGGAAGGTAAAACTACTCTGGCTTTGCAGTTCTGGCAGCTGCTTGCCGGGCTTGGCCAGCGCTGCCTGCTGGTTGACGGTGACCTGCGCCATTCCGGCATCTGCCGCCAGTGCGGGCTGACCGGTGAACACAAAGTGCCGGGTCTGGCACACTATCTTTCCGGCAGCGTTCCTCTGGAGGAAGTTCTCTACCACACCGAGATCCGCGGCACCTGCCTGGTTCCGGCCTCCGGCACCACCAGCCGCCCGGCCCTGCTGCTGGAACACCCCCGTTTTGCCCGCATGGTGGAAAGCTGTGCACCAAAGTTTGCTTATCTTTTGGTAGATGCTCCAGCCCTGAGCGAATGCAGTGACGCTCTCAGCCTTGCCAAAGTATGTGACGGTGCCCTGCTTGTGGTACAAAGCGGCGGCGTTACCCACCAGGAGCTGCGCCAGGCGGCTCACCTTCTGCAGGGCTGCGGCCTGCCGCTGCTGGGCACTGTGCTGAACCGCACCCCGTATTGACCTTTTATGAAAACATGTTAGAATGGACTTGTTCAACATTCTGCATATAAGGAGAGGACTATTTTGACGACCAATGAAAAAATCGCCGCTCTGCGCGCCGCTGCCCATGCAGCCGGTGCCCACGGTGTTTTGCTGATGACCAGCGACCCCCACTCCAGTGAATATCTGCCCGCTTATTACAACAGCCTGCCGTTTTTCTCCGGCTTTACCGGCGAGAACTCCACCCTTGTTGTCACCCTGACCGGCAGCGCCCTGTGGTGCGATGGCCGCTTTTATGTTCAGGGTGACCGTCAGCTGGCCGGTACCGAAATTGAGTGCATGCACGCCGGTTCTGCCGGGGTACCCACCGTGGAAGAGTACCTGACCGCCCATTTTGCCGCAGGCCAGACCCTGCTGCTGGATGGCAGCTGCGTGCCTGCCACCATTGCCAACGGCTATGCCGCCGCTCTGGCCAAGAACGGCGCCAAGCTGGAAAGCAAGGATATCGTCTCCCCCCTGTGGGAGAGCCTGACCACCCGCCCCAGCCTGCCCAACACCCCCTGCGAGCTGCTGACTGTTGAGCAGACCGGCGCCACCGCCGCCCAGCGCATTGCCATGGTGCGTGACGAGCTGAAAAAAGCCGGCGCCACCGCCCTGGCCGTGACTGGTCTGGACTGTGTGGGCTGGCTGACCAACATGCGCGCACGCGACCTGCCCTGTACCCCGCTGGCCGTTGCTTATGCCCTTGTCACGATGGACAGCTGCACCCTGTTTATCGCCCCCGGCCGCCTGAATGATGCCGACGCAAAAACGTTGGCCGATAACGGCGTTTCCCTGCGCGACTACCCGGAGCTGATCGATACCGTACACGCTCTGCCCGCAGAGGAAGTGTTCCTCGTAGACGAGAAAGCCACCAACTATGACCTGTACTGCGCCCTGAACGAGCACAAGACTGTTACCGGTGCCGACCCGATTTTTGCACTGAAAGGTGTCAAAAACCCGGTCGAGCTTGCCAACATCCGCGAATGCCATGTGCGTGACGGCGTTGCCATGGTGCGTTTCCAGATGGACTTGGAAAAGGCCATCGCCGAGGGCAAAATCCTGCACGAGACTGACATTGAAAAGATGCTGCAAAAGCGCCGTGCCGAAATGCCCGGCTATTTTGAGGACAGCTTTGATACCATTGCCGCTTACGGCCCCAACGCCGCCATGATGCACTACCATGCCGAGGGCGAAGTGGACAGCGTGATTGAGCCGCGCGGCTTCCTGCTGGTGGATAACGGTGGCCAGTATGACTGCGGCACCACCGATATCACCCGCACCTATCCCGTCGGCCCCCTGACCGAGAACGAGCGCAAATACTACACCTGGACTCTGCAGAGCCACATTGACATTGCCCGCGCGGTATTCTTGGATTACTGCACCGGCTTTGCACTGGACAGCTTTGCCCGCGGCCCGCTGTGGGCACACAAAATCAACTACCGCTGCGGCACCGGCCACGGCGTTGGCTACATCTCCTCGGTGCACGAAGGCCCCCAGAGCCTGCGCCCCCAGAACCCCATTGTCTTCAAAGAGGGCATGACCATCACCGATGAGCCGGGCGTTTATGAGACCGATGAAGTCGGCATCCGCATTGAGAACGAGCTGGAATGCGTGGATGCCGGCACCAACCAATATGGTCACTGGCTGAAATTTGAGCCGCTGACCCTGGTGCCCATCTCCACCGAGCCGGTCATTGTGGACGAACTGACCCGTGACCAGATCAACTGGCTGAACGCCTACCATGCCCATGTATACGAGATGCTCAGCCCCCGCCTGACCGAGGAGGAAAAGACCTGGCTGAAAGCCAAGACTGCCCCCATCGACCGGTAAAGCTTTCTTTTCCGCATTTTTGAGTTATTTGAATCACTGAATTTATCGGCCCCTGCCGCACCAAGGCAGGGGCCGATTTTGTTTTGCCTTGGGCAACACCGCACAATTCCCGCCTTGCGGCTTAAGCACCGCTCCGGCAGC
>ERZ826146.3040-NODE-3040-length-11553-cov-2.835711_pt1 | contig 11553 bp, 8 predicted proteins | sample MGYA00519857_ERZ826146 | MGnify/ENA primary metagenome ERZ826146 (study PRJEB31778, sample SAMEA3449222) | human gut metagenome | biome: human gut; feature: human-associated habitat; material: faeces | place: United Kingdom | collected 2010/2012 ...
TTTCACCACGCATCACCATATAACGGCTAACCGTGGAGAAGCTTAGGACTTCCATACGCTCTTTTGGATTGACATGAACAAAAACCATCATTGGAAGCAAGACTGTATCAACCATCTTTCGACGGTCGCTCCATTGATGGATCTGTTGCTGAACGGGAACAAAAGAATCAATTCCCATCTTAGACAAACGCTCGGATACCTTCTTCTCGTGATGCATTCGAACGAGTGCTACATACCAGCGTTTTGAGTGTGCTACGCCTTCCCCTGTCCCACTAATAGGCCCGGCATTTACTGATTTTGGTTTCGTTAAAATCATATTTTTTTACCCCATGTGATTCCGTTACTTCTTAGGTAACGGATAACACACATATAGGATACACATAGCAGTGAAAAAAGGAAAAAAATCGATTATGAGGGAATATAAAAGCGGGTACCTAACATTCAATATAAGACTTTTTTGAATTTAGGTAATAAAAATCCCTTGAGCATGAAGATGTTATCTTTCATGTTCAGATAGATTCATGTTGCATATTTGAGAGAAAAAGGAAAAAAAGAAGTTTTTTGCTTGTTTGCTATTAATATTTTTACCTATCTTTGTAGCGAATATATTTCCGTTACCTAAGAAGTAACACCAGCATTAAGTCCCTAATCCATAATGCTTTAATAATATTAATCAGAACATTTTAAAACTACATACGTAAGAATAATTCAATTTATTTACTTTTGTTCTTTCTTCCAATTCGAAACCCTTTAAATATATCTGTGTTGTTTTAATAGATTTGTGTCCCAGTGATTCGCTAATCATTTCGATAGGTACACCTCTGTACTTAGCAGTCGTAGCCCAAGAATGACGAAGCGTGTAAGACGTGACGGATGAAGATATCCTTAATTTTCTGGACAGGCTTTTCAAATCATTATTGAAACGTCTCAAGGCTGACTGATATTCACGATAAGCTTCCTCTTCCTCTCTCTTATATGCTCCGCTTAATATCCGAAAAAGATAATCAGGATAATCGGGACTCCGCGCATCGGTTTTATTATATAATCCTCCGATTGCATTGTGCGCTGACTCCAACACTTCTATACTCATAGGAGTACCAGTCTTGAGACGGTTGTACTTTAAAAGACCTTGTTTCAAATTGGACTTTTCCAAATGGGCCAAATCAGAAAAAGGCATTCCACAAAACTGAAATAACAGATTGGCAATAGCCTGTGTCCGGCGAAGCTTTTCCGATTGAGGATCTTTGTTTAGTAATATGTGAAGTTCACCGATCGGGATGGCTTTCTTCTGACGTGTGTCCACCCCAGTAAATACATCCCGGAACAAGCCATGTACATAAGGAGCCTGATGCGTATCGACTCCGCGATTGTAGATACTACGAAGCATACGCATATACGTAGAAATCGTATTAGGCTTCAAACGGGAAGCCAACAGATAGTTGCTATACCTCTTTAGAGTTTCGCGGTTTATCCTACTAAAGGTAATGGATTGGGTCCCACAAAACTGCGAAAAAGAACGAATAGCGTGTTTATACACGTGGGCCGTAGAATAACGACCCTCTTGTCGCAAACAATCGATGTAATTGTTTGCACAAATAGTAAATCGATTTTTTTCCATAAATTATAACTTATCTCATACGTGTTATTAAAAACGTGCGGAATATAGTAAGATTATAGATAAAATGAATCACATTTTTAAATTTAGTCGCTGTTTTAGATGGAAAATCGAATAATTTCTAAAAAAAATAAGTGAAACCATGCAGTATTTTCAATAAGCGTGCATTTAACTTATAAAAGAGGGGAAAAAGGGAAATCAAACCATATATCATTAAAACCTACAACCTGAGCTTAACAAGTGAAGTGGGGAAAAATAAAAAGAGAGAGAGTTTTTTATACAACGTCCCCAAAAACGAGGAATCCCTGCCAATTTTCGAGTTGGCAGGGATTCATTTTTACTTATGTTGTTTTTCGAAGAGGCAATCTCTTACTTGCAGTATTTTGTAATCAGCTCATCTACATTTGGATCACCCAGTTCTTTCGCTTTATTGAAGTTTCCGCAAGCTTCGTCCGTCTTCTTCAACTGTATCTGACAAAGGCCCAACAACCGGTATGCTTCCCCATATTTCGGCTCGTCTTTCAGAATTTCATTCAGTATCTTCATGGATTCTTCGTAACGTCCTACACGCAGATTAACCACTGCATGTTCTGCCCGATAAGTCAGATCTTTGGGACTCAATTCAATCGCTTTCACGATATCATCCAATGCACGCTGATATTGGCGGGCTTTCAACGCAGCCTGCTCACGATAATAATAGAAAAGGTCATTGACCTGTCCGTTCACAGCCTTATAATAAGCATCATAATCGAGCATTGCATTTCTTGCCTGATCGTTGTTCATATATATCTGTGCACGTTCCAGCAGATAAGGAGCAAAATTTGCCGTGACAGGCTGCGGACAACGAGCAATGCAACTGTCCATCAATGCCAACACTTCTTTGGCATCTGCCTTCAGCAATTCTTTCGTCTTGGCGGCACTAAAGAATGAGGCTGCTGAAGCCAGATTGCTGGCATTCACCTTCTCATAAGCGGCCAAAGCACCTGCATAGTCCTGCTGTGCAAAAAGTATATCTCCTTCCAACTGCGTATAAACGGGCAAAGGATCGATAGCCATCGCCTGACGGAGATTTTTCAAAGCCGTATCATACGTCCAGTCTTTATAAGTCGTTTCCGGTTTTGAAAGCTGATAACCGTATATCAGCTTGGCGATATTATAATACACATCATCCTTTTTAGCCGCCACCTTCAAGGCTTGATTAAAGTCGGCTACAGCCTTGTCAAAATAAGACTGGTCATCCTTACCTTTTGCTACGTAATAGTTGGCACGACGGATATATCCATCGGTACTGCTGGGGAACTGGCGAATGAAATCGTCCAGCAATTTCTCATATTCATCAGCCGACATCTGCGTGGAAGCCATAAACAGATACACCAATGCCTGATCCTCCGCTTCGGGCAATCCTTTCCGGATACCGATATTCTTCAGAGCAACGTCTCCCAAAGACAGAGCACTAATCTTCTGCGACATTGCAAAAGCTGCCCCTGCCGCATAACAAGTCGTTACCGTATCCGCACCGGAGGACTTCTGTGAAATACCGAACACCTGGCCTTCCGCATTCATCACCGGACAACTCACCATCTTGTCTTTCATCTGCATACTCAAGGTATAGTAATGGTATTCTCCGGCAATCTTCGATACATCCTTCACTTTACCCGAAACGCAGGCAATGCTCTTCTGCGTAGAATAAGGAAGCATCCATGCGTCAGCGCCTGCAGCCGGAGCAGTAGTCGCCACTACCAGTGACGGCACTTTCTTCTCGGTGATGGCCACACGAAACTTGATCACATCGTACATATCATCTGCCCCCAAAATCAGGCTGACCGGCATTTGCTTGCCTTCGGCTGTGACAATCACCGCACGCTCAGCCCCTTTGAAAAGACTGTAGTCGGACAGAGCCAGTCCGTCTTCGGATACGAAAAATCCGTTTCCGGTATTCAGCATCTTGTCATTCTTATCATAAGTTATTACTGAGAAAACAGCACGTTTCGCCTTCTCCACCCATTTCGGGGTTTGCGCCAGACCGCTCTGTACCAAGAGGAAAAGCGCTAAAGGTAAGATTAAAAGTTTCTTCATATCAGTCGTTGTTTCTTTGTTTCACAGCTTCATAAATCAAAATACCGGCAGCTACGGAAACATTCAGAGATTCGATAGTTCCCAGCATCGGTATCTTCACCCATTCGTCACAGAGAGCCAGATGATCATATGATACACCGGTGTCCTCCGCTCCCATGATGATACACATCGGTCCCGTATAATCGGCTTTCGTATAGTCATAATCTCCTTTCTCGGTAGCGGCAACGATACGGAAACCGCTGTCCTTGAGATACTGCAAAGTCGCACGCAGATTCTGTTCGCGGCAGACAGGCAATGTATGCAACGCACCTGCGGAAGTCTTCATGGCATCGGCATTCACCGATACGCTGCCACGCGCAGGAATAATCACCGCATCCACCGCGGCACATTCGCAGGTACGGGCTATCGCACCAAAGTTACGCACATCCGTTATGCCATCCAGCATCACAAAAAACGGATTCTTGCCTTGCTCGAATAAGAAAGGAACGAGGTCTTCCGTCTTCTGATAGGTCACAGAGGAAATGAAGGCAACCACACCCTGATGATTCTTCCGTGTGATGCGGTTGATACGTTCCACCGGCACACGCTGAACAGGAATCAGCAATCCTTTCAATGCTGCGAAAAGCTCTTTGGAAAGATCACTTTGAATGTCTTTCTTAACGAGGATCTTATCAATCTCTTTTCCAGCCTGAATGGCCTCTATGACGGCACGGACGCCGAAAATCATTTCACTTTTATCGGTCATTGTAATTTTGAATTATAAATTTTGAATTATGGATTATGAAGTACGGGCCAACAGGGCCTTCGCATTGCTGAGGGCAGCCTCGGTCAATGTGGCTCCGCTCAGCATGTGAGCGATCTCCTCTACCCGTTCTTCATCGGTGAGACGGCGGATATGGCTGTTCGTTTCCGTATCGCTGTCCTTCTTATATACTTTATAATGAGCACGCCCGCGAGCTGCGATCTGAGGCAGATGTGTGATACTGATCACCTGACGGTTGCAGTCACCCATTTCCTGCATCATATCCGCCATACGGTCGGCTATTTCACCGGAAACTCCGGTATCGATCTCATCAAATACAATCGTAGGCAGTTTCACCGCACCGGCGATCATCGCTTTGATAGAAAGCATCACACGCGCAATTTCACCTCCGGAAGCAACGGAAGATATGCTTTGCAACGTTCCGTTCTTGTTGGCGGAGAACAGGAAGTTGACAGTATCCTCCCCCTGTATGCCCGGTTCTTTCTTCAACCCCATTTCCACTTGGAAGCGGACGTTGGGCATACCCAGCGGGACCAGCCGTTCAGCCAGTTGTTTCTCCACTTCACGGGCGGCTGCCGCACGGGCTTTTGTCAGCACGGCAGCTTGCTTCTTCACCCGTTCATACTGGGCTTCCTTGCGGGCAGTCAGTTCGGCTATGCGATCATCATAAGAGGTGATCTCGGACAACTTACTGCGATATTGGTCTGCCAAGGCCATCAATTCTTCAAGTGTCTGTACCCGATGCTTCTGTTGCAGGGAGTAAATCAGATTCAGACGATCGTTCACTTCGTCCAGACGGGTAGGATTAAACTCGATGGATTCTCCCTGCGCTGAGACTTCCTGCGAAATATCTTTCAGTTCGATGTAGGCACTTTCCATGCGGTCGCTCAGTTCTCCGGCAGGCTGATACACCTTTTTCAGATTATTCAGCGTATTCAGATTATCTTTCAGGAAAGAAAGCAGTCCGCCTTCGTCCGAGAAAAAAGACTGTTCGATACGATAAAGCCCCGCTTTGATCTCCTCGGCATGACTCAGAGTTTCCGCCTCCTGCTCCAGTTCACTCTGCTCCCCTTCCACCAGATGAGCTTCCTCCAGTTGTTCCAGCTGGAAACGAAGATAGTCCTCATCCGTCCGGCTTTGCTCGGCAAGTGCCGTCAGCTCGGACAATTCACGGTCGAGCAGCTTCCATTCATTATACAGTAAATGATACTTCTCCAGCGCATCATCGTTATGAGCCAGAATATCGAGTACATTCAGTTGGAAACCTTCTTTATTGAGCAAAAGATTCTGATGCTGCGAATGTACATCGATCAGTTGTTCGCCCAATTCCTTCACCTGTGCCAGCGAAGCAGGCGTATCATTAATGAATGCGCGGCTTTTGCCGGACGCCTGCACTTCGCGCCGCAGGATACATTCCTCGTCGTCGTATTCCAGTTCGTTCTCTTCAAAAAACGGGCGCATACCGTAAGCCGAGATATCAAAACGTGCTTCGATAATACATTTAGAAGCTCCACGACGAATCGCTTTCACATCGGCACGCTGTCCGAGCAGCAGACCGATGGCTCCCAGAATAATCGATTTTCCGGCCCCCGTCTCGCCTGTGATGACCGAGAAGCCTGTTTCAAAACCGATATCCAGTTTTTCTATCAATGCGTAATTCTGAATATAAAGTGAACGTAACACCTTCTGTAAATTAAAAATTAAACCTAAAAAATAAAGATCAGTGAGTCAAGACGGCAATCAGATGGTTGATGATGTCTTGCGCTACTTCCTGTTTGGGCTTCAGAGGATAATCCTCGCGACCTTTGCGATCAATAATGCTAATCTTGTTTGTATCGTGACGGAAGCCGGCTCCCGCATCATTCAGAGAGTTGAGGACGATAAAGTCAAAGTTTTTACGTTCGAGCTTTCCTTCGGCATTCTGCTGTTCGTTATTTGTTTCGAGGGCAAACCCCACTAACAGTTGATTGTCTTCTTTGATCTTTCCCAGACTTGCAGCAATGTCCTGCGTAGCCTGAAGATGCAAGGTCAGTTCTTCTTCCTTCTCCCGTTTGATCTTTTTGCCGGCCACCGTTTCCGGGCGGAAATCGGCGACTGCCGCACAAAGAATCCCCACGTCGGAAGTCGGGAAACAGGTTTGCGCTGCCTCATACATTTCCTGAGCAGATTCCACATCTATCCGGTGGATACGCGAATGCTGCGTTTTCAGTTGCACCGGTCCGGCGATCAACGTCACCTCTGCCCCACGACGGGCACATTCTTCCGCCAAAGCAAATCCCATCTTACCGGAAGAATAATTGCCGATAAAACGGACCGGATCGATCTTTTCGTAAGTCGGTCCGGCAGTTATCATAATTTTCCTTCCCTGAAGTTCGGCACTCGCAGAGAAAAACTCGTCCAGCACTCGGATAATGTTTTCCGGTTCTTCCATACGCCCTTTGCCGACCAGATGGCTGGCAAGTTCACCCGTTGCGGGCTCAATGATGCGGTTGCCATAGGAACGCAATATATCCAGATTCTTCTGTGTAGAAGGATGTGCATACATATCGAGGTCCATAGCCGGTGCAATGAATACCGGAGCTTTGGCCGAAAGATAAGTGGTTATCAGCATATTGTCTGCTATCCCGTTCGCCATCTTTCCGATGGTGGAGGCGGTAGCGGGTGCGATCAGCATGGCATCCGCCCACAGACCCAAGTCCACATGGCTGTTCCACGTACCGTCCCGTTGGGCAAAAAACTCGCTGATGACCGGCTTACTGGTCAAAGCCGAAAGAGTGATGGGAGTAATAAATTCTTTTCCCGCCGGAGTAATGACCACCTGCACTTCCGCTCCCTGCTTTATCAGTCCGCGGATAATGTAACAAGCCTTATAAGCAGCGATGCTACCGGTTATTCCAAGAATTATCTTTTTTCCTTTTAGCATTATTTTGTAATCAAATTACTCATTTCACGCAAGCGGATTTTTGTCAATGCCGCCTTGGTGTTCAGCGTGAAGTCACTATTCAAAATCCAACTGTAATATCCGGGATCTTTCTTCAAAACCTCGGCTACAGACATTCCCTTATATTTTCCGAAGTTGAACACTTCTACTCCGTTATCATCGTACACCATGCGTCCGGCAAAATCGACATTCTTGCTGAAACTTGAATAATCTGCCAGGAACGCAATATCATTCTGAAGATCGGAGTAACGGTCGAGCTGTGCTTTCAGCACTTCGTAAGTAGCCCGTGTATCTGCTTCGGCAGTGTGTGCATCTTCCAGATTCTTGTCGCAATAGAACTTGTAGGCAGCAGACAGGGTGCGTTGTTCCATTTTGTGGAAGATGACCTGTACGTCTACAAATTTACGTTTTGTCATATCAATATCTACTCCGGCACGAAGAAATTCTTCGGCAAGGACAGGAATATCAAAACGATTGGAATTAAATCCTGCCAAATCGCAACCTTCAATGTCTCGGGCTATGTTTTTCGCTACTTCTTTAAAAGTAGGACAATCTGCTACGTCGGCATCATAAATACCATGTATAGCAGAGGATGCTTCCGGAATATGCATTTCAGGATTGATACGTAATGTTTTTGCTTCTTCATTTCCATTCGGATATACTTTCAGATAGCAGATTTCAACAATTCGGTCTGTGTTGATATTGGTTCCTGTTGTTTCTAAATCAAAGAAAACAATGGGATTTTTCAGGTTTAATTTCATTTCTGTTTATTTTATTGAGTCACCACAGATTAACACAGATTCACACAGATTTTACTTCTTCTAAAGAAAAATCAAATAATGGTCTGTTATCTGTCTTAAAGATAACTCTTCCCTCTTCCTTTAAAATGTTATGATAACGCTCTAAAAACTGTCTGGAAGTAAGTCTTCTCTTTGCATGACGGTCTTTCGGCCACGGATCTGAGAAATTCAGGTAAATCTGATCTACCTCACCCTTTTCAAATACATTCACAATATTCTCTGCATCCATTCGAATAAAATGAAGATTCTCTAAAGGATTCTCTTCCATTTTCTCTAATGCTCTGACCAAAACACTGGAATACTTTTCAATTCCAATATAATGAATCTGAGGATTCTTTTCTGCTAACTGCATAAGGAATTTACCTTTTCCCATTCCAATTTCTAACTGAATCGGCTTACCATCCTGGAAATAATCTTTCCACTGGCCCTTAATCTGCTCTGCGTCTTTAATTGTATATTCATTCGCTGCAATCTGTTCTCTTGAACCTTTTACATTTCTTAATCTCATTTAATTCTCCCCATCTATCTTAATATATTTTCTTCTATATCTATACGCAATTTTAGACATACAGTATTATTCTAATCGCTGGACATTATTTTTGCAATTAATTTTTGCTTTTTCTATGGAAGTAGGATACAATGAGAAGCAAGGTCTGAAATGACCGAATAGAACTCAAAGACTTAGCCCAATAGTATATCAGCATATTAATAATACTGCATGATAGAGCGTGTTTGAAAAATGCTCCAGGGCAAAATAAAAAGGAGATTTAACAATGAAACGAATACTTACGTTTATATTGACACTAACATTGGCCTTAAGCTTTTGTGTGAATTCCTTTGCCGCAGCAACTACTGCCACTGCTTCTGAAACGCAGACTGGCACTTCCGAGGCACAGACGGATACCTCAAAAACACAGGCTGACACTTCCGAAGCGCAGACCGATACTTCAAAAGTACAGGCTGGTGCTTCCTATGGAATTTCCAATTTAAGCGGTGCACCAGATATCGTAGCAGAATCTGCTGTTGTCATGGATGCCAATACCGGAACGATTCTTTATGGAAAAGAGGCAGACACCAAGAGATATCCTGCCAGTATCACTAAAGTTATGACCGCTTTACTCGCTGTTGAAAACTGCAAAATGAGTGATGTTATTACTTACTCCAATGCTGCAGTTAACGGAATTGAGGCAGGTAGCAGTACCGCTGGAATTAATGTTGGTGCCAAGCTTACTGTAGAAGACAGTCTTTATGCATTAATGCTTGTATCCGCTAATGAGGCCGCTGCCGCTATCGCAGAGCACATTTCCGGTTCCACAACAGAATTTGCAAAGCTTATGACAAAGCGCGCCAAAGAATTAGGCTGTACCAACACACAGTTCAAAAACCCTCATGGACTTCCAAATGAAGAACATTACACAACAGCTCACGATATGGGCCTTATCTTAAAAGAAGCCATGAAGCATGAGGAATTCCGTAAAATTTCCGGAACCATTTCCTACACCTTAAAGAAAAGTGACACTTTAAAAGATACTTTAGAGCTGTGGAATCACGCTAAAATTCTTCGCGAAAACAGTGACTACTACTACAAATATGCAGAAGGAGCAAAAACTGGATTCACTCAGGTTGCCCTCAATACCTTAGTCACTTACGCAAAGAAAGATAATGTAGAACTTATCTGCGTCATTTTAAAAGACTACGGTGCAGACAAAAGCTACACAGATACTGCTAACTTGTTCAAGTGGGCTTTTAATCAGGTAAAATCCATAACTCCGCTTACTGATTTCAGTTTAAAAACTGCCATGACAGCAAATACCTCCATTGACTCTTCAAAGCTCGACCAGATTCAGCTTTTAAACTCTGTTTATGACAAAAACTTCTCTGTTCTTGTAAAAAAAGACTTTAATGAATCTGATTTAAAAACCGCTTTTAAACTCGATGAAGATAAAAAAACTGGCCGCCTTGGTTACATCGTAATCTCCTGTGATGGCAAAAAACTTGGACAGACAGAAGTTACCTATGACACAACTTCTAAACAGGGAAAAGCTTATCAGGAAGGCAAAACCGTAGACGATAACTTAAAAACTGCCCCTGTAGCATCAAAAAGAAAAGATGCTATACATAAAGGAATTGAATTCTCCTTGAGACTCTTAGTCGCAGTTATTCTTATTATCCTGATCATGCACCTGATTCACAGACATGAGCTGGAGAAACGCAGAAAAAATCGAATTTCTCGGAGGAAGAAGAAATAATTCTGGGTTGCAGCAGGAAAGGGAGACGCACACAGTAAATAAAATAAACGATATTTGTGACTTTAGTCGCGGTGGTTTGAACACTCGCTTATACATGCTCGTATCCAAACCTTGCTCCGAGGCCACAAATATCGTTTATTTTATTTACTGTATGCTGTTTTTGGCTGTTGGGGCAAAGGCAGAATTCAGTGAATTCTTGTTTGCTGCTGGAAATTTTTTTCTGCGTTGAAAGGAATTTGGGAATTCTCTAGAAGGTTGTGATTTCATAATAGTTCTTTATCTATGTGATTTCTAAAGTGTTGTTACTGAATGGATATTACAATAGTCTATATTTTAAGGATTTAAGTTATTATTCACCACATATAAGCTTTTACTTTTCTTATAGAAAAAAAGAACCGTCTGTTCAACGGTTCTAAGAGAGGAAAGTATGAAAAAAATCTATCAAAAAAATAATTCTTTGTTCTTTTGATGTTTCTATCATACTGAATATTTGTGAACAGTTTGTGAGAAAAAAATGAAGATAATCTGAAGAAATACTGTCGGGTAAAAGATATTATGTGAGAATTTCCACTTAATTTCCTAAAATCACAATCTCCTGAAGAATCCTCAAATATCCTCTCAAAGAAAAAGAAGTTACCCTGAGCAAATGTAAACATAAAATTCAACCTTACTTCCGCAGGCAAAGACAGCCTCCAGAGAATTTCATTCCCTGGAGGCGTCTCCCCTGCCTGCGGCAAATTCATTTTACTGGAACCAGAACTTCTTTTCCTCCCATATATGGGCGAAGTACTTCTGGGATTCTTACAGAACCATCTTCATTTAAGTTATTCTCAAGGAAAGCGATTAACATACGAGGTGGTGCTACTACTGTGTTATTTAATGTGTGAGCAAAGTATTTACCTTTTTCACCTGTTACACGGATTTTTAATCTTCTAGCTTGTGCATCACCTAAATTAGAACAGCTTCCTACTTCGAAGTATTTCTTCTGACGCGGAGACCATGCTTCTACGTCGATAGATTTTACCTTAAGGTCTGCCAGGTCACCGGAACAGCATTCAAGTGTACGAACAGGGATGTCCATAGAACGGAATAAATCTACGGTATTCTGC
>ERZ826146.3046-NODE-3046-length-11533-cov-3.879073_pt1 | contig 11533 bp, 8 predicted proteins | sample MGYA00519857_ERZ826146 | MGnify/ENA primary metagenome ERZ826146 (study PRJEB31778, sample SAMEA3449222) | human gut metagenome | biome: human gut; feature: human-associated habitat; material: faeces | place: United Kingdom | collected 2010/2012 ...
AGATGCTGAATGAGGCGGTGAAAACGCTTAAAGGGGATAGTGTGGCGGAGGATTTCAATACCACAGTAGACCTGGATGTGGATGCTTATATTCCTCCGTCCTATATCCTTAACGAAGTACAGAAACTGGATATTTATAAAAGGATTGCCGGGATTGAGAGCCAGAGTGAGTGCGATGATATGAAGGAAGAGCTGCTGGATCGTTTCGGGGAGATCCCGGGACCGGTGCACAATCTGCTGCGTATCGCTCTGATCAGGTCTCAGGCACACAGACTGTACATTACCGAGCTGAAGGGAAAGAACGGTGAAATAAAGCTTCTGATCAAGGCGGATGCCAGGATCCATGCGGAGCGGATCCCGGAGCTTCTTGGAAAGGTGGAAAAGCTTTCCTTCAATATCAAGCTGACAACCTTTGTGTATCATTATCAGAGATCTGGTGTGGCAGAGAAGGATGCCAGATCCCTGCTGCAGGAAACAGAAGAGCTTCTTAACGTCATGGAAGAGGTTCTTCTGTGACAGAGATCCTGCAGGATAAATATATGGAATAATTTGAAATGTGCGCTTTTGTGGCGCACATTTTGTCTTTTACACAAATCTTACATAATCCTTACCTCTCTATGATATTTTCTTATACTTTCTCATGCTAATATACAAAGCACAGACAAGGAAAGCACAGAGCTTTTGAAATGTCTGCAGATGAATAACAATAAGAGGAGAAATGAAAAAATGGATTTTATCCTGAACGGCCTTTTGCAGATCACCTGGCAGCAGGTGGTGATGTGGGCCGTGGGCGGACTGCTCATCTGGCTGGGCCCACGCTAAACATTTCGTAGCAATAGTGAACGACTCGCGAGGATAACGCTCCACCAATGCTTTGCGTACCGCAACTTCCGAAGTGCCTTCATGATATACATAGGCAGTATCGAAATACGTGCCGCCTGCCTCCATAAAAGCATCCACCATAGCTTTAAACTGCTCAAGATCGATGGAAGTTTGATCGTTAGGATCGGTTAGAGGAAGACGCATACAACCAAAGCCAAGCTTTGGAATTTCAAGAAGGTTTGTCATAGTCGGGCTCCTTGGTTTTAAGTCTCTGATTACCTTAGTTGAACGTATTTAGTTTTCATCCCGTACGTAATAATAATTTTAAGCGACACAACGTCAAGAGCCCACACATAATGTGCGGACTCTTGAAAGTTGCTCTATAAAATTAGCTAAACGCGCAAGCACTGAACATCCTGATGCGAACGTTATACGTTTTTAACTCCGTACTGTTCGTAGTATGCATCGAGCGCTGCTTTAATATCATCATTGATGACAACCTTGCCCTGAACCTCTCGGTTGTAGAGCATTTCAGTTACTTCGGCCATGCTTACGATGGAGGCAACGGGAAAGCCATACTTTTCCTGAACCTCTTGCTGTGCCGTAACGACACCCCCCTTGCCTACTTCCATACGGTTCAAGGACACAATCAAGCCCTTTACGTCGACATTTGCAGCGGCCTTCAGAATAGGATAGGTTTCATCGATTGATTTGCCCGAGGTAGTAACATCCTCGACCATAATTACTCGATCGCCGTCATGAAGGTCTGACCCAAGTAAATTGCCTGCATCAGCACCATGATCTTTTACCTCTTTGCGATTCGAGCAATAGCGAACTTCCTTGCCATAGAGGTCTTCAAGAGCAATTGCCGTAACTACTGCCAAAGGGATACCTTTATACGCAGGTCCAAAAACAACATCAAAATCAAGACCGAAATTATCATGAATAGCGCGCGCGTAATATTCTCCCAGACGCTTTAATTGACCGCCTGTTACATACGCACCCGCATTCATAAAGAACGGAGATTTACGCCCACTTTTCAGGGTAAATTCGCCAAACTTTAAAACTTGGCTCTCTACCATAAACTCAATAAATTCCTGCTTATAGGCTTCCATAAGATCCCCTTTGCTTGTCATGTATGCACAGACCAAGGTAAGCGAAGAGCACACGCTGCTCTTCGGCATTGCTTTTGGCCTTACCAATGATAGCAAATCACATTTTAACTTGCCTGAAGTTCAGTTTAATCATTACCGAGAATCGGCATATCCCTGACTAAGGGGTTTTTGTCTATGACTAAGGGGGTTTGTCCAGATTTGGCTTGATCCTATCTTGGACGTAAAAGTCCAAGATAGGAATCTTGCGAAAGTGTATTTTTAGCGCTCGGCAATCGGCTTGTACGCACGAGGCTTCATGCCAGTTTTGTATGCAGGACGAATGATGCGCTTGCCACTTACCAATTCTTCAAAGCGATGAGCGGCCCAGCCTGCCATACGAGAACAAGCGAACAAAGGCGTAATCAGATCCATAGGAATTCCCAACAAGGAATAAACAAATCCTGAATACATATCAACATTTGCGCACATGTCCTTCTTGGTGCCCTTTTCTTGCAAAATTACTTCAGGACTGATGCGCTCGATAAGTTTTAGCAAGTTTAATTCAGCTTCGAACTCAGTGCCTTCTGCCATCTTGGTGGCAAATTTCTTAAGAACAACCGCGCGAGGATCGGACTTGGTATAAACCGCATGACCCATACCGTAGATAAGACCGGTATGATCGAAAGCCTCTTTATTAACGATTTTGGCAATATACGAAGCCACTTCGTCTTCGTTTTCCCAATCCGACACGTTTTCCTTGATTTCCTTTTGCATTGCTAAAACCTGGTGATTGGCGCCACCATGTTTAGAACCCTTCAAGGAACCAATAGCGCCTGCATAGGCAGAATAAGGATCGGTATCAGAAGAAGATAAAACACGGCAGGTGAAGGTTGAATTATTACCACCACCGTGCTCAGCATGAAGACACATCATGATATCCAGCATGCGCGCTTCTTCTTCGGTGTATTGACGATCGGGACGAAACATCGAAAGAATGGTTTCTGCTGTAGATTCGCCTGGAATGAAGCGATGCATAATCATGGACTTACCATTGAATGCTGCCTGCTTGGCGTAGTATGCAAGCACCATAATACGTGGCAAGCGGGAAATAAGGGTAACAGCGGTAGATATTTCATGTTCGTAGGAACGATCTTCTGCATTGGGATCGTCGGCATACAAAACTAAAACAGAGCGAGCAAGAAGATTCATGATATCAGGCGAAGGGGTGCTCATAATTTTTGATGCCGTAAATCCATCAGGTAATTCACGATGAGCATCTAAACGAGATACAAAGAAATCAAGCTGTTCTTGCGTGGGTAAATCCCCCATTAAAAGGAGATACGCAATTTCCTCGTAGCGGAAACGCTTATTGTCATCGCCGCTGAGCAAATCGTATAAATCGTATCCACGAAGCGTCAGTTTTCCCTCGTCGGCAATCTTGTCGCCTTCACTTATCACATAACCATGAACATTCGAAATATTCGTAATGCCCGCGATCACACCCGAACCATCACTGTTGCGAAGGCCTCGTTTAACGGGATATCGTTCATAGAGTTCTGGATCGACTGAATTTACTTTTGTGATGTTGTCGTAAAGAGAAAGCTTACGTTCTTCCATGAATATTCCTTTCAACCGCGAATTTAAATTCTACACCGAACTAAAGTGACGGACTTTTTTAGCGTTGCAATACGAAGATGAACGGCGAACGAAGCAGCATTTGTTACGGAAGCGAAACATTTAGAAAGCGTGCTACACTTTATCTGCACACAATTTAATAGCTGCATGATTAGCATCGGAGGGCGAAAGTCTGAGCAAAGACGTCGCGACAACGGTTTCCGACTCGCACAACAAGTCACTTAATACTACGTTAGTGCGTTACCTACAAAACATAAAGTATCGCAGGAAAAGCTTATAATGCAGTGACCGTATGCGAACAAATCGTGTCGTGTGCATGAGGGGATTTCAGGGGCAGTATGAGTCAGGAGAATCACATGGACTGGCAACAGGACTATGAACGCAAGCAAATTACGCTTGATCAAGTTTTCGAAGAGCATCTTACCGGCACTACTTCAACTTCAAACAAGCTGTTTGATAAAAACACTGCAAGCAGTTCTCATAACAGTCCTCAGGAAGCAAAGCAAAAAATATACCTGGGCGGACTCCATGTGCCTACTACCATTATCAATGAGCTGCTCAATCGTGTTAAAAAGGGCACGCTGTCTGGTATCGACATGTATGGCAACTACATGAATGGTGATATCACCTTTGCTGACCTTCAAGTAACGCCAGATCAGTTCCGCTATCATACCTACTTTGCTGGTCCCAACGAACGTACTGGATTTGCTCAAGGGTCGCAATGTGTCACCCATATTCCCGTACACTTTTCTGACACCAATCGCATGTTGGAAGAAATCGGGCTCGATTACGCAGTTGTCCAGATGACTCCACCAAACGACCAAGGGTATTGCAATATTGGCCCCCTCGGATTCGAGCAGGGAGCACTACGTGGCGCAAAACACATCATCGCGCAGATCAACACGCGTCTTCCTCGAGTTTTTGGCGACTCCCATAACTATCACGTAAACGACATTGATGCATTTTTTATTCACAACGAATTGCTTGAAGACGTCGAAACACCTGCTCCTACTCCTGAGGAGATTAAAGTTGCAGAACTGATTGTTGATCGTGTTAATGATGGCGACTGCATCCAGCTTGGTATTGGCGGTATCATTAACGCCATCGCTGCAGGTCTTGACTGCAAAAAGCATCTGGGTGTTTTTACTGAAATGTTTTCTGATGCCTTTGTTCAGCTGCAGATGAAAGGCGTCATCGATAACTCCCGCAAGAACTATATGCCCGGCGTATCTGTTGGGGGTTACTCCACTGGTACCCAGCGCTTATACGACTTTATTAACGACAATCCAGACATGTACTATTGTTCGTACGAAACAGTTTGCAACCCCATCAATATTGCCCAGAACGACAATCTCGTTTCTGTTAACACCGCAGTAAGCATTGATTTAACGGGTCAAGTTTGTGCGGAAAGTATTGGTACTCGTCAATACTCTGCAAGCGGCGGCCAATTCGACTTTGTGCGCGGCGTTAAAAATTCTAAAAACGGACGTGGCTTTATCGCGGTAACAAGTGTCGCCCATACGAAGAAGGGTGACGTTTCGAAAATTGTCCCTACGCTTGCGCCAGGCAGTGCCATTACGTCGTTGCGCAATGATCTGCAATACGTAGTTACCGAATATGGTGTTGCCGATCTGAGATGGGCTGACATCCCCACCCGTGCTCAACGCTTAATCAACATTGCTCACCCCGATTTCCGTGATGAGCTTGTCTATGAAGCAAAAAAGCTTGGGATTCTCTACTAGGTAAACCCTGCCAGGCAAAACCGCAAGAAGTTTCTCTCAAGCAAGACAACAAAACCTTGAGGCCTTATACGGTCTCTAACTTCCGCGCGATTCTTAATCTAACTTCCGCGCGATTCTTAAGCCTTATTGGGTGGTTTATTGCTTGCGATTCCTGCGAAGACGGGAACGCAGAGAACCGCCCATGCGACTTTCAGGCTGCAAAATCATAAAAGCAGCGACTACTGAAACGACTGCCAAAACCGCTCCTACAGGTCCCGACCATGCAAAGCCTAAATTGGTTGCCACAACCCCACCCATGAAGGATCCTGTTGCAATACCAATATCAGACGAAGTTGGCATAACCGCCGATGCTAACGTGAGAGCGCGCGGATAATCCTTTGCTGAAACCTGCAAGAGATATGACTGGAGCGGTGCGTTCATGTGGTAAATGAAAACGCCCGTCAATACCACATTAATGATGCAAAGCACCGTATTTCCCGAAGCAAGGCTTATCCCAAGCAGCGCCAAAACCACTGCTTGTAGAGCAAACATCAACGGCAATTTCCCGAGACCATAACGCTGCGCCAGAGAGCCACTGCCCAAGTTGGATACGATAGTAGCCCCACCGTAGAAGAATAAAACTAAACTTACCATCCAAACCGAAAGACCCACTGAATCTTCGAGAATAGGAGTTACATATACATAGAAGACATACGTTGCTGCCATTCCGAAAGCCTTCATAACAAGCACGAGAATGATGCGACGATCTTTCAAAATCACCAACTGTTCACGCACGCTCGAAGAAACATCGGTTGATCCCGATCGAGGGACGGAGATTAAAAGCAGAACCGTAACCAGAAGCGCCACCGCTTCCACTGCAACAAAGGCAGATTTAATACCGAACGCATCCGAGAGCAAAGTACCAATAGGAGTGCCCAATACACTTGCTACCGAAAAGCCCGCATACACAAACGAAATAATACGAGGAGCCTGCTCCTGGGGAATGATGTCATTGATAAACGTCATTACGGTAGAGAGGGTGACACCTGAAACAATAGCGGTGCAAATGCGCGCAAGCATCAAAACCTCATAGCTTGGTGCCAAGATGGCAAGTATATTGCCCACATTAAACACTATGAGAAATATGACAAAAAGAGGAAAACGCCTGAAGCGACCGGTTGAAAGCACAATAATGGGTGTAGAAACCGCATAAGCCACCGCAAAATAACCCACAAGATTGCCCGCATCGGAAAGAGGAATCTGATAAATCTCCGCGATATCAGGAGTAATACCGATAACGATAAATTCTGCAAACCCCAAGGCAAAGCCAACCGTAACCAACGCTACCGTTGCAAGTTTTGTGCGAGCGGCACTATATTCCACGAAACTGTCCTTTGACGATATAAAACGGCGTACTTATGACGACACTGGTCCAATAAACACAGTTTCGTTATTTTAAATGTTTTTACTTTAATTGTTTAAATTTGAAAATTTTTACGATAAATACCTTTTTACCGCTTCTCTTGCTTCGCTAATACGAGCAGGGTGATCCTTAAAACTCGAGAGCATAATATGCGAACGCATGACACAAATTATGGTTGACGTGCCAATGAGACATTCTTCATCAAGAGACAATTCAGGTGCTTTACGTCTTTCGGGATACTTGGCGAAGTAAGCATGAAGAGTTTCAATGATGGCGGGCTGCAACACTAAAGAGCTCTTATTGCTTCGGAAAAATATTTCCGGAGAACCCAGCATGGCAGTTTTACGTAAGTCCCTAATTTCTTGAGAGGCGTCTTCTGCCGTAAGGCCATGTTCGATGCACCCCGTAATCACATCAATATAATCAGAATCTGGATGTGACTCTAAGGCTTTCAAAAACATCTCTTTACTGGGGATGTAGGAACGACCAAGAACAGCAGCTCGTTTTGAAGAAAAGTAATTAAAGAAGGTCTTACGTGAAATACCTACTTTTTGACAAACCTCTTCAACGGTGACTTCTTCATAGCCTTTTTCTATCACGAGACAGAGAATAGCTTTTTCTAACGCTTGTCGAGTTTGTTCCTTTTTTCTTTCTCGCAAACTAAGATTCACGAGGCTATTGTTACTTTGCAAGACAGTACCACCATCACTTTTAAGACTGGTACTTTCGTCTGTTTTGTTAGTTTGCTTGCTCATGATTTCCCTGTGTGCCCTGCCTTTACCTTTTTCGCACTCCCCGCACTACAATTTCGAAACTTACTTTGTAAATATGATGTTTAGCATGCCGTTTACGTATATCTACAAAACTTACACTTACTATATTAATACACCGAGTGTAATATTATCACTTGCAAAAAAGCTGTCGAAGAGCACAAAAAGAAAGGTCGCACATGGGCTGGGGTTTAACAAGCAAACAAAAAGTTACGCTCATTATTCTTATTCTGGGCGCTTTTGTAACCGTACTTAACCAAACAGTAGTAACCCCCGCACTTCCTCCCATCATGGCAGAAATGGGCATTGATGCGGCAACGGCGCAATGGCTCACCACAGGCTTTACTCTTGTAAATGCAATCATGATCCCTATAACGGCCTTTTTGATTGACCGTTTCACGACTCGTTCTCTGTTTATTGTTTCCATGGGCGTTTTCGCCTTGGGTAGTTTGCTTTGTGGCTTAGCACCAAATTTCCCTCTTTTGCTTACTGGTCGCTTAGCACAAGCAGCAGGCGCAGGTATTCTTATGCCTATGGTTATGACGGTGCTCATGCTCATGTTCCCCGTCGAACGTCGTGGCACGGCAATGGGTATGTTTGGTGTGGTAATCGCCTTCGGCCCCGCCATCGGTCCTACTGTTGCAGGTTTGGTAATTGACCACTACAGCTGGCGCGATTTGTTCTTGGCAATCGCGGTGTTTGCCGCAATCGTTATTGCAATAACTCCCTTTGTTCTACAGAAACAAAAGCCCAATTCTGAAGGCGTTACCCTGGATAAGCCTTCGCTTATCCTATCCACCCTCGGATTCGGCACTATGCTTTACGGCTTTAGCGTAATTGGTTCATCAGGCATCAGCGTCGAAGCACTTGTAGCAAGTCTTATCGGCGTAGTGATTCTTGTTTTCTTCTTCCGTCGTCAGCTTTCCATGGAAAAACCCATGCTTAACGTACGGGTACTTCAGAATCACAAATTCTTGATGGGTACCATCATTGGCATGCTTGTACAAGCATCTCTTCTATCCGCAGGCATTTTGATGCCAATATACCTGCAGTCTCTCATGGGCTATTCCGCCACCGTATCAGGTTTAGTCCTTATGCCAGGTGCTATCTTGATGGGCATTATGGGTCCCGTTGCTGGTCGCCTCTTTGACAAACACGGCCCCCGTGTTCTGAGTATTATCGGTATGACTCTGCTGGTTATCAGCACCTTTGCCTTTGCGACCTTAAACGACAGTACCGATGTGGTATTCCTCACGGTGCTCTACACGATTCGTATGTTCTCGCTTTCGTTAGTCAACATGCCAATTACAACGTGGGCAATGAACGCCCTTGACAATAAAGTGATGAATCATGGGACCTCGGTCAACAATACCTTCCGCCAAGTCTCCGGTTCTCTTGGCACTGCAATCTTAGTTTCGGTTTACACCCTTGTTGCCGCATCTCTCATGGGTTCCATGGATTCGGTTCATGCAAGCATTACTGGTATCAATGTATCGTTTGCCGTATCAGGAGTGCTATGCACTATCGGCTTGATCATGACTTTTATCCTTGTGAAGAACAAGCCAGCCGCCCGTTCGGACGAAGCTCCTATTCGTACCGAAACTTCGCTTTTGGAAACCATTATGCGACGCGACGTATTCACACTCCCTGCTAGTGCAACGGTACTCGACGCGATTCATATGTTCGTTGAAAAGAATGTAAGTGCTATGCCTATTGTCAACGACAAAAACGAACCTGTCGGTTTTGTTTCTGATGGCGACGTTATGCGTGAATTATCCGATCGAAGCCATATGTATACCGACCCAGTGGTTCTAATCATGCGTTTGCAGCGTGATAATTCTGGATTCGACGAGAAACTTGATGCTTTGGTTAATCGTAACGTCATGGAAATTGCAACACGAAACACCATCGGGGTTGACATCGATGCCGACCTCCCCCAAGTTTGTCGAATTTTAGGAGACAACCATTTAAAGAAAGCGCCCGTATTAGATCATGGCAGAGTGGTGGGCGTTATAAATCGTTCAGACATTACGCAATACGCCATGAAATCCTATCTGGAGCGTGAAGGTCTCTAAGGTGCGCTTCCAAAGTGTAAGTCTCTAAATGCGAGACCTCTGGAGTTTAAGGCTTTTGACTGGCAAAGCGCCGAGGTCTCCAAAGCCTGAGTTTTACAATCGGAACGGCTGATTTAAAGCACAGAACTTACAAAGAATGAGATATGGGATTCGGGGCTTTGAGCAACAAGATGCAGAATGCCTTCAAAGCCTGACAATCCATAACGCAAAAGATACTTAATAAGAAGGCTTAGACTTGAAATAAATCAATTAGTTGGGGCGCCCTTGCAGGCGTCCTTTCGTTTTATCATTAATGACGCACATTAATAACCGCAATCATAGGAGGGGAACTATGAAGGGGAGCGACCACACTATCTTCACTACGGGACAAATGGGAATTCCGCGCTTTGATCTGACTGGCAAGAAAGCAATTATCACCGGAGTTGGAAGCGAAATCGGCATAGGACGCGCTATTGCACGCACCTTTGCAGCATACGGCGCCGATTTAGTAATTGCCGATATGGACGAAGAGAAAATCGTGGCCCGTGCCAAAGAAATAGCAGAAGAATCTGGTCGCGAACTGGGTACGCACATTATTCCTGTACGATGCGATGTTCGATCCAACGAAGATCAAGACACTCTTGTGCAAACCGCTATGGATGCTTTCGGTCGCATCGATATCCTAGTAAACAATGCTGGCGTAGTATTGAGTAATGACCAGCTTATCGTAGATACCGACGAAGACGAGTTCGATCGAGTAGTAGATACTGACTACAAAGCGGTCTTCTTCCTTTCGCAGCGCGTTGCGAAAATAATGATCGAACAAGAACAGGGCAACATAATTAATTTGGCATCAGTGGTGGCCCGCGTTGCCTCCACCCGTATGGCAGCTTACGCATCGGCAAAAGCTGCTGTTTTGCAGTTGACACGCTGCATGGCCTTTGAGTGGGCTCGTTTCAACATTCGAGTCAACTGCATTTGCCCTGGCTATATTGATACCAACATGACGCAAAGCACCCTGAACAAACCTCGCGCATACGAGGCAATCACCCATCCGATTCCCCACAACCGCAAAGTGGGAGATCCGATGGATATCGCAGCGGCAGCGCTCTTCTTAGCGTGCGATTGCTCCGATATGGTTAATGGCACGCCCCTTTATGTGGATGGCGCTCGCTCTATCTGGTAGGAACCAGTCCACGTAAAACTCAGCGATTTAGCCGAGCAGGTGATTTAGCCAAGCAGGCTTATCCTGTTGTGCCTAGCGCAATTGGAGAGCCTGCTTGATAGCTCGCTCGGGTGAAAACCTGTTGACAGCTGCCGCCTGGCAGGTAATCCCCTTCGACGTGCGTCCAATTCACTTCGACATTGGATTTCCGTCACTTAGATATTTAGGTGCAAAATCCGCTGAGCGATGATTACCTACCTTTGACACCAAGGCCCACCTCACCTTTACTACCACAAAGGTTCAATTTCATCCGAAAAGAGTATTCGACTCAAATTCGAAACATTTGCGGTAGTAAACTACCCTCACCACATCATCTCCTCTGCAAAATGTCTTGAATCGTTGTGAAACTGGACATGGATGAGGTCTCTGGAGAATCCCGCGAAAGGCGGGTGCCGAAGGGGCAAGGTACAAAAGCACGACAGCTAACTTAGCTGACAGCAATGCGTTTGTTGACGCTATACCTGTCTGCACCGTACCGAAACTCTCAGGCAAAAGGACAGAGCACTGCCTTATTTGTTCTCATTTTTATTCCTCATCTTCTTCCATTTCTGCAACTCAAGCTTTTCAAGAGGCGATGTATTAAAGGCAGGAAGAAGGTGCTACCTTGGAAGAATTCACCAATATACTTACCGCAATCGATAGTGTTGTTTGGGGTCCACCCCTTATTGCCCTTATTTTATTGGGCGGCATTTTCCTTACATTCCGTTTACGAGGTATTCAGTTCCGCACTTTAGGACTCGCCCTGAAATACACCTTCAAAAACGAAGAAGATGGCAAGGGTGAAGTTACC
>ERZ826146.3048-NODE-3048-length-11519-cov-24.633461_pt1 | contig 11519 bp, 9 predicted proteins | sample MGYA00519857_ERZ826146 | MGnify/ENA primary metagenome ERZ826146 (study PRJEB31778, sample SAMEA3449222) | human gut metagenome | biome: human gut; feature: human-associated habitat; material: faeces | place: United Kingdom | collected 2010/2012 ...
GTCTGCTTGTCCCTCGTCTACTTGTCAACTAAAAACTCGTCTACTTGTCAACTAAAAACTCGTCCACTTGTCAACTAAACAAACCACCTCGTCTGCTTGTCCCTCGTCCACTTGTCAACTGAAAAAAGGCATTTTTCACAACCAAACGACGGCTTTTTACATTATATATATTACTTTTGCACATCAAAATAATGATTAGGAAAAACATCGACAGACAATGGAAACATTAAAGAAATGCCTTCCCGACGTGCTGGCCGTGGTGCTGTTCGCACTTATTTCGGTTGCTTACTTCTTCCCGGCAGACATCGAGGGGAAAATACTTTACCGCCACGACGCGTCAGCCGGGAAAGGCCTCGGCCCCGAAATGGACGAATACCGCGCTGAAACCGGCAAGGTTTCACGATGGATGAACTCCATCTTCTGCGGCATGCCGACATACCAGACCGCTCCCGAATACGCCAGCACGAAGGGCGTAAACACGGCTGTGAACATCTACCACCTGTACCTGCCAGAAAACGTATGGTACCTGTTCGTCTACCTCCTGGGCTTCTACATCATGCTGCGCGCGTTCGACTTCCGCCGCCATCTTGCCGTATTAGGCTCTATAATATGGGCGTTCTCAAGCTATTTCCTCATCATCATAGCCGCCGGACACATATGGAAGGTGATGGCTTTGGCCTACCTGCCGCCCATGATAGCCGGAATCGTGCTGGCATACAGGGGCAAATACCTGTGGGGATTAGTAGTAACCGCCATCTTCGCGGCGTTTGAAATCAACGCCAACCACGTGCAGATGACATACTACTTCCTGTTCGTCATCCTGTTCATGGTTATCGCCTTCCTTGTGGAAGCAATAAAACAGAAGCGCATGGCGCACTTCTGGAAAGCCACGGCGGTATGCGCCGCCGGAGCGGTGATAGGCATCTGCCTAAACCTTAGCAACCTTTACCACACGTGGGAATACAGCAAGGAGTCGATGCGCGGCAAGAGCGAGCTTGTAAAGGAGCAGTCGGCCAACCAGAGCGCAAGCGGACTTGACCGCGACTACATAACCCAATGGAGCTACGGAATAGGCGAAACATGGACGCTGCTTGTGCCCAACACCAAGGGCGGAGCAAGCATGCCGCTTGTCGACAGCAAAACAGCCATGGAGAAGGCGAACCCCGAATTCAACATGATATACCAGCAGATGGGGCAATACTGGGGCGAACAGCCCGGCACGCAGGGGCCTGTCTACGTCGGAGCTTTCGTGCTGATGCTGTTCATACTGGGGCTGTTCATCGTCAAAGGGCCTATGAAGTGGGCCTTGCTTGCGGCCACGGTGCTCAGCATATTGCTGTCATGGGGCAAGAACTTCATGCCCCTGACCGACCTGTTCATCGACTACATGCCGATGTACTCCAAGTTCCGCACGGTGGCGTCGATACTCGTCATTGCCGAGTTCACAATCCCGTTGCTCGCCATGCTGGCGCTGAAAAAGATTGTCGAAGACCCGTCGCTGCTGACAAAACGCATCAAGACAGTGTACATCAGCTTCGGACTGACGGGCGGCATAGCCATACTCTTCGCCCTCTTCCCCACCCTTTTCTTCAGCGACTTCATATCTTCAGCCGAGATGCGCGCCCTCTCCACGCTGCCGCAAGAGTATATCATGCCCGTAACGGAGAACCTGCGCGAGATGCGGCAGGCCGTGTTCACGGCCGACTGCTGGCGCTCGGCGTTCATTATCATAATAGGTACGCTTTGCCTGTTGCTGTACAAGGCCGGGAAGCTTAAAGCCACTTACATGGTAGGTGCGATAACTGTGCTGTGCCTTGTGGACATGTGGCAGATAGACAAACGCTACCTGAACAACGACATGTTCGTGCCGAAGAGCGAGCGCACAGCGCCCATCCAGATGACGGAAACCGACCGGCTGATACTTGAAGACAAGTCGGACTTGGGCAATTACCGCGTGCTCAACCTCGCGTCAAACACGTTCAACGAGAACGAAACGTCGTATTACCACAACAGCATAGGCGGCTACCACGCGGCCAAGCTGCGCCGTTATCAGGACATCATCGACTATTACATATCACCGGAGATGCAGAAGCTCATGCCGGCAATAGCCGAAGCAGGCGGCGACATTACGAAAGTGAACGGCGACAGCCTGTTCCCCGTGCTCAACGCGCTTAACGCACGCTACTTCATCCTGCCGCTGCAAAGCGGACAGACAGTGCCGGTGAAGAACCCATACGTACACGGCCCGGCATGGTTTGTCGACCGCATAACATACGCCGACAACGCCAACGGCGAGATAGACGCCGTAGGCCGCATCGACCTGCGCCGCGAAGCGGTGGCCGACAAGCGGTTCAAGGACGTGCTGAAAACGTCGGCCGTGCAGGACAGCACCGCCTCGGTAAAGCTCACCAAGTACATGGCAGACCAGCTTGAATACGACGTTTACTCGAAAACCGGCGGCGTGATAGTGTTCTCCGAGGTGTATTACCCGAGCTGGACGGCCACCGTCGACGGCCAGCCTGCCGAGCTTGGACGCGCCGACTACCTGCTGCGCGCCCTCAACGTAGCCCCCGGCAAGCACAAGGTAGTGCTGACGTTCCGACCCAAGTCGGTAACCATGACCGAAACGACTGCCTACATAGCCTACGCGGCAATAGTCATCGTAATCATCATTGCGGCATTCATCGGATACCGCAAAAAGAAGGAACAGAAGGCGTAATGCCGCCATGCGCATAACGCCCTGGCATCCAACATGTTGCAAAAGGCCGTCTTTTAGCTTGTAAAAGACGGCCTTTTGCATTGCAATTTGCGGCCTTTTACAAAGCAAAAGGCCGCAAATTGGAAAACGGGCGGACATATTATGTATGAAGACCGGTGTCTTTTCAATAAAAATTCGATACACAAATAGGAATCTGTTAGAAACAAGCTATTTATAAGCTTTTCTCAAAGAGTGAGGTAATGACTTGGCAACGGTTGCTAATTCTGTGATATGCGGTGTATTTCCACCTAAAAACTCTCGCCGACTGCAAAAATACAAAAAAAGAGGATAGGAGTGCAAGTCTTATAAAGTTTTTTCTTGCTTTTCATTCGTATATTCCATTTTGGTAGTCCGTGATATATTGCGTAAATGTCTTTCCCGTCTGTTGCTTGAAGAAACGCATCAGATGGCTGGGGTCGGAAAAGTGGAACTCGTCCGCCAACTGGCTCACGTTGCGGTCGGAGAACAACAGCTCGTTTTTCAATTCCTCCAACAAGCGTTGTTTGAGCAGATGGGTGGCGGACACGCCGAACTGCGCCATTACAGAATTGTTCAGAGTGATACGGCTCACGCGGAGTATATCGGCATATTCCTGAACACGCTGCATGTCGCGGATATGTTTCTCCAACAGGTCTTTGAATTGGAAGGCATAATTGTTCTTCGGCACTTCGACCGGCAGACGGTAAGTTTTGGCGTATGCCCGGTTGATAACCACCAACAGATAGTAAAGCACAGATACGATAAGGTTGTAAGTGTCTGCCACAGGATGCAGCAGCTCCTGTTTTATCTTCCCCAAGAGGCGCATATATTCCGCCAGTTCTTCCGGCGCGGCAAACAGGTACGGTGGCGTGTCGGTCTGATAATAATACAGCAGGCGATAGACGAAGAACTTGTCGGCGATGAACGTGCGCATAAAGTCTTCGCGAAAGATAAGAAAGGTGTAGTCCAGTTCCGCTTCGTCCACGTGCCATTCCTGTTGCTGGTGCGGCGACAGGAGGAGCACCATATCGTCCCGTAACTCTATTTTGCGGAAGTTTAACAGCACATAGCCATTGGCGCGGCGAAAGAAATAGAAACTGAAAAAATCCGTCTTGAACGTCCGGTGCTCGGTCAAGACACCACAGATGTCCTTGCTCTCGCCTGTGTTGATGTAGAAGTCCACGCCGCAACGTGTCTTGCTGAACGGGACGCTGACCAGTCTTTCGGGGTTGGTTATCGTTTTCATCGCTCTTGTTCTTTGCTTTCTGCAAATATACATCATTCTTTTATCAAAATGGCATATATTTCTCTTTTTAAGGCATAGAGGCATCAGGGGAATCTTCCGAACTTTGCACCCGACAAATCATAAAAGCGTAACATTATGAACGAGAAAGCTATTATCCGGTTGGTGCGCAGCGCCACCTTGAAAATCAATTATGCAGGACACACCATCCTTGTTGACCCCGTATTTGCCGACAAAGGAACCCTGCAATCCGCTCTCGGCGTGTATAAAAGTCCGAGGGTGCATCTGGTAATGCCCATCAGCGAAATCACCGAGGGCGTGGATATGGTACTGCTCACACACAACCACATTGACCATTATGAACCGAGCGTGAAACAACATTTGCCGAAAGACATCCCTTTCTACACCCAGCCGCAAGACAAGGAAACCCTCGTGCAAGATGGTTTTACAAATGTAGAAGCAATTGAAAAGAGCAAGACAATAGGCAACCTGACCATCCACCGCACCACGGGTCATCACGGTTTCGGTCAGATAGGCCAGATGATGGGGCCCGTGTCGGGCTATGTGCTGATGGCGGAGGGACTTCCGACCATTTATATAATGGGCGACTGCAAATGGGAACCGTGCATCCTTGAAACCGTGGAAAAATACCGCCCTGATTATATCGTTGTAAACAGCGGCGGTGCGGTGTTCCCCGAATTTTCCAAGACAGACGGCTGCATCATCCCCGACGAACAGGAAGTGATGGCGATGCTCGACACGCTCCCCGCACAAATCAAACTGATAGCCGTACACATGGATGCTATTGACCATTGCCAGACAACACGCGAAATCCTGCGAAACGAAGCCCGCCACCACGGAGTGGATATGAACCGACTGATTATGCCGGGAGATGGGGAGAGCATTACGTTATGAGTGTTTGCATCAAATCGCTGATAAAGAATATGAACATAGTGATAGGCTGCTCAATAGGGTGCAGCTACTGCTATGCCCGTAATAACTGTCGCCGCTTCCATATCACGGACGATTTTTCTGTACCCGAATATATGGGGCGCAAGCTACACATCATCGACACTCCAAAACCTCACGTATGGCTGATGACCGGAATGAGCGACTTCTCCGATTGGAAGCCTGAATGGAGCGCGGAGATTTTCGGAAGAATGAAAAGCAATCCGCAACACGCTTATATCTTTCTTACGAAACGTCCGGATAAGGTCTGTTTTTCTACGGATGACGAAAATGTCTGGATGGGCGTGACCGTCACGCGCAGTTCCGAGAAAAAAAGGTTAGAAGATTTGAAAAGAAATATCAAGGCCAAACATTACCACGTCACCTTTGAACCTATCTTTGACGAAATCGGAGAGATAGACTTCGCGGGTATCGATTGGGTTGTCATAGGCACGGAAACGGGACATCGGAAAGGCAAAGTGGATTCCCGTCTCGAATGGGTGCTTCACATTGCCGACCAAGCCAAAGCGCAAGGAATCCCCGTATTTATGAAAGAGGATTTGCTGCTTATAATGGGTGAAGAAAGGATGATTCAGGAACTGCCGGAACAATTTATCAAACGCATACAATGAATACTGAAACAATCAAGGAAATAGACGTACAGAGCGTTATGACCAAATCCGCACTGCCAGTCGGAGGATATTCGGTCAATCCTTACGTGGGATGCCCTCACGCCTGCAAGTATTGCTACGCATCGTTTATGAAACGCTTCACCGGGCATACAGAACCGTGGGGCGCGTTTCTGGACGTGAAGAACTGGAAACCGATAGCCAATCCGCACAAATATGACGGTGAGCGCATCGTGATAGGTTCCGTGACGGACGGTTACAACCCCTATGAGGAACAATTCCGCCGTACCCGCAGGCTGCTCGAAGAACTGCGCGGAAGCAACGCCGAGATTATGGTATGTACGAAGTCCGACCTCGTCCTTCGCGACCTCGACCTGTTGAAACGTTTTCCCAAAGTAACAGTGTCTTGGTCAATCAATACGCTTAACGAACAGTTTCGTGCGGATATGGACAACGCCGTGAGCATAGAACGCCGCCTGAAAGCAATGCGCCAAGTCTATGAGGCAGGCATCCGTACCGTGTGTTTCGTTTCGCCCATATTTCCGGGAATAACCGATGTAAAGACGATTATCAAGGAAGTGAAAGGATATGCCGATTTGATATGGCTTGAAAATCTGAACCTGCGCGGACAATTCAAAGGAGAGATAATGGCATATATCCGTGAGAAGCATCCCGAACTCTTCCCATTATACGATGAGATTTACAACAAGAAAAGGCTTGATTACTGGCAGGCATTGGAGCAGGACATATCCCAATATGCACAGACGCAAGGATTTCCCTATCGGGTGAACGATTTGCCTTACGGACGCTCGGAAAAAGGAAAGCCTGTCATCGTAAATTATTTCTATCACGAAAAAATCAGGCTCAAAAAATAAGATGTATATAAATTCCCGCTATGGGATGATAGCAAACAGCTTCGGTATGCCCGAAACACAAACTTGCTACCATAAAAACAGAGTTCAGACTTTAAAACAACTCATAAACTTTGGGCAACTCAAAGGACTGCTCGCAGCTTCTTTCGGAAGCAAACGGGGGCGTTCAGGGGGCAACCCCACTGGCTCATTGGGGAGTTTTTAGCATGAGCGTCAGCGGTGCGTGAAGAAAACGCCATAATGAGCTATGGCTTTTGTTCCCAAAAGCCTGCGGCGGTGTCGGTTTTCCCTTGTCGGTCGGCAGAACGGAAGTCCGTCTGGCCAGCCTGCGGATGGCGATACTCACCTCCGTTGCTTCCACAGCAGGCTTGATGATGAATGAAAATCCGATGAATTGATGAATGGGCGACTTAACATACTAAAAGTCATAGCGATACATGCTCAACATTCTTTCATCAAACCGCTTGTCAAAAGAAAAGCGATGAGTAAGGCTGTGTCCGTTTTCTCTTTTCATCAGCCATATCCTTTTGTTGAGAGTTTGATGAGGATGTAAACCGCTGTTATTCTTTATGTTTATATATACTTTCATCAATTCATCAAAATAATAAATAGCACTCATGCAAATTACCATGCCGTATTCCGGCAGACTTGCAGGCAAGTCTGAAAGTTTTGAATTATTGAGAAGTGAAGATAACGCATTGATGTTCTGTAATATACGACCTAAACAACCGTTCAACAAACCCGTTCACAAAACATTTGGCGACGAAAAGAAAAATAGCACTTGTCTGTCTTTTCGCAAGCACAGCCTTTCCAACAGGGCGTTGCGTACCCTTGCGGCATTGGGTGTGTTGATACGGAAAGCGATTGCCACGACCATTGGCAGGGCATACGCCTCCGCACAATAACCGTTGGGAAGCCTGATGCGCCTTTCCACATCGCAAGGCTTCAGCACTCCGCTTTTGTACACGGCTCGGATGGCGGCACGGAGTGTCGGGGCGATTACATCGAACAGCCTTACCAACTCCATTTCGTTCATCCACACATCTTTGCATGGAATACTCACTGAACCCAGTCTGTTTATTGTTATGACATACCTTTCCATAGTTCATACATTTGTATTACACAATCTGCATACTTTCGCTTATCTTGCTTTCCAATAAAGAAAAATCCTTGTCCAACTTTTCCACCGTAATTTTTGCATAACGCTGGGTGGTCGTAATCTTTGTATGACCCAAAACCTTGCTTACGCTTTCTATTGGCATCCCATTCGATATGGCCATCACTGCATACGAGTGGCGGCTCATGTGGAAAGTAAGCCGCTTGTTTATAGCGCATTCCTCCGCTACTTCTTTCAGTTTCACATTCGTCCATGCATTGCCGAACATATTAAACAACCGTTTCCCTCTGCGGAACGGTTCGTAACGGTCGATTATCTTGCAGGCACTTTCCATCAGTTTTACACGGAATGGAATGCCTGTCTTTTGGCGCACCGATGAAATCCACCTGCTGCCATTGATGGTTATAATGTTGTCGGTGGTCAAATTTCTGATGTCAACGAACGATATTCCAGTCAAACATCCGAAGGCAAAAACATCCCTGACCAATGTCTTTATAGGGTCATCAAACTTATGCGACATAAGCCTGCGCATTTCATCCTCTGTCAAAAAATCACGTTCATTCGTGCCGCCGCTGATATGCACATTTGAGAACGGGTCTCTCGGAATCAGTCCGTTTTTATGTGCATGGGTGACAATGCTCCTTAAAGGAGTACTGTATAACTTGACTGTGGCCTGCTGCACACCGACCTCATTACGGAGGTAAATGCAGAATTGGTTTAGGAAATCTTCCGTCAGTTCATTCATACCTATATCGTTACGCTTGTAATAGTACCTGATGAAGTCAGCCACATGGTTACGGGCTATCCTATGATTATAGAAAGTCTCCTTTACCCTATCCTTGCCGATACGTTTTGCGAAATCACTGTTGTGTTTGTCAAAGGCATGAAGGAGTGTCTCGTACTCCATTCCGATGCCCTGATAGGCATTGCGCACCATCTCAGCCGTTACAAACGCTTCACGGTCGGATATGCGTTGGTAATGCTTGATAAGCTGCGCCTTGATGTTGTCAAGTGCGAAGTTGATGTCACGGGCTTCCTTGCTCTTTCCTTTGACCTTGTTGGCTTTGGTGTCCCACATGTCCACCGCTACGGAATGCTTGCAACTGAACTGCGCCTTGCTTCCATTGATTGTGACCCGCCCCATAATAGGGACAATACCGTTTTTCTCCTTGCTTCTGTTCACAAAGAACAGGATTTTGAATGTTGCTCTCATACGCCTTGCTTTTTGTGTGCAAAATTAGTTTCACATGCGCTAAATGGCTGTAAGCAAACCGCAGCAGAACGGCGCAAAAGCACATTGATCCGTTAAAAGTGCAGGTTTTGCAGGGTTACTATTAGGAAACCAATCTTCTGCTCCAATCCGCATTTATTTGCTTTTTGCCAATTTTGCAACGTTATGAGAAATACAACATAAATCACCACTTGTCAGACAGTTGTCACCAATTGACGCTTATTGGCATAATCCCGTTTATATTTTGCCTCAATGTGAATTATAATATTGCGGTAATATGAGACTTGTCATTAACGTTCATGTTTACATTTATGTAAAACACGGCACGTAATGTAAAAAATATGCCGGACCCACATGTGTGGATCCGGCATTATGGCGTCATGTCCTACCGCAGTATTATGCCCTCAGTATCAGAAAATCACTTTCCGGACATTACAGATTCATTTTCGGGAACTCCTCCATATTCTCAGAATTCTGCGGGCGATACTTATCCGCAAGCTCCGAGAAGTCGTCCGGCTCAATCTCATTATCCTCTATGAGGCTGCACAGAGCAGGGTCGTCGGACAGATATTCCATCAGTTGCTTGCGCATGTATTCCTTGTTTCCTCCGTACACTCCCACTTCAACGGCATATTCTTCGCCGGCCTTACGTGCAAGATATGTGATGTAGATTGAAGAAGAAACCTTGAACACACCTTTAGAGTTTATGCTGTAATTGGCACCAAGAGCGTAAAACTCCACATATTTTCCTGTAGCCTCAAGACTCATCCATCTGGGTTTCATCTTTTTCTTCTTTTTAGTAGAGAATGGTGCTATTGTGTAGTATGGATGGCACACAAGGAAAGAGACAGTCTCGGGATGGGTCTTCTTCCATACTCCCAAAACACCGACCTCAGTGTTTTGTACTTTAACCTTGCGTCCGTCGGTTGTCCTCATCCGGAGCTTCTTGGTCTTGCCATTAGGCATCTTCACACGGCCCACATACTCGGTTCCGTCTTTCATGATGAGCCGTCCTTCTTCATGGTCGGTTGCGTCTTTGATGACACGATATGTAGAGCATCCGCAGAAAATAAATATCACTGCACACAATAAAAATAGAATAAGGTTTGAACGTTTTTTCATATAATACACTATTATTAAATTAAAACATCACGGAGAACAGGGATATTCCCTCTTACAAATATAAGCAATTCTAAACAACTTTTTATAATAACAGCACACGCAGAGTATTTATTTTATCATTCCTTAGCATTTAAAGGATTTTAAAGGCCTTATACTTTCAGATAATCAGGAATAGTACATTAAAAAATTATAATCAATAACAATATGGACTTTTTTGACTATGAAAACATATCTGCAACGATGACTTTTCCATACCGGAAGCATCCGCAAAACCAAGGAAAAACGCCTGTCGGGAACAAAAAACATACATGAATGTAAACAAAATTTTTGCATCATGCCCAACATTGCAGCACAATAATCTTGCATCTTCTTGCCTTACTGCATATATTTGCATTACGAAACGAGGAGACTGAAAACGTGAATCCTGAGCACAAGGACGACGCAAGCCTCAACCGGAACAACAATCAAAAACCCCGAAATATGAAGAAATCCATCATCCTGACAATCGCTCTTACGATGGCTGCAGCAAGAGGATACAGCCAGAAGGCGGCCACATTCGACCCCTCGGTGCAACCCACCGAGATGCAGTATTTCACTCCGGCAGGAGGCAAGCAGTTCGTGGGCGACTGCATTCCGTTCTTCCACGACGGCACGTTCTATCTGTACTGGCTGCTCGACGAGGGCCACCACGCCTCGCTCAACGGGCTCGGCGGCCATCAATGGTGCGTCACTACCACGCGCGACCTCAAGACATGGACCCACCACCCCATCGCAATCGGCATTGACGAGGACTGGGAGAAGTCCTTCTGCACCGGCTCGGTGGTGAACGACGGCAAACAGTTCTACGCCTTTTACGCCACCCGTCTGCTGACAGCCGACAACAGCGTGAACGAACAACTGAGCTACGCCACCAGCCCGGACGCGCTGACATACACAAAGCAGAAGCCCAACCCGTTCTACACATCCGCACCGGGCTACAGCACACGTAACTTCCGCGACCCGAAAGTATCAATCGACGACAAGGGCACGTTCCACCTTTTCGTGTCGAGCGAGAAGAACGAGGCACCGATAAACGAGGGTCACGGATGTCTGGTACACATGACATCGACCGACCTCAAGACGTGGCAAGTGCACGAGCCGGTGCTATCCGGCACGATACAGGTGCCCGAGTGTCCCGACTATTTCGAGTGGAACGGCTGGTACTATCTCGTCTATGGTCAGGGCGGCGACACCTATTATCTCAAGTCGCACTCGCCTTACGGTCCGTGGGAATATCCCGAGTCACAGGCGTTGCTCGAACCGTGGGTCAATGTGGCAAAGACCGCCGCGTTCACAGGCGGGCGACGCATAGTGGCAGCAACGGCAACACCGACTCCGGAGGCGAGCTCTTCGGCGGATGCGTGGCGATGCGCGAGGCTATACAGCTCGACAACGGTGACCTCGCCACCAAATTTCCCGAGGAGGTGATGCCGCACACGGCCGAACCGCTCAGCCTCAACTTCACGACCACCGACGGAGCGACAGCCTCATCGCCCGACTGCATCAACATAGACGCGCGCGGAAACATCTGCGGCGCGCATGCCACGGGCGTGCCCTACAACTGCATCATCACCCTCGACG
>ERZ826146.3057-NODE-3057-length-11491-cov-5.859217_pt1 | contig 11491 bp, 10 predicted proteins | sample MGYA00519857_ERZ826146 | MGnify/ENA primary metagenome ERZ826146 (study PRJEB31778, sample SAMEA3449222) | human gut metagenome | biome: human gut; feature: human-associated habitat; material: faeces | place: United Kingdom | collected 2010/2012 ...
ATTTGAAAAAAATATTTGTGCTTGGCGGCGTCCCATTCATAAAAGCCGGTGGCAGGGATCACGCAGCGCTGGAAGGCAACACTGCGGCGAAACATCGGTTTTTCCGTCACCGTTTCGGCGCGGGCATTGATGATTTGCTGTCTGCCGCGGAAACCGGGCAGCCCCCATTGCTGAAACTCGCCCACGATCTTCTCCCCGCGTGAAACCAGCACCGGTGCCACCTGCGAGGGGCAAATATCCCCTGCCATTGGGAAATTGAGTTCGTTTCCCTCGCTGCGGCGCTGTGCATCGCGCACGATCTGGCGAATCTCTTTATATTCATCGGCAGAAAACTGATACCGTCCACACATACGCGACGCTCCTTCCTTATCCTACTACAATACCGGCGATTCTGAACTCGTCCTCCTCCCGCACAGGGATGGGGGCATATTTTTTATTCAGGGAAATCAGCGCAATGCCGTTTTCGTCCTTGCGCAGCTTTTTGCAATAGCTTTGGTCGTTCAAGGTGCAAAGCACAATATCACCGTTGTTAGCGTCTTGTGCCGCTTTGACCCAAACGGTCTGCCCGTTCACAAAGCGCGGCTCCATACTGTCACCGGCGATGCGGACACCGAACTCCGCCTTGGCGGGTACGGATTCGTCCACTTCGGTCATTTCTTGGGCGTCATCGTCCAGCCACTGACCGGTACCGGCAGAGGCGGGCTGTAAATAGACCGGCAGCAATCGCAGTGTCGGTTCCGGTTTCTCGGTAAACGCTGCCGTGTGCAGCAGCATGGATCGGTATTCCCCCAAACGCTGCTGCCCCGCCTGATTCAGCTTGGGTTCGGAATCCAGATACAAAACTGCCACATCCTCAAACCCCAAAGCCTTTGCCAGCGCCACACCCACGGTAACGCGGGGTTCGCGCTCGCCGGCCTCCCACGACATCAAGGAACGTGTGGTCACGGCCTTCTCGGATTCCGGCAGGAACTGCTGCATTTTCTGTACGACCATCTTGCGAGTCATCTTCTGTGCCTCGCGCGCAGCACGAATACGCATATTCCAGTTGCTCACGGTATATCACCTCAACTATATTGTACCGCTTTTGGTATGTAAAGTCAAGTGTACAATTACACGGATTTTCGTTTATAGTCATGTAAAATGCACTTGAAAGTGAAACATTGTGGTGTTACAATAGGCGTATAGGAGGTGGGAACAATATGGGACAGCGGCATATACTGCATTGCGATTGCAACTGCTTTTACGCAAGCGTTGAAATGCAGGAACACCCGGAACTGCGCGGGAAAAGCATTGCCGTATGCGGCGACCCGGAGGCACGGCACGGCATTGTACTTACCGCCAGTTACCCCGCCAAGCGGATGGGCGTGAAAACAGGGATGCCAATATGGGAAGCCAAGCAGCACTGCCGTGACTTAATTATTGTACCCGCCAGCTTTGGAAAATACCAGAAGTACAGCGGCTATGTGCGAGAAGTTTTTAATGATTATACAGATCAAGTTGAATCCTTTGGGCTTGACGAAGCATGGCTGGATATAACCGGCAGCGTAGGGTTGTTCGGAAGCCCCGTCAAGATCGCAAAGGAAATCAGTGTGCGTATAAAGCGTGAATTGGGTATCACCGTTTCCATTGGTGTTTCTTTCAACAAAATCACCGCGAAACTCGGCAGCGATTATAAAAAGCCCGATGCCATAACGGTCATCGAGCCTGATACTTATAAACAGATTGTCTACCCGCTGCCGGTGGGTGACCTTTTGTATGTGGGCAACGCCACACAGCGCAAGCTCGGCAGTTACGGCATCCGCACCATCGGTCAGCTTGCGGAAACGAACCCTGAAGTCCTCAAGGGCTGGTTTGGCGTGATGGGCTATACACTCTCGGCATTTGCGCGCGGATTGGACCAGACGCCGGTCGCCAAGCAGGATGCACATTCCGCCATTAAGAGTGTGGGCAACAGCGCCACCACGCCGCGCGACCTGACTACGGACGAAGATGTATGGCTGATGTTGGTGCTGCTCTCCGAAAGCGTTGCCATGCGTATGCGCGACCTCGGTAGCAAGTGCAATGTAGTGGAGGTTTATTTGCGGGATAATGAACTGTCTGGTTTTACACGCCGCCGAAAGCTGGACGATCCCACCAATGTAAGCATAGAAATTGCCCGCATTGCCTTTGATTTATTCAAGCGCAATTACTCGTGGCCGAAGCCCCTGCGCGGCATCGGTGTGCGCGGTGCCGACCTGTGCCCCGCAGACTGCGCAGTGCAATTAGGCTTTTTCTCCAATGAGGAAAAGCGCGAGAAACTGGAGCACATCGACAAAGCCGTGGACACCCTGCGCCAGCGTTACGGTTACCGCAGTGTACAGCGGGCGGTCGTGTACACGGACCCCATTTTAGGCGGCATTAACGCCTACGACGACCACAACATCCACCCGGTCGGGTATTTTCATACGGCATAGGAGGCATCATAAATGATCCAACGAGAAAAGCGCTATGTGGAAGTCGATGTGCGCTTCAGCACCGAGGGGCGATTGCGACCCTTGCAGATTATTTTTGATAAGGGGCAGGTCTACAAAATCGATAAGATCAAGGACATCTGCCGCCGTGCTGCCGATGTGGGCGGTGTTGGGGACCGCTATACCTGTATGATTCAAGGCAAAGAGCGCGAGTTATGGTTTGAAGATGGACGATGGTTTGTGGCGGCGAAGGTGATCAACGAAAAAACACATTAAGAAAATCATGCTGCCAGCCATCAGCCTGCTATCGCAGTTCTTCCAGATGATAAATGTAATCCAGCGATTTCAGTGCTTCTATAATCTCATGGTGCGTTTTATACTTCTTCAGTTCGCTGCTGCAAATTGTAACGGTAATCGTATATACGCTTAGTCCGGAGCCCACATAGGCGGGGTTCGATTCAATATCATCAATTCGCAGCCCTAAGCGGCGGCTGACTGTAACAAAGTCGCGCAGATACTCGATGTTTTTATACTGGTACAGATTCATCTGCTTCGCTTGAGCGATTTCCTGCTCTGTTACACCGGGCATACTCTACCACCTATTCTGTTTTCCTAACTGTAATTTATATTCTCAGTATCACTATAATCAGTCTAATTATTATCAGTATTAGTTCCGTGTGATTTTCAAGAATCCAGAAGTGTGAAAATCACATATCAAGAATCACCTTTTTCACAGCTCTTGCTATTTATCGTTGCTGCGAAGTTTTTTACATAAATCAAATTCGGTCTACCAAGCCCCTGTCGCTTGCGCTCGATAAGCCCTGCCTGCTTTTCCAGTTCCACCATCAGGCGCGTGGCTTTCTGGTTGGCACAGTTCAGTGCATCCATGATTTCCTCCACGGTGAAGATAATGTAAACCTTGTTCTGTGCATCTAACCATTGATTTTTCAGCGACAAACTCATTCGATCCAGCAGAATCCCATACAGTACCTTGGCATCGGTGGACAGCTCCCTGAAGTTCGGCTCTGTAAATAGCGCTTTGGGTATACGGTAAAAAGAGAACTGCTCGGCTTGAGCGCCGTAAAAATATTCGTATTGCATCTCACTTCTCCTGCCTAAAAATGGGTGCAGCTAAGAAAGCCCACAAAACTACATTTCGTAAGCTATTACATATTGTACTTTTCACTTATCTTTCCAGTTCCTCTTCGCGCTGTGGTCGCTGGCGGCTGGAGCGCTTGTGCTCCCAATTCCGCAGCAACGAAATGATGACATTCTGCATCTGCTGCGGTGTATAGCTGGATGGGAAGTACTGCTGCACATCAGACTGATTTAGGAAGAATTTCTGTCGCTGATTCGGCTTTTCTTCTGTCAGCAGGGTATGCAGGTAATTCTCCGTCAGCGTTCCATTTCGGCTCATATCCTTTAGCGTCCGAGACTGAACCAAAGACGGTGTAGCATCACACATATCCATTTCTTCTTTGAGCCATGTCTGGTGTTCCTCTGTCATATAGGAGATTTCGACCGCTGGGTTGAATGCGATGCGACCGTCATCGACCATTTGCAAGATGGATGGAATTAGATACGTCAAACGAATGTAACGATGTATTTGATTACGGCTTTCATCAACTTCTTTACCCATAGCATCAAGTGTTCTCAACTTTGTCCCAAGTTGGGACGAAGTTGCTTTTCCTTGATGTTTCATCGCTTCCATGCGCATTTTATAAGCAAACGCCTTCTCACTTGGCAACACATGCTCACGCTGGATATTGCTGTTGACCATCAGGATCGTGGCTTCGTCATCGTCTATGTATTCCACTCTAGCAGGGATGCTTTCGATGCCGAGTTCCTTACAAGCCTCCCACCGGCGATGTCCGCTTATCACTTCATAGCCGACACCAACCTTTGGTCTGACGATGATGGGCGTAATGATGCCGCTCTCTGAAATGCTGTTTACCAATTCACTGAATTCCAGATCACGTCGGATATGGAACGGATGATTGGAGAATGGATGCAACTTATTTATTGGAATAGTTTCCTCTTTGCTTGCTCTGTAAGCAGGCGATGTTTTCTTTGTCATGCTGCGTACTCCTGCGGTTTTTTGATAGCTCTTAAGTACCCCGATTTGACCCCAAAAATGTACCCAAAGGGCATTTTTGCGTAAAAAAAGCCCCTAACCACTGTAGTACAGCGATTAGAGGCTTGCTATGATTTATAGAACGACCTTAACTGTCAGGTCTTTCCAGTTCCCCGGCCAAAGTACGTAACCACGCGAATTTCGATAGGCGCGAGCCTGTTCGTAATTCAACTTAATGGTTATACTCGCTGGCAAATCAGCCGCGAGGCGACTTGATGGCAGCCTGCTTATTGGGTCGTCATCATAGGTATGTACCCAAAAGCGCGTACTGTTTGTATCCTCAAGTATCCTATTGACGGCCCCATCCACTTTCTTCGCTTTTGTTTTTCCCGGCATGATTTTTTCCGCCGAAATCGAATGGTAATTGTACGTTCCGCGCACATTGCATTGAACAGTGCATGACTCTTGAAATAGATTTAGTTCCCAGATGAATTTCTGTCCATCGATGGAGAAGATTCTCGGCACAAATCTGTCCAGAAATTCCCGGCTGACTTCATCGTTTGGGAACGACTCTTGCCAGCTGAGTGCTTCCTCTACCTTTTCACTATTGGCAGCTCCGTTTTCTTGTTCCTGCTGGTATTCTTCTAAAATATCCTGCCGGTGATCCTGCCAAACGTTTTTGTAGATTTCTCGCGCCATCAATTCGAGCTTCCATGCTTGCACATTGGGGGCGCTGCATTTGGGGGCTACATTCCTCAGCGACCGCTGATAACAGATATATCGAACAATGCCTTTCTCTGCGCGGAACGCCCGCATTCTGGCTCCGCAGCCACAAAACATGCGGCAAGCCCATTTGTCGGCGTGTTCGCTCTTTCCATACAAGTAAGCCTGCGTTATATTGCCGTCTTTGTACGACTGCCATGCATGTCTGCGGCGCTGACATTTATCCCATAGTTCCTCTGAAATGATTGGCTCAAAACTGCCTTTCACCAGAATGTAATCCTGTTCGCTGTTCTTGATGCTTTTATGGCTGAGGAAATCATCAATATGCGATTTGTTGTATGTCAAATACCCTTTATAAATCGTATTCTTGGTGATTGAGAGAACCTGACGCGCGCTCCATTGTGGCATTCCAGATTTATTCGGTGCGCCTTCTTGCGTTAGTGTCTGGGCTATCTCGGTGCCATTTATGCCATCAGCATACCAAGCAAAAATTTTTCTGACAGTCTCTGCCTGACTTTCCTGCACCACAAGCGTATGAGCCTTTTTATCACGCTTATATCCAAACGGTGTCGGTCCCGCAACATAGGTGCCTTTTTTCTGTGACGTCTGAATGCCCGCCTTGGTGCGTTCACTCATTTTACGGCTTTCATCTTGCGCAAGGCTTGCCATAATGGTCAGGCGAACTTCTCCATCGCCACGCATCGTCCAGATGTCATCATTGACGAAGTACACTTCAACGCCGTACTGTTTCAGCTCACGGGTCGTAACCAAAGTATCCACCGTGTTTCGGGCAAAACGGGAAACCTCGCGGGTCACGATTAGGTCAAACTTCTTTTTCCGGGCATCTCGCAGCATCTTCATAAAAGAAGGTCGGGTTTTCATGCCAGTACCTGAGATTCCTTCATCGGCGTATTGCCCAACCACCGTCCAATTCGGATGATGTTCTGCAAGCTCCAGATACCAGTTCATTTGATTTTTCAGTGCTGATATTTGCGCCTCAAGTTCCGTGGACACGCGCCCATAGAACACGACTCTGCGCGGGCAGTTTTGCTGGTCTGCTTTATCATATTGCATCGGTTTTCCCTCCTTCCCCATCAGTATAATACTGCATTCAGTATTTTCAAAATGTACAAGTCAATGACTCAATCATGGTATAGAAAAGCCGTGGAAGAAGGTTCCTTCCACGGCATGATCTTTATACTACTTTTTCAATAAGGCACTGATGTTTCTTCGTTTTCTTGTCATAGTTGATAGCTACCAAGAGAAGATTTCCTGTATAGCCACGCAGCGAATCCGGATATTTCTTTTCCTTAATCTGCTGCATCGCAGTCTCCGCCGTTTGGTTCCACTTCAACTCCACAACAAGCGCCGGATAGTCATTTCGGTACTCCGGTTTTGGTACGAAAACGAAGTCTGCGAAGCCCCTGCCTGTGGGCAGCTCTCGAACCGGCTTAAAGTAATATTGCATAGCGCTCAGGTATGCAATCGCCAAGACGCTGCTCAAGGAGTTTTCATTGTTGTACTGGATGGCAGAAACATAGTCATCATGGATTTTCTCAACCTGAGTGGCTACTGCATCTCCATCCATATCCAATGTCGCATCCAGCAACTTCTCAGACTCCTGCTGGAACAGCAACATCTCATTCCAATGCTTGCTTTCCACCGCAAGTGTCAATTCCTGCCGGATTTCCTCATTCGGAACGAACGCTGTTTTTCGGTTCTGGTCATATCCCAAGTAGCCAAGATGGATCATATATGTCAAAACATCATCTTTGCTTTGGATATTAACGGTATCGTTCTTGAAGGTAGCAGTGTTTACTTTAACTTCCCCACCGGAAAGCATTTCAATGATTGCCGTTTTCAGCCCATCATAGTTCATGTTGATAAGGGGAACGATTGCTTCATAGGAAGCCGTTTCCGACCAGTAGCTCTTAAACTCTCCCTTCAGCATAACGCTGACAACAGCTCTGGGATTATAAACTTGGTAATCCCGCAGCAAGTAACCATCGTACCACTTTTTTACCTTGTCAAAGTCTTTGTGGTACTCCTCGCAAAGATTCTTAACTTCTTCTTCCGTAAAGCCAATGAAAGGTGCTAACGTGCCGGCACTGACCATGGTAAACTCATCGAAGTTATTCAAGGCCGACTGCGTTTTTTCCTTTTTGATTGGCAGAATGCCGGTGAGGTATGCAAGCTGAATGTATTTTGTCGGCTCTGTACCTTTGAATAAGCCTCTCAGGAAATAGATATATTCTTCTTGAACAGCCTTATTGGTCGCTTCATCTCGGATCAGAATATCCCATTCATCAATAATCACAATAAATTTCTGACCGGTCGAGTTTCTGATGCGCGACAAAGCGTCCGCCAATGTCAACACTTCGTTAGGAAGAACTTCAGGGTAGTACTCTTTTAGTTCCTCAAAAACTGATTGCGTAATGTAGGATATAATACTTTTGATGTCTGCACAGCTGGACAAAAACCATTGTACATCTATATGGATCACATCATACTTGTTGAGATGCTTTTTGAAGTCGCTACTCTTGCCGATTGTAAGCCCATCGAACATCTTTTCTGAATCGCAGCCTTTGCTGTAATAGGCTGCCAGCATATTAGCCGTATAGGACTTACCAAATCTCCGGGGGCGGCTATTGCAGATATATGCTTCTGGTGTATCAAGAACGCTGTTGGTATATTCCAGCAGACCCGTTTTATCCATATAAATTTTTGAATTCAGTGCAACTTGAAACGCACTATTATCCGGATTCACGAATCTTCCCATTTCGCCAAAGCCTCCTTCAGAAGTCATTTATTTCTAAACATTCAAATGACATTAGTATAGTCATATAGTACCATTTATCGATACAAATAGCAAGTTGGAAATTTCCCTATAATAGTACAAAAGGTACAAAAGCGCCGCAGCAGGGATCTCTTTCATAGCATGATCTATCATCGCAGACACCTCATCTGCTATGACGATGATTAAATTTTGCCACATGGAATCCTGCTTTCTGCATATAATCTTCAAAAATATATGCAGATAAAACTCGAAAGGCGCAATAAGCCACAAATTTCGATAATTTTCCTTCGATGAACCTGTCAGATGTCATCTGTTTGAACCATTCGGAATTCCCGAATAGTTGCCATCACGGTCTATTCCTCATCTAAATTATAATATTACCATTTACTGATTCAAATAGCAAATCTAGTGTCATTCCATAACGACACAATAATGCCGTGGAAGTATTTCCTCCACGGCACGATCTGTCGTTATAGCTGTGCGTTTCTCTCCCTCTGCAAATTCCAGACAGGCAACCCTTCCCGGCGCTTTGCCTCGCATCGCTTTGCAGCCATGCGATATGTTTTCTCGCATCTTGGCACGCTCGTGGAATCCAGTCATGGCGCTGCTTCCCCAATGCGGTACAGCAGAGGACGCTATTCACTTTCTCGGAGGTTTGGAACCTCCTAATACATAAGAGAACAGCGAATCGGATTTTTTCCACAACTTTTTCAATTTTCTTTTTTTACCAGAAATATATCCACACGCATATCTTTCCACAAACCGGGGTGGATCTTAATCCCACGCGCTTTCTGATACTCATAGGCTGTTACAAAGTCAACCACAAAACTCAAAAGTGGTATCTTTTCATCCAGCACGTTCACCTGATTTTCTTGACAGCTTTCCAGCCATTCCACCAACTTACGCTTTCTTTTGGTTCGGCTCATGTTCAAAAAGAAATCCTGTGGACGACATATTGTCGCGCAATCGGGTCCAGCACTTTCTTTATCCTGCTTGCCGGTTTGCTCTTGCTCAATATCATAGGGAACGCCACTTTTATAGGTAACCATCGCTATCGGCTGCCTTTCCGATTGGATAGGCATGATCTGCTGCACATTCACCAACTGCAACATCCAAATGTAGCGGTTATTGCTTTTTACAATCCGGTTGGCATACCTGTCCAGAAAGCCCGGCTCTATTTTACCATCCAGAAAAGAGGCATCATCGCTGAGTGCAGCCTCGATGCTGTGCATATCTAACCTTGCTTTAGGACGCTGTTCCTGTATGGAACTTTGCAGTAAGCCTTCGACATTTATAATCTCATTGTTGATTTCCGTACTTTTGCTTAAGAAATCATCCATAGTTATGCTTCGGCTTGCCCGCTGGCTGACAAGATCATCCAATTCCTCATTCAGCGCAGAGAGCTTGTTCTCCAGCTGGTTTCCATCATTCGGTGTGCCGGTAGTGTTCAGATTTGCATCCAACATCCGCAAAAGACCCAGTATATCCTCGGCATTTTCTTTCCAAACTGTACGGAACACTTCCCTTGCCATCAATTCCAGCTTCCATTCAGATGCGTATGGTGCCGGACAAGGAATGCCGTTCAGTGCTCTGGCGGCATCTTTCTTTTTGAACATTTTCGACCGTGCACAGATAAGCCGCATATTTTTCCCACCGTTGGCCGTTTTATCGTAGCCTTCGATTTGGAATCGCATCCCACAATCGCAAAATAGAGTTTTCGTCCATTTGTTCTGTGGAAAGGACACACCAAATTTATGGGCACGGCCATCTTTTCCTTTTACAAAAGCAGCACGCTTGCTGCGGATCTGATTGCAGGTTTCCCATAGCTCCTCTGAGACGATTGGCTCAAAGTTTCCCTTTACAAGAACAAAGTCCTCCTCGCTGTGATTGATGCGGTTATGGCTGAGGAAGTCATCAATATGGGATTTATTATAGGTCATATAGCCCTTGTAAGTGGGCTTGCGGAGTACCCGTGATACCTTGCTCGCCGTCCAGCTCAGGCCACCGCCGCCATCCTTGCGGTTTTCTTCTATAAGCATTTTGGCAACAGTCGTTTCTCCGTGCCCCTCGGCGTACAGATTAAAGATTCTTCTCACCGTTGCCGCCTGTTCCTCATTGATTACATAAGTTCCATCCACACGGTCATAACCGATAATATTACCGCTGCCATAGAGTACACCTTTCTCACGGCTCATCTTCTGTCCGGCTTTTACGCGCTCACTGGTCTTGCGGCTTTCATCTTGGGCAATGCTCGCCATAATGGTCAAGCGAACTTCTCCATCACCGTCCATTGTCCAGATTCCATCATTTACAAAATAGACTTCCACGCCGTATTGCTTCAGTTCTCGCGTAGCATTCAACGCATCCACCGTGTTACGCGCAAACCTCGACAATTCACGGGTGACAATCAAGTCAAAGCGGTGTTCCTTTGCGTGCTCTATCATCCGCATAAATGATGGACGTTTCTTCATTTGGGTACCGGTTATGCCTTCGTCTATGTACTGCGCTACAACGGTCCAGTTGAGATTGCGTAATGCAAGGTCTGTATACCATTCCATCTGATTTCCCAGCGCAGATAGCTGTTCCTCATGTTCTGTTGAAACGCGGCCATAAAACACCACCCTGCGCGGTCGATTCTTGTAATTCCCAATATAGTCTGCCATTTCGAACGCCTCCTTGTTCTTTCATTGTACAAGGGGCAAATTCATAAGGGAAATGTACAAAAACACTGGTACACTTGCCATCCTTGTATGAGCGTTGCTGCTCTATACTATAAGAGTACGTTCTCTTGATTTTTTTCCACAATCACTATTTTTAGTTCATTGCGCTTGACATACATCAAGTAGCCATGCCACGCGGATAGCATTTTTCAGAACATATCAACAAAAATGACCCTGCACGATTCTGTGCAGGATCAAAATATGTATTCGTTTTATTTTCGTACATAACTGGTTGATGGGCCGGCTCCGACTTTTCAAATAACTATTTCGAAAAATCAGCCGGGCTATCAAACTGGAATTTGTTATTCTCCTATGGAGGCACCGCTATCGTCTTTAAGGCCACAAATCGCAACTATACCATTATTTTTATAACTTACAACGAGAGTTGTGTCATTCCCAAGTTTCCAACATGCAGTGCTGTTTTCACTGGTATCAGGCTTCCCCTATACCTCTCTAAGCTGGTCAATATGGTACCCCGGCAAAAGGCTATTAACATCGGCTTCACTCATTTCTGCGCAACGCCAGCGAGGGGCACGGCATCATCAAGATGGGCAACAGTGTATTACCATTCACCAATCTGGAGCCCAAGGATAGTGATGTCTATCAGCTCATCACAACGAAACCGGGAGGAAGGAAGAAGCAAGAATGATTTTGCATAAAGAAAAGGCGGGTCGAAGCCCGCCTTAGAGTCAGTGGCAGTTTAGTGCTGCCAGATATTGTTTTCTAA
>ERZ826146.3060-NODE-3060-length-11484-cov-3.528130_pt1 | contig 11484 bp, 7 predicted proteins | sample MGYA00519857_ERZ826146 | MGnify/ENA primary metagenome ERZ826146 (study PRJEB31778, sample SAMEA3449222) | human gut metagenome | biome: human gut; feature: human-associated habitat; material: faeces | place: United Kingdom | collected 2010/2012 ...
AGCGTCCGCAGGGGAAAGCATAGAGAACCGCCCGGACGAAGTAAAGGACCGGGAAATTTTTGGACACTGGGAAATGGACACGGTAAAGGGCAAACAAGGGGTAACAAAGTCGTGTATGCTTGTGCTTACGGAGAGAAAAACAAGAGATGAAATAATAGTGAAATTACCGGACCAAAAGGCGGCCAGTGTAGTAGAAGCCATTGACCGATTAGAAAGGAAATGGGGCGATATGTTCACAAAGGTATTTAGAAGCATTACCGTAGATAATGGCGTGGAGTTTTCAGACTATGAGGGGTTAGAACGGTCTGTATTGCATGAGGGAGAAAAGCGGACCTTTGCCTTTTATTGCCACCCTTATAGCAGTTGGGAGAGGGGCAGCAACGAAAACAATAACCGCCTTATCCGCCGACACATACCGAAAGGGGAAGATTTTGACGAGAAGCAGGACCGGGACATTGAATATATAGAAAACTGGATAAATAACTATCCAAGGGGGATTTTTGGCTTTAAGACATCCGCCCAACTCTTTGAAGAGGAAATAAGGAAACTGGCTTAGAAAAAAATTCAAAAACTTGTCGCAAAACTATTGACAAAATATAAAAATACTTGTATAATTTTATAGTGACATAAAAATAGTAAAAATTTCAAATAGATATAAAACATATATCTTTAAGCAAGGGGGGAATTAAAATGGCACAACCAAAAAGAAGATGGTCAAAAGCAAGAACACATTCAAAAAGATCAACATGGAAAAAAGAACAACCAAAATTCGCTACATGCCCAAATTGTAATGAACCAGTATTACCACACAGAGTTTGCGGAAACTGCGGATATTATGATGGTAAACAAATCGTAGCAAAAAAAGAAACTGAAAATGCATAATTATAAATAGCACAAAGTGCTATTTTTTCTTTTTGTTACAAAAAAATACAAAAAATTCAAAAAAACGTATACAATTTTTAATTAATGTGATATTATATAGCCATAAAATACTAAAGAAAGAGAGGGAGTATTATGTTTGAAAAATTTTTAAAAAGATCAAGTTGGACAGACATAGTTATTTCAATAATATTCGTATTATTTGGAGCACTTTTAATAGCTAAACCAAATGAAATGGTTGCTGCAATCTCAATAATATTTGGAATTGTATTCATAGCAATGGGTGTTTTAAAATTAATAGAATATTTTACTTCAGAAACAAAAGAAGACTATCTATTATCAATTGCATTAATAGCTGTAGTATTTGGAGTAATTGTGTTATTTGCATCTGATTCTATAATTTCATTATTTAGAATTATTTTAGGTGTATGGATTATAGCAGCTGGAATAATGGATTTTCAAACAACACTTATTTGGAAAGAAGTTAAATCAGTATATTGGACATTAGCATTATTATTTTCAATGTTAATGATAATTGCTGGTATAGTAATCCTAGTTAATGCAAATATCTTATTCACAACAATAGGTGTTTTAACTATAATTTATGCAGTTCTAGATATAATAGACAGAATTATATTTATGAGCAAAATAAAAGATTATATTAAAGAATAATTAATTTAATATACATCCAAAATAAAGTTGTCAGGAGGATTACCTTTTGGCAACTTTTTGACAATTAATGATAAAGAAAAGAGGAATAAATAAAATGAAAAGATATTTTTTTACTTCAGAAAGTGTAACAGAAGGACATCCAGATAAGTTATGTGATACAATATCTGATAAAATTTTAGATGAATATTTAAAACAAGATAGTAAATCAAGAGTTGCTGTTGAAACTTTTGCATCAAAAAATGAAATAACAATAGCAGGACAAATAACTTCAAAAGGAAATGTTGATATAGAAAAAGTTGTAAGAGATACAATAAAAGAAATTGGCTTTGATAATGAAAAAACAGATATTGATTATAGAACTTGTAAGGTTCATATTAATATAACAAAACAAAGCCCAGATATTGCTATGGGAGTGGATGTTGGTGGAGCAGGTGACCAAGGAATAATGTTTGGCTTTGCCTGTGACGAAACGCCAAATTATATGCCATATGCTATTGAAATGGCACACAGATTATCAAAAAAATTAACAGAAGTTAGAAAATCAAAAGAATTAGAATATTTAAGACCTGATGGAAAAACACAAGTAACTGTAGAATATGAAAATGACAAACCAAAAAGAATAGAAACAATATTAATTTCAACTCAACATTTAGAAACAGTAAGTGATGAACAATTAAAAAAAGATATAGTAGAAAAAGTAATAAAACAGGTAATTCCTCAAAAAATGATAGATGAAAAAACAAAAATATATATAAATCCAACAGGAAGATTTGTAATAGGTGGGCCTTTGGGAGACACCGGTTTAACTGGAAGAAAAATAATTGTTGACACATATGGTGGTTATGCAAGACATGGGGGAGGAGCATTTTCTGGAAAAGATGCTAGTAAAGTAGACCGTTCTGCAGCTTATATGTTACGCCATATTGCGAAAAATTTAGTAGCAAATGGTTATGCAAAAAAATGTGAAATTCAAATTTCATATGCAATAGGAATGGAAGAACCATTATCAATATGTGTAAATACTTTTGGAACAGGAACAAAATCTGAAGAAGAACTAGAAAAATTAATAAAAGAGAAATTTGACTTAACTCCAAATGGAATTATAAAATATTTAGAACTAGAAAAACCAATATATTCTAAAACAACAAATTATGGACATTTTGGAAAAAATGAGTTAAAATGGGAAGAAATAATAGAAATCTAAAAAGAAAAGAGGAACTTATATGGCAAATGTATTTGATTATCTAAAATGGAGAGGGGATTTAAACTTAGAACAATCAGAATTTAATGAAATAGATAATTTAATTTTATCACGTTTTTCTTACTTTCCATTTGATAATATAATAAAAGAAGATGAAGTAGTAACAATAAAAGAACTAAGCGAAAGATTTGAAAAAACAGACATAAACCCAATTCATATTTTATGGAAAGATGATAAAGAATTCTTTCCTGCAATGGGAAAAACAGAAAGATTTGGAAATATGCTTGCTACAAAATATGTAAATAAAATAGAAACAGAACAAGAAAAACAATTTTCTGCAATTACTGTATTAATGCCAGATGACACAATATATGTATCTTTTAGAGGAACAGACAACACAATAGTTGGCTGGAAAGAAGATTTTAATATGAGTTTTAAAAGCCATATAGCTTCTCAAATATCAGCAAAAGAATATCTAGAAAATATAGCAGAAGAATTTCCAAATAAGAAAATTAGAGTTGGTGGACATTCTAAAGGTGGAAATATTGCAATATATGCGTCAGCTTTTGCAAAACAAGAAGTAAAAGATAGAATAATAAATGTGTATAATAATGATGGACCAGGTTTTTGCGAGGACGTTATAAAAACAGTAGAATATCAAGAAATTATGCCAAAAACACATACATACATTCCACAATCATCTATAATAGGAAGATTAATGAACCACAAAGAAGAATATACAATAGTTGAAAGCACTCAAAAAGGAATAATGCAACATGACCTATATACTTGGCAAATATTAGGAAAAGAATTCGTTACAGCCAAAGAACTTACAAATGACAGTGTATTTATAGACAAAACAATAACAAGTTGGCTTGAAAAAGTTGAACCAACAAAAAGAGAGCAAGTTATAGACGTAATATTTGAAATTTTGAGTAATACAGATGCGCAAACAATGAAAGAATTGAAAGCTAATTGGTTTGTAAATGCTAGAACAATTTTGACTTCATATAAGAATATTGATAATGAAACTAAAGAAATGATTTGGAAGACTGTTAGTGAATTATTAAAGAGTGCTAAAAATAATATATTTGGTGATTTTTCTAAGTTACCAGAAAAGTAAAAAATTAAATAAATCCAAATTTAAAAAACCAACAGAAAAAATCTGTTGGTTTTTTAAATACATTTCACGTTATTATTAACAATCTTTGAATGGCATATGTCTTGCGTTATGTTTCATATAATATATTTCCTGAATAGATTCTATATCATGATTGAATTTTTTATTTATTTTTGATGAAGAGTTGAAGGCTAATAGCCTTTCTGCATTTGAGAGTGCAAACCATTTTTTTAAGGAATTATGATACTCATCCGAAATGCTCTTACAACATTCTTTAAGTTGCTCATCAGTAAAATCTTTATAGTCATCATAATTAAGAATAAAATCCAAATTTTTAAAAAATGATACTTCGTAGTCTCTATCAAATTTTTCAAAATCAGTCATACTAGCATTATCAAGCTTACCAATTTTATCTAAAACAAATTTTGGTATATTATCTATTTCTCTAGTAATGAATTTTAAGTCAAATATTTGAACATATACTACATTCCGTTCATTTTCTTCGTGAAATATTTTCATTATAAATCCTCCTAATAAGTAAAAATTTAATAAAATTATAAGGTTACATAATTGTAGTATAACATATTTTTACAAAAATGTCAATAAAAACTACTACCAAACTCTTGTTTTAATCTTAAAAATATAGTATAATATTTTCGAACCAATTAAACAACGTACCTGTTGGTTGATTTTGGTTTGAGGGGGAATAAAAAATGAATGATAAAATAATAATAAAAGGAGCAAAGGAACATAACTTAAAAAACATAAATCTAGAAATACCAAGAGATAAAATGGTTGTAATAACAGGACTTTCAGGTTCTGGAAAATCATCTTTAGCTTTTGATACTTTGTATGCCGAAGGACAAAGAAGATATGTAGAAAGTTTGTCATCATATGCAAGACAATTTTTAGGAATAATGGAAAAGCCAGATGTTGAAACAATAGAAGGATTATCTCCAGCAATATCAATAGATCAAAAAACAACATCTAAAAATCCACGTTCAACAGTTGGAACAGTAACAGAAATATATGACTATATTCGTTTGCTATATGCAAATATAGGAGTACCATATTGTCCAAATTGCGGTAAAAAAATTGAAAAACAATCAATAGACCAAATTGTTGATAATATTATGGAATTAGAAGAAGGTACAAAAATTCAAATATTAGCTCCAGTTGTTAGAGGTAGAAAAGGTGAATTTGTAAAACAATTAGAAGGCTATCAAAAAGATGGATTTGTAAGAGCAAGAGTCGATGGCGAAATTTATGATTTATCAGATGAAATAAAATTAGATAAAAATAAAAAACATGAAATCGAATTAGTGGTCGATAGATTAGTAATAAAACCAGAAATACGAAGTAGACTTACAGAATCAGTTGAAATAGCTTTAAAACACGCTGAAAATTTAGTACAAGTTAATATAATAACAAAAGAAGAAGACAAAACAGTTCTATATAGTTCAAATTATGCTTGTCCAGATTGTGGTTTTAGTTTTCCAGAAATAACACCAAGAATGTTTTCATTTAACAATCCATACGGAGCTTGCCCAACATGTATGGGAATAGGTTACCTAATGAAAATGGATGAAGATTTAATAGTACCAGATAAAAATAAAACTTTATATGATGGAATAAAAGCCTTTGGTGCAAGTACTATGAAAAAAGGCGATACAATGGCTAAAATGTATTTTGAAAGCATAGCTAAACATTATGGGGTAGAAATCAAAGGAGTTCCAATAAAAAAATTGCCAAGATGGTTTTTAGAAAAAATTTTATATGGTACTGGAGAAGAAGAAATAGACTTTGAATATTCATCAGCAGCAGGTGTTAGAAAATTTACGGCACCATTTGAAGGAGTTTTACCAACTTTAGATAGACGTCATAGTGAAACACAATCACAAGGAATGAGAAGTTTTTATGAAATGTATATGACAAATTCTCATTGCTATACTTGTAATGGTGCACGTTTGAAAAAAGAAGTATTATGTATAAAAATTAATGGGAAAAACATAAATGAAGTAACAGACATGTCAATAAAAGCTTTGAAAGAATTTTTAAGTAATTTAGAATTAACAACAAAAGAAGCAATGATTGCAGATATGATTTTAAAAGAAATAAATAAAAGACTTCAATTTTTAATAGATGTAGGATTAGAATATTTAACATTATCTAGAAGTGCTGGAACATTATCAGGAGGAGAAGCTCAACGTATTCGTTTAGCAACACAAATTGGATCTGGACTTACAGGAGTTATGTATATTTTAGATGAACCAAGTATAGGTTTACATCAAAGAGATAATGATAAATTAATTGCTACACTTAAAAAATTAAGAGACTTAGGAAATACTTTGTTAATAGTAGAACATGATGAAGATACAATGTATGCAGCAGACCAAATTATAGATATTGGACCTGGTGCTGGTGTACATGGTGGAAAAGTTATGGCACAAGGAACAGCAGAAGAAGTAAAATTAGTTAAAGACTCTGTTACAGGACAATATTTAAGTGGAAGAAAGAAAATAGAAGTTCCAAAAACAAGAAGAAAACCTACAAAGTCAAAAGTAATAGAAGTAAAAAATGCAACAGAAAATAACTTAAAAAATATTAGTGTAAAATTTCCACTAGGAGTATTTACTTGTGTTACAGGAGTTTCAGGTTCAGGAAAATCCACTCTTGTAAATGAAGTATTATATAAAACAATAGCAAAAGAATTAAATGGAGCTTCAGAAAAACCTGGTAAATGTAAAGAAATAAAAGGACTAGAAAACATAGATAAAATAATAAACATAGACCAATCACCAATAGGAAGAACACCACGTTCAAATCCTGCAACATATACAGGAGTATTTGACTTAATAAGAGACATATTTGCTGGAACAAATGAAGCAAAATTACGTGGTTTCCAAAAGGGTAGATTTAGCTTCAATGTTGCAGGTGGAAGATGCGAAAGCTGTAATGGAGATGGAGTTCATAAAATAGAAATGCATTTCTTGCCAGATGTGTATGTACCATGCGAAGTATGTAAAGGTAAAAGATATAATAGAGAAACACTAGAAGTAAAATATAAAGGAAAAAGTATCGCAGATGTATTAGATATGACAGTTGAAGAATCACTAGAATTCTTTGATAAAATACCAAAAATAAAGCAAAAAATACAAACACTATATGATGTTGGACTTGGCTATATTAAACTAGGACAACCATCAACAACTTTATCTGGAGGAGAAGCACAAAGAGTTAAACTTGCAACAGAACTTTCAAAAAGAGCAACAGGAAAAACTTTATACATTTTAGATGAGCCAACAACTGGTCTTCATATTGCTGATGTTCATAGATTAGTTGATATTTTACAAAGATTAGTTGATACTGGAAATACAATTATAGTTATTGAACATAATTTAGATTTAATAAAAACTTGCGATCATATTATTGATTTAGGTCCAGAAGGTGGAGATGGTGGAGGACAGGTTGTAGCTGTCGGTACGCCGGAACAAATTTGTAAGAATGAGAAAAGTTATACTGGTAAGTTTTTGAAGAAATATTTGTCAGTATAAACTTTTACCGTAATGTATGACCATTGAAAATAATGTTACAGCGATATTACAACTTTTTTACAATAGTATAACATTGGTGACTTTTATTGAAAGTGAAATTACCATATGTTATACTATTACTTGTAGATACCCAAAGAACAGAAAAAAAGGAGAAAAAATAAAATGAAAAAAATAGCAATGCCTAGAACCCTTGCAGTTGTAAAGAGAGAACTACACTTTACAAAATAGAAAAAATATTTAACTTTAATAGAATTAAATAAATTAATAATATAAAAGATAGTAAATAATCATATATTTAAGCATTATTAGAAAAAATGTCTAATAAAAAGCAACAGATAATGCTTCAGGAATAATAGGATATGCAATAACAACAACCAATACAGAGCCAACAGAATTTACAGCAGTAACAAAAAACAAAGACTTTAATCAAACATATACAGGATATAAACAAGGAACAACATATTACTTTAAAGCAGTAATATATGACATAGCAGGAAACCAAGTATCTTCTACAGTAATAAGTGCAAAGACAAAGAATCCAACAGCAGGAGATATTTCATATACTCCAAGTGATTCAAGCTAGAAGGTTGATAATGTAAAATCAGCATTAGATTATTTCTTTAACAAACAAAAATAAATAAAACTAAGAGAGACTTATCAATGATAAGAAACTCTCTTAGAAAAAATAAAATATAAAAGGAGACACGAATAATGAAAAATAACAAAAAAATAAAAACAACATTAATAGTTTTAATAGTAATTCTAATATTAGTGTTATGCTTTAATGTTGGAGTATATGCAGCATATGCATTAGCTGCAACTGATGTGAGTTATACAAAACCAAATGGAACTCAAACAAGTGTAAAAGAAGCATTAGATGAAGTGTATGCAAAAGTACCATCACATGAAATAGGAGATGAAGTAACAGTAGGAGGAGAACAATTTTATATATTAGAATGGGATAATAATTGTGATACTGTAAATTTGATATCGAAATATAATTTGAACACAGCAGGAACAGCACAACAAAATACAACATATGTAACAACTGCATGTGGATTTTCAAGTAAAAATTATTGGAGTAGTAGTTTTACAAGTTCACCATTTAATTTAAATGATTTTATAGGGTATACAGCGACAGATGCAATAGGAAAAGCAAAAAGTTATGGAAGAAGTAAAGGAGCAGTTTCAAGCAGGCTATTATCATATGAAGAGGCTAATGCATTAAAATCAAAAGAGAGTTCAAATGCAAAAATAAAATCAATGTATAGAGGAAATGCAAATACAACTGATGGTTTTTTGTATTATTGGCTTGGGTCCGCGTACAGCACTGACTACGACGTGTGGAGCGTGTATGGCGACCGCGGCGACTTGTACGGCAGCTACTTCGTCAGAAGCCCTTGCGGGGTTCGCCCAGTTATAACAGTCTTAAAATCTAAAATATCATAAGTGCCGAAGGCACTTGGCTAGGTGCTGATTTCTGGAAGAAATAGCACCTGCCCATAAATTTTGGGCAACTGTACCAAAATTTATGGTGCCGTAAGGCAAAAACACAATTCAATGCAGGTATGACATTAGATTATGCAAATACATATGATTTCAAAATAACATTAAAATAGTTTGGAAAATAACTAGACAAAATGAATAAAAAGATATATAATGGTAACATAATAAATAAAAAACAAAGAAAAAGAGAAGTACATTTAAAACTAATTTAAAGAGAATAGAAGTCCTAGGCTGTAAACTTCTAAAATAAAGATAAATGGAAAGTAACTTTTGAGTTGATAATCCGAAAATAAACTTAAGATTATTCGTAATACTGCGTTAAAGTAAAATAAGATGTTATCAATTAATAAAAATAGATAATAAATAAGGTGGTACCGTGAGAAAACTCGCCCTTATGCTAAGTAAGCATATTGGCGAGTTTTTTAATTAACCAAAAAGATTAAAGGAGGAAGATAAAAAATGGAAAAAAAATTAAATGACAAATACAACCCACAGGATTTTGAAGAAAAATTATATCAAGAATGGGAAGAAAAAGGCTACTTTAAACCAAGCATGGACAAAACAAAAGAAAGTTATTGCATAATGATGCCACCACCAAATGTAACAGGAAAATTACACATGGGGCATGCATTAGATGATACAATACAAGACATCTTAATAAGATTTAAGAGAATGCAAGGTTATAACACATTATGGCTTCCAGGTTCTGACCATGCAGCAATAGCAACAGAAGTAAAAGTTGTTGAAAAAATGAAAAAAGAAGAAGGACTAACAAAAGCAGACATTACAAGAGAACAATTTTTAGAAAGAGCGTGGGCTTGGACTAAAGAATACGGAGGAACAATCCAAAAACAACAAAGAAGATTAGGATGTTCTTGCGATTGGGACAGAAATAGATTTACAATGGATGAAGGATTATCAGAAGCAGTTTTAGAACAATTCATCAAATTATATGAAAAAGGACTAATCTATAAAGGTAAAAAAATGATAAACTGGTGTCCATCTTGCCATACAACAATTTCAGATGCAGAAGTTGAATATCAAGACGAACCATCTCATTTATGGCATATAAAATACAAAATAGCTGGTGAACCAGATAGATACATTATAGTTGCAACAACAAGACCAGAAACAATGCTTGGAGACACAGCAGTTGCAGTACATCCAGATGATGAAAGATATAAAGATTTAGTAGGTAAAAAATGTATTTTACCAATAATGAATAAAGAAATACCAATAATTGCAGATGAATTTGTAGAAAAAGAATTTGGAACAGGTTGTGTAAAAATCACACCAGCACATGATCCAAATGATTATCAAGCAGGATTAAGACATAACTTAGAAATTATAGAAGTATTTGATGATAGTTCAATAATGGGAGATTTAGTTCCAGAATATAAAGGAATGCCTGCAATAGAAGCAAGAAAATTAATAGTAGAAAAATTACAAGAACTTGGAAATTTAGTTAAAATAGAAGATTATACTCATAATGTTGGAAAATGTTACAGATGTCATAGTACAATAGAACCAAGAATTTCAGAGCAATGGTTTGTATCAATGAAAGACTTAGCTAAAAGAGCAGCAGATGCAGTTAGAAATGATGAAGTAAAATTTGTACCAAAAAGATATGAAAAAATGTATTTTAACTGGTTAGATAATATTCAAGATTGGTGTATATCAAGACAATTATGGTGGGGACATAGAATACCAGTATATTATTGTGATGAATGTGGGCATATACATGCTTCAAAACAAATACCAGAAAAATGTGAAAAATGTGGTTCAACAAAATTACATCAAGACCCAGATTCATTAGACACTTGGTTTAGTTCTGCATTATGGCCATTCTCAACATTAGGTTGGCCAAATACAGAATCAGAAGATTACAAAACATTCTACCCAACAAATGTATTAGTTACAGGTTATGACATAATAACGTTCTGGGTATCAAGAATGATGACGCAAGGGCTAGAATTAACTGATAAAAATCCATTTAAAGATGTTGTAGTACATGGAATTGTAAGAGACTCACAAGGAAGAAAAATGTCAAAATCATTAGGAAATGGTATTGACCCAATCGAAATAATTGACAAATATGGTGCAGACGCATTAAGATTTTCAGTTCTTTCTGGAACAACAATGGGAAATGACATTAGATATATGCCAGAAAAATTAGAACAAGCATCAAACTTTGCAAACAAAATTTGGAATGCTGCTAAATTTATAATAATGAACACACCAGATGAAGAAAAAGTAAAAAAATTCCATGATGATTGGTATAATAATGAAACAAGCAAATATAATCAAGCTCTATTAACAATCGAAGATAAATGGATTTTAAATAAATTAGATAAATTAGTAGTCGATATTACAAGAAATATTGAAAATTATGATTTAGGAATTGCACTAGATAAAATATATAACTTTATTTGGAATGAATTCTGTGACTGGTATATCGAAATGGTAAAAACAAGAATTTACAGTGAAAATGAAGAAACAAAAGTAGTTTTAATGATGTTCCAAATACATAGTTTAGTATATCACTTACTGCT
>ERZ826146.3064-NODE-3064-length-11453-cov-3.461835_pt1 | contig 11453 bp, 6 predicted proteins | sample MGYA00519857_ERZ826146 | MGnify/ENA primary metagenome ERZ826146 (study PRJEB31778, sample SAMEA3449222) | human gut metagenome | biome: human gut; feature: human-associated habitat; material: faeces | place: United Kingdom | collected 2010/2012 ...
GGTTGACCTTAATACCGCAGACGGACGGCAAAAATACGCCTCCGATGCATGTCGGCTTCTTGCTTCACTTGAGCCGGTGGAGCGCGATCGCTATATCAAAGTTGTTTCCGAAAAAAGCGGCATAGCACGGGAGGTTATCCAAAGCCAATGCGGTGTTGATGCCGAGCGTGCCGAAGACGGCATTGCCCCCGCAGCAGCGAAACCCGCATTCGACTCCGTCGGATACAAAAAACCGCAGATGCTGAAAAAACGCGAAAAGGCGGAGCAGCTTCTGCTTGCCTATATGCTTGTTTCAAGGCAGGATGCCGCCGCAATCGAACAGCTTGAGAATTTTTCAACAGAACTTTTTTCAACGCCGGGGACGGCAAAGTTTGCCGCCATGCTCACGGAGGCATATAAAACCGCCGAAAAGCCTGATATTCGGCTTCTTCTTGCGGAGTTGAACGGCGATGAAAGCGAGATCGCGGGCGCTGCGGCTGCACTTGCAGAGGACATAACATCTCCGCTTGAATCCGCCGCCGACTGCATTAACTCTATTTTGTACGATAAATACAGTGAGCGCATACGACAGCTTGCAGCACTTTCCGAAGCGGAAGCCGACAAAGCCAAGCGAGCGGAGCTTTTGCGCGAACAGATGAATCTTATGCTGAAGCTCCGGAAAACCTGATTTAGGGTTCTGCCGAAAATCCGATTGATTCGTTTCCTGCCGAAAATCCTTTTCGGAGTTTGATGCGTGTTCGGCGGATTCGGCGTTGCTTAATTAAACGTATTTAAACAGAAAATATCACAAATCAACCAAGGAGGTTAAAATACATGACAGTTGAAACCAAGCTGACTCCCATGCAAAAAGTGGACGAGCTGATTGAACGCGGCAAAAGCAAGGGTGAACTGACCTATAAAGAGGTTATTGACACATTGGGCAATGACGCATTGGATGTTGATCAGATGGAAGTCGTCTATGATCGATTTGAAGATGCGGATATCAACGTTGTTGAAGAAATCGACCCCGTTGAAATCGCCGGCGAGGATGTTACGGAAATTGATCCCAAACTTGCCGTAACCGAAGGAATCGCAATCGATGACCCCGTGCGCATGTATCTTAAAGAAATCGGCAGAGTGCCGCTTCTGACCTCCGACCAGGAAATTGATATTGCAAAGCGCATGGCGGACGGTGACGAAGAGGCCAAACAGCAGCTTGCGGAAGCGAACCTCAGGCTTGTTGTCAGCGTTGCAAAGCGTTATGTCGGCAGAGGGATGCAGTTCCTTGACCTGATTCAGGAGGGCAACCTCGGCCTTATCAAGGCGGTTGACAAGTTTGATTATACAAAGGGATTTAAGTTCTCAACATATGCCACATGGTGGATCAGACAGGCAATCACAAGAGCCATTGCTGACCAGGCAAGAACAATTCGTATTCCTGTTCATATGGTTGAAACTATCAATAAGGTAAAAAAAGTTCAGAGCCAGCTTTTGCACCAGAACGGTCATGAGCCTACCCCCGATGAAATTGCAGACGAGCTTGACTTGCCTGTTGATAAGGTAAGAGAAATTATGCGTGTGGCTCAAGAACCTGTATCTCTCGAAACACCTATCGGTGAAGAGGAAGACAGCCACCTCGGCGACTTTATTCCGGATGACGGTGCACCCGCACCTGCCGACGCCGCTTCACACACAATGTTAAGAGAACAGCTTTCTGATGTTCTTTCAACACTTACTCCGAGAGAGGAAAAGGTTTTAAGACTTCGTTTCGGTCTTGAAGACGGCAGAAGCAGAACTCTTGAAGAGGTAGGCAAAGAGTTTAATGTAACCCGTGAGCGTATCCGTCAGATTGAGGCAAAGGCATTAAGAAAGCTAAGACATCCGTCAAGAAGCAGAAAACTTAAGGATTATCTTGATTATTAATTAGGTATTGATTATGGTTACTTTTGAAGAATGTGCTCAAATGCTTGATGAAATTGCAGACTCAATGCCGCAGGAACTTTTCCGTGACCTTAATGCGGGAATGTCGCTTGAACCGCAAGCAAAGTTACATCCGCAAAGCGTGAGGGGAGAACTGTATATCCTCGGAGAGTATGTAAGAAATTCAATAGGCAACTCAATTGTGTTTTACTACGGCAGTATTATGAAGGTGTACGCAGGTTTGTCAAATGACAAGCTGTACACGGAGCTTGAGAAAATAATGCACCACGAAGTAAAGCATCATAACGAACATCTTGCAGGTTGTGATGACCTCGGAATCTGCGATGATGAACAGATAGAATCATATCTTAGAAGTAACGGTATAACCGGATAATACATAAAAGCTGTATCGAATTTATCGGTACAGCTTTTGCTTTTTGTAAAGTGTTGTGGTGAGTTATGGTTTGGCAAAAAGTTTGTGTTAAATAATTTGAAAATTCAGGTCAAGTTTTTTAAATGTTGACCAAATTTTTATAATTGTTTGGTAAGATATTCTTTTAAAAGCTAATTTAACAATATTTACACATTCAATATTTGTCCCGGATAGAGAACATTGGGATTGCCGAGATTGTTTTTATTCATAAGATCCTCTACCGTCATATTGTACATCTTTGAGATATACCAAAGGGATTCTCCCGGTCTTACAATATGTGTGCGTGGCGACTGTGAAGTTCCTGTCGGAATTGCCAGAGTTTCACCTACATAAATTCTGTTTGCGTCAGCAATGTTGTTGTATCTTAAAATGTCGTTTACCGTAGTTTGAAAAAATTGCGCAATGCCAAACAAAGTATTTCCCGGTCTGACAGTATAGTAAACAATATCCAAATTATTTCCTCCTTTGCTTTTTTTAATATAATATGCTTTTTTTACCTCCGTGCCACTGCTCTGAATATTTTTTGACAGTTACGGCAAAATAAATTTGGAGGTAATAAAATGAAAATAACCATTAATTCTGTAGTCGGCAGAGAAATTATTGATTCAAGAGGTAATCCTACCGTAGAGGCTACCGTAGGACTGACAGACGGAACTTTTGCAAATGCGGCAGTACCGTCTGGAGCATCAACAGGTGCTTATGAAGCTGTTGAACTGCGTGACGGCGGTGATAGATTTAACGGCAAGGGAGTAAAAAAAGCAGTTACAAATATCAGCAAAATTATTTCACCCGAAATTTGCGGTATGTCACCGTTTGACCAATGTGCAGTCGATAACAAATTATCAGAGCTTGACGGGAGCAAAAACAAGAAAAATCTTGGTGCAAATGCGATACTTGCCGTGTCAGTCGCAGTTGCAAAGGCAGCGGCAAAATCGCTAAGACTTCCGCTTTACCGTTATCTCGGAGGTATTTATTCGGTAAAACTTCCTGTGCCTATGATGAATATTCTCAACGGCGGCGCTCATGCAGCAAATAACATTGATATACAGGAATTTATGATTATGCCTGTAGGTGCAAATACTTTTTCTGACGGTTTGCAGCAATGCTGTGAAATATACCACAGTCTTGGCAAAATTCTTTCACAGAAAGGTATGGCTACTTCTGTTGGCGACGAGGGCGGTTTTGCACCGAATCTTGAGACCGACGAAGAGGCAATTGAGTTGATTATTCAGGCGGTTTGTGATGCCGGATACAATACAGAGAATACTAAGATTGCTATTGATGCGGCGGCATCCGAATGGTTTAACGACGGCGTTTATCACTTGCCGAAAAGAAAATCTGTACTCAAGACAAGTGACCTTATTAATTATTTTGAAAAACTTTGCGACAAATATCCGATATTCTCAATCGAAGACCCTCTTTCGGAATACGATTGGGAGGGTTGGAAAGAAATCACGGATCGCATCGGTAAAAAAGTTCAGCTTGTAGGCGACGATTTATTTGTTACAAATTCAGAAAGACTTTACAAGGGCATTTGTGTCGGAGCAGGTAATTCTATTTTGATAAAAATGAATCAAATCGGAACTCTTACAGAAACTTTTGGGGCGATTGATATGGCACAAAAGGCGGGTTATACAACGGTGATTTCGCATAGAAGCGGTGAAACCGAAGATACTACAATTGCGGATATTGCGGTTGCGGTAAATGCCGGGCAGATAAAAACGGGAGCACCTTGCCGTACCGACCGAGTATGTAAATATAACAGATTATTAAGAATTGAAAGTCTATTTAAAGGTTCGTCCGTATATGGGCTTTAAAATATAATAATTGTCAAAATTTTGTCAATATTAAAAGGTTATTCGATTATTGTACGAATCGAATGACCTTTTTTGTCTTTATTTTGTTATTTGGGACTTTATTTGAAAAAATGCATAAAAATCTGAGTTGATATGTAGCAAGTTGCACAATAAAAGCGTTTAAAATTCTACATCGTGAATCCTCATATTTAAAATATAATTCTTTAAAAGATATAAAATCACTTGGAAATTATGTTAAAATTATATAAAAGAAAATATAATTATTTATTATGTTCAATACTGTTCGTATATTAAACAGTATGATTTTGGTCAATACTAAAACTGAATATTTTGTTTCTGATGGCGGCTTGGTAAGCAGACAAGAATTCTGAAAGGTATTGCCGCAGAGTCAGGAGGCTTTTTTATTGTTATTAAAAAGATTAATTACAGGAGTATTAACGGCAATGATTATGGCAGGTATGTGCGCATCGGCAATCAGTGCGGCGGAAGAAAAGAAAGTTGAAAACAAAAAGGTTAATTATCAGACTTATGCAGCCGAACTTGATAAAACAGCTTATTCGGGCAGTGACCTCGGTGCGGTTTGGTCTGAAGATTCAACTACTTTTAAAGTTTGGGCGCCTAAGGCTGCTACGGTAAAGTTAAATCTTTATGAGCACGGCAGTGACGAAGAGGGCGACGGCGGTTCTATTGCCACAAAAACAATGGAGCTTGACAAAAAAACAGGCGTATGGAGCATAAAAGTAAGCGGTAACCTTGCGGGAAAGTATTATACTTACAGCGTTAAAAACGGCGATACGGTTACCGAAACAGGAGATGTTTATGCAAAAGCCTGCGGTGTAAACGGCAAGCGCAGTATGGTAGTAAACCTTAACAGTACAAATCCGGATGGTTGGGAAAACGATGTTCATGTAACTGTTTCAAATCCTACCGAGGCATCTGTATGGGAAGTTTCCGTTGCCGATTTTTCATCTTCGGAATCAAGCGGCGTATCTAAATCAAACAGAGGTAAATTTCTTGCTTTTACAGAGGAAGGTACAACTGTAAACGGTATTCAGGGCGGTACACCGACATGCGTTGATTACCTTAAAAAACTCGGTGTTAAGTATGTTCAGATTATGCCTTTCTGCGATTTTGGCTCTGTTGACGAATCAAAAGACATTATGTCGCAATACAATTGGGGCTATGACCCTGTAAACTATAACTGTCCCGAGGGTTCGTATTCTACAAATCCTTATGACGGTAATGTTCGTATCAAAGAATGTAAGCAGATGATACAGGCACTTCATAATGCAGGTATCGGCGTAATTATGGATGTTGTTTACAATCATACTTATTCAACGGATTCCGTATTCCAAAATACAGTTCCTAACTATTATTACAGAATGAACGAGGACGGTACATTCTCAAACGGTTCGGGCTGCGGCAACGATACTGCATCCGAACACAAGATGTTCCGCAAGTATATGATTGATTCTGTTACTTATTGGGCAAAGGAATATCATATTGACGGTTTCCGTTTTGACCTTATGGGTCTTCACGATGTTGAAACACTTAATCAGGTAAGAGATGCGCTTGACAAACTCTATGACAACGGCATCGGCAAAAAGATTATTATGTACGGTGAGGCTTGGAATATGCAGACTGCTTGCAATGAAGGCACGGTAATGGCTAATCAGGGTAACCTCAAGCAGCTTAACGACCGTATAGGTGCTTTTGACGATACTATGCGTGATGCAATCAAGGGCAGTACGGGCGGTACAGACGGCGCTTTCGTACAGGAGGCAAGCAAAAAATCTAACCTTAAGATTGGCATATCGGGTCAGTCCGACCGTACTTCGGGTTGGGCAAATGTTCCGTCACAGTGTGTAACATATGCGTCTTGTCATGATAACCTTTGTCTTTATGATAAACTTGTTGATTCGGTTTACGGCAGAGATTCCGAATACAGAAAGCGTTATGAAGATTTGGTGGCAATGAATAAACTTTCAGCCGCTATTGTAATGACATCTCAAGGTATTCCGTTTATGCTTGCCGGTGAGGAATTTGCAAGAAGCAAAGACGGTGACGAAAATTCCTATGCGTCAAGCCGTGAAAAAAATATGCTTGATTGGAACAATATTAATGAATACAGCGATATTGTTGAGTATTACAGAGGTTTAATGCAAATCAGAGAAGAATTTGCGGCATTTAAAGATTGCACGACACAGAGTGCAAATGCAATTGATTATTTAAACGACTTGCCAAAAACAGTTGTAGGTTACAAACTTAACAACACAGAGCAGGGCAAATGGAATCAAGTTTGCGTTCTCTTTAACGGCGGTGATGAGTCACAGAATGTTAAAGTTGACGGCAAGTGGGTAATCGTTGCGGACAACGAAACAGCAGGATTAAGAAACCTCGGTGAAGTTAACGGCAGTGTAGAGGTTAAAGCTCATTCGGCTGTTGTTATGGCTGATAAGCAGGGCTTTGACAATGCACAGCTTACAATCCGTGAGGGTGCGGTAGTTGTAAATTATTATGACAATAAAACACATGACCTTATTTCTACCCAAACCGTAACAGGCGGTATCGGTAAGGCTTATGACCTTGCTGAAAATGCTTTTACTCTTAACTATGACATAAAGAAAACCGACGGTGACGCAAAAGGGTTCTTTACAGACGGAGTTCTTCACGCTAAGGTTTATGTTGAAAAGTACGATGGCACTTTTTCAACAGTTACTTACCACTTTGTTGATAAAGAGAGCGGTAAAGATTTAGTTGACAGCTATTCAATTAAAAACAGAACAGGGGTTGAGTATTACACTCCCGAAATTCCCGGTATTGAAAATTACAGACTTATACTCGACGAACTTCCGAACAATGCTTCCGGTGTTCTTCCTAACAAAGATTTTGATGTAACCTTTAAATACGAAAAGATTGCGGATGATGACAAGTCAAAGGACGAATGCAGAGTAAATGTAATTTATATGGACGGCAGCGGTAAGGTTGTTGAAAAGACAACTCTTACAGGTGCAGAAGGAGAGGCTTATACGGCAGAAGAAAAAGAATTTGAAGATATGACATTAAGATTTGTTCCGTCAAATGCGAACGGTAATTTTACAAAAACAGAAATTAATGTAATTTATTCATATTCAAATGACCCTGACCCCCTTAAGTCGGTTATGGTTGTTGTATATATTGCAGCAGGTCTAATTCTTGCAGGATGCGTTGCAAGCACTCTTTATACAAATATTAAAAGGAAAAAGGCTTTTGCCGAGTCTATGGATATAGACGAATGATTTTAGGTAGTTATTCCCACAAGGGATAGATTATAAAAATAAAAGGAGGAAATAAAAACTATGAAAAATACAAAGAAATTTGTATCTGTTGTCCTTGCATTTTGTATGCTCGGTACAACAACAGCAGTTACTTCAATGGCTGCAACAACCGATGCGGAAACAGTATCAGGCGGTTCTGTAGCAGTAGATACAACTGCTACAAAAGCACTCGAAGAACTTGACGCAAATTACAGATATGATGGAGATGACCTCGGCGTTACATACACTAAAGATGCCACAACTTTCAAAGTTTGGTCACCTACAGCAACTGAAATTAAGGTAAATATTTTTACAAAAGGTTCAGACGATGAACAGGGAGCAAGTAAGGTAGCCTCTTACCGGCTTGAGAAAGAAGACGCTACAGGCGTTTGGAAGATTAAGCTTACTGGCGATTGGAAAGACTACTACTACACCTACACAATCACAGTAGTTAATCCTACAACAGGCGAAACAACAACAAGTGAAACACAGGATGTATACTCAAAGGCAGTCGGTGTAAACGGTAACCGTTCAATGATTGTTGATCTCGACTCTACAGACCCTGACGGTTGGGACAAGGACACTCATGTATTCCAGAATGAGGTTACAGACAGCACTGTTTGGGAACTCCATGTAAAGGACTTCTCATATGACGCTTCTTCAGGTGTATCTGAAGAAAACCGCGGTAAGTACCTTGCATTTACAGAAAACGGCACAACACTTAACGGTGAGGGCAACATTTCTACATGTATTGACTATCTAAAAGAACTTGGTGTTAATACAGTACAGCTCAATCCATTCTATGACTATGCTTCAGTAAACGAGGCAGGCAACGATGAGCAGTTTAACTGGGGCTATGACCCACAGAACTACAATGTTCCTGAAGGCTCTTATTCTTCAAATCCATATGACGGTAATGTAAGAATTAAGGAATGTAAGGAAATGATTCAGGCACTCCATGATGCAGGCATCAGCGTTGTAATGGATGTTGTTTACAACCATACATATTCAACAGACTCTTGCTTCCAGAAGACTGTTCCTAACTATTACTACAGACTTAACAGAGCAGGCAAATTCTCAAACGGATCGGGTTGCGGCAACGAGTGTGCAACAGAGCGTGCAATGTACAGAAACTATGTTATTCAGTCTTGCCTCTACTGGGTAAATGAGTACCATATTGACGGCTTCCGTTATGACCTTATGGGTATTATGGATGTTGAAACAATGAATCAGCTCAGAGATGCTCTTGATCAGGTTGATAATAGGGTTACAATGTGGGGCGAAGCATGGACAGGCGGCGACTCATACCACCCAACAAACACTTGTGACGGTACAAAGTTTATACCGGCTATTCAGTCAAACGCAGGCTCACTTAGCGAGAGAATCGGTATCTTCAATGACTCTGTTCGTGACGCTATCAAGGGCGGTGCTATGAGCATTGCAAACACAGGTTTTGTTCAGGGCTCAAAGGGTGCTGCTAAGGGTATTTCTTTCGGCTTGTTCGCTAACTCAAACGGTAACTACAAGTGGAAAGCTAAAGCTCCTTCACAGTCAGTTACATACGCTGACTGCCACGACAACGCTGCTCTTTACGATCAGCTCGTTGCTTCTACAGCTTCAGGTGACTACGGCAACCGTTACGAAGACCTCGTTAAGATGAATAAAATGGCAGGTGCTATTGTAAATACTTCACAGGGTATTTCATTTATGCTTGCAGGTCAGGAAATGGCTCGTACAAAGTACGGCGATACAAACAGCTACAAGTCTTCACCTGAAATCAACAAGATTAACTGGAACAACATTCTGGAGTATCAGGATCTTGTATCTTACTACAAGGGACTTTACGAAATCAGAAAGAACTTTACACCATTCACAGCAATGGATAAGTCATATTCATCAGCTTACACACTTAACAAGTCAATGGGCAGTGCATTCTCTAACCAGGTAGCGTTTACTGTTAAGAATGATCAGCCTGACGAGTGGCAGACAATGGCTGTTATCCACAACTCAGCTAAAAAAGCAGAAGAAGTTAAGCTCAAGGATGAAAGCTGCACAGAGTGGGTAATTATTGCTAACGATAAGACAGCCGGCTTAAAGAAACTCGGCGAGGTTTCAGGTTCAACATTTACAGTGCCTGCAATTTCAACAGTAATTGCTGTTGACAAGGCAAGCTTTGATAAGCTCGCTCTTGATGATGGTATGGGTCAGGTAACTGTAAACTATGTTTACGAAAAGACCGGCGAAAACCTTGTAGATCCTGAAGTTATTCAGGGTACAATCGGTACAGGTTATACAACAGCCGAAAACTCAAGCATTAGTAATACATATATATTGAGCAAGGTTGAAGGTCCTGCAACAGGCACTTATTCAGAAACACCGGCAGTTGTAACATACTACTATGCTGACTATGTTCCTGAATCATTCAAGAACGCAGACTTTAACAATGACGGTGCTATTGATGTTCGTGATGTAACATTAATGCAGTCTATTATTACAGATCCTGCAAGTGTAGATGCTGACACATATGCAAAGATAGATGTAAACTACGATACAAGGAAAGATGTAAATGATGTTACAGCTCTTCAGACTTATACTACCGGTAAGCCGGTATCATCGGGCAGTGTTACAGTAAACCATTTCTACACAGCTGAGGACGGCACAGTCAAAAAGATTACTCCTTCAACAGTAATTTCGGGCAGAGTAGGCGATGAATACACAACAACAAGCTACCGTACAATCGGTTATACTGTTGATACAACAAAAACACCTAAAAATGTAAACGGTCACATTCCTTATGGTGTAGATATGAGCGTTGATTACTACTATGTAGCGTCAAGTATGGATGTTAAACTCCATGTTAAGCACAATGGTTCACTAACTTGGAATCCGTCACTTTGGCTCTGGGGTTCAGATACAAACGGTGTTGATGCTGACAACTACACAACATCAGGTGAATGGCCGGGCGATACACTTACAGAAATGGATGAAAACGGTTGGTATGTTAAAGACTTCACTTGTACAAAGGCAGGTTCTTACAATATAATTGTTTCTGACACAGGTACAAATCAGACAATTGACTATAAGGGCTTTATTGACAACGAGCTTTGGATTGTAATCGATGACTCTAATGTAATGGGTGGTACTTACCTCACATTCTATACAGAGAATCCGGATAATAACCCAAATGCACCAATCGCAGTTCCGATTGCTTAATCTAAAATAATTCAAGCCGGCCTCGTAAGGGGTCGGCTTTTGCTATGTATGTGAAGTTAGTTTTTAAATAAAAAATAAAAAATTAGAGATATAACTGTTAGTAATTATTAATTTAAAATATTTTATATTTGTTATCTTTACGTTAAAATTTCCTAGCCATTTTCAAAGAATTATAAGTTTTAAAAATTATTTTTTACAAATTAATATTTTACTCTGAGTTTAAACTATAAGAAATATAACAAAATATTGTAATACTCATTTTGTGAAAAATAACGAATATTGCGAGCGTTATTTATATATTCGGACTTTTTAATTAAATAAAGCACGACATCTATCATTATTTAAAATAATGCTGCAAATAGTTTGAAGAGTAGGTGCTGATTGTGTATTATACCTATAATAGGTTAAAATATCAGTGTTTAATTCTTCAATAAAAATATTTCCCTCATAATTGGGTTCTATCTTATTTTTAATTTCATAATAATTATTACTGCCAAAAAGAGTTTGAATATCAGGGTTGATAAAATCTAACACTGTAATAGTAAGCATTTCAAAGTATACGTTAATAGGATTAATACCACTACCAATATAATATGTATTATTTTCAACAACGTGTAGAAGTGGTTCGCTTTGTATTTTATTCAAAGATGTTTTATACGAAAATTCTCTTACATTAAAAATTTCTTCATAAATCTCTCTTGTTATGTTATAGGCGATACCTTCTTTTCCTAATCGCTCATTCAAGTCCTTATATCTAAAGTCACTTGTTTGTTGAAATGTACTTCCTGGTACTGC
>ERZ826146.3079-NODE-3079-length-11408-cov-3.575971_pt1 | contig 11408 bp, 9 predicted proteins | sample MGYA00519857_ERZ826146 | MGnify/ENA primary metagenome ERZ826146 (study PRJEB31778, sample SAMEA3449222) | human gut metagenome | biome: human gut; feature: human-associated habitat; material: faeces | place: United Kingdom | collected 2010/2012 ...
GCACGGAGATGGAGATAGCCATCACCGGCCGTTTTATAAATATATTTCCTTTCATAATCAGTCTCCTTCTTATTTAACCTGTGTGCCTTCGCGCACCAGTCCGGCGCCTTCCGATACAATTTCATCACCGGCTTTCAGTCCGCTCAACACTACATATTCGCGTCCGTCATTGATACCGGCCACAGTTATCAGGGTAGAGACAGCCTTCCCGTCCACTACCTTATATACAATCGTCTTGTCCTGCATCCGCACGGTGGCTGTCTGGGGGATAGCGATGCAGTTCTTGTAGATGCTTGGCACTACTACCGTGCCCGATGCTCCGCTATGAAGCAGCCGTGATTCGTTGGGGAACACTACGCGTGCCACTACGGTCCCTGTCTGACGGTCGATCACTCCACTGATGGATTCGATGGTACCTTTCTTCTGATAGACTGAGTTGTCGTTCAGAATCAGTTCCACTTCCGGCATATTCTTTAACGCTTCGTCCATGTCGCCGTACTGTCGGGTAAGGGCGAGCAGTTGGTTTTCGGTCATCGAGAAATAGACGTACATATCCGAATTGTCACTGACCGTAGTGAGCGGATAAGGAATGTTGGCGCTTACCAATGCGCCTGCACGATAGGGCAATGCGCCTACAACTCCGTCACTGGGACTTTTCACTTCGGTATAAGAGAGGTTGTTGCGTGCGCTTATTTCCTGAGCTTCAGCCTGTGCCAGTTGTGCCTTGGCGGTGAGATAAGAGTTTTCGGCAGTCTTCAGGCTAAATTCTGAAACGACTTTCTGCGCATACAGTTCCTTGTTGCTCTTGTAAGTCAGTTCGGCGGTGCTTGTAGCGGCGCGGGCCGCTTCCACATTGGCGGTGGCGGTTTTGAGCGCGGCTCTGTAAGGTACTTGGTCAATGATGAAAAGCAACTGTCCCCGACGTACTTTCTGACCTTCGGTCACGCAGAGTTTCTCGATTGTTCCCGACACTTGCGGATATATGTCAATATCCTGTCGCCCGCGTATGGTCGCCGAATAGGAGGAAGAAAGTTCTTTGTCCGTTGGTTCTATCTGCATGACTGCATAAGAAGATTTCACTCCTCCATCCGGTGCCTGCTTGCACGATGCCATCCACACTGTACAACCGACAATCCCTATCAGCCGTATCCAATTTTTGTTCACTGTAATCATACTTACTCTTTTTGTCTTTTATTAAAATCAGAACAAAAGTAGGAGAAAAGAACAAGTCAATGGTGACCGATTTTTCTCTATGAATGTCCTGTTTTCGTTATTTGTATTTGTTGTGGATAACTATTTGCGTATAAACGACATATCAAACAATTATAAAGGAGTTTGGGACATTCTGTTTTCCCTATTATTTACCAACTTTGCAAAAAGTAAAAAAGGAGAGGCTATGGAAAAAGAGAACATTATGACAGTAGATATAGAAGACTTTAAGAAGAGTCAGCATATCCTTGATTATATAGACGATGACTTTGCGATAGTCAACAGTCTGGACGGGATTCCGTATAGTAATGATACGGTCCGGCTGAACTGTTTCCTCATTGCCGTCTGTGTGGAAGGGTGTATTCAGCTGGATATCAACTACCGGACGTATCAGTTGCAGGCGGGCGACTTGCTGCTCGGTCTTCCCAATACACTGATCAGTCGTACGATGCTGAGCCCTAAATATAAGATAAGGCTGGCGGGATTTTCTACCCGTTTTCTGCAACGCATTATTAAAATGGAGAAGAAAACGTGGAATACCGCCGCTCATATTCACAACAATCCGGTGAAGTCTATCAGCGAAGGTGGGGACGAACCTGTTTTCAGGTTCTATCGGGATTTGATTGTGGCGAAGATCAACGATGAACCTCATTATTATCACAAGGAAGTGATGCAACATCTCTTCTCCGCTCTCTTTTGTGAGATGCTGGGACAGCTTCACAAGGAAATTGATGCTCCCGATAAGGGGGACAGCCCGAAAGAAGGTATCAAACAGGCGGATTATACCCTGCGGAAATTCGTGGAGCTATTATCGAAGGACAAGGGTATGCACCGTTCTGTGAGTTATTATGCGGATGCGCTTTGCTACACTCCGAAGCATTTTTCGAAAGTCATCAAGCAAGCGTGTGGCAGGACTCCGTTGGACTTGATCAATGAAACGACGATAGAACATATCAAGTACCGGCTGAAACGTTCGGACAAGTCCGTTAAGGAAATAGCGGAAGAGTTCAATTTCCCCAACCAGTCCTTTTTCGGGAAGTACGTAAAGATGCATTTGGGGACTTCACCGGCTAATTATCGGAATCGCAAGAATGAGTGAGACGAAGAATCTCTTGGAAAGCCTTCAGGTAGCGTTCGCTGACTGTCTCCATATTGATATTTTCCCGGATCATCCGTTCCGACTCTTTTCCCATCTCCTTGCAACGTTCGGGAGATTCGAACATCTCTCTGATTCTATCTGCCAGGCTATCGGCGTCTCCGTCTTTGAAGAAATAGCCGTTCTTGCCTTCCATGACCAGGTCGCGTTCCGTACTGTCGCATACGGCACAAAGGACGGGCATACCATACGTCATGGCATCGTTGATCGAAAGCCCTCCCATGCCGGCAAGCACATAGATACTCGATTCGTTCATATAGGCGCCCAGCGTTTTCGGGTCATAGACGGCTCCGATAAAGCGGATGCTGTCTGTCAGTTGCAGGTCGTTTGCCTGTTGTCTGAGGTTGTCCAGTTCCGGTCCGTCTCCTACGATCACCAGTTCCGCTTCCGGATAGTCGGCGGCTACCTTCCGGAAAGCCTCTATCAATAAATCTACCCGTTTCCATTTTACGAGCCGTCCGATGTGCAGCAGTCGACGGTCGCACGGGGGAAGGATGGAGGGGGAAGCCAGTACGGATTCTTTTTCTTTGAGAAGTGCTTCCGTATCGGTCGAGTTGTAGGTGACGTGTATCTGCTCCTTCCTTACTCCGTAAGAGGGGAGGATGTCGTAGGCGGCTGTCGAGTAGTTCAGCGTTCCGGCGGCTTGGGCGTAGCAGTACTTCCGTATCCTTGCCGTTATCCATTGGCGCAGATAGAATCCGGTCCCCTTGCTGAGCAGGCGCATACCTTCGTCGTGCATCGGATTGGCTTTGAAATATTCCTTGATCTTTCCGTAGGGAGGAGTCTGGAAGGGGATTTCACGAATCACCAGCTTGGCGTTGCAGGACTTCATAGCCTTTCTCAGTGCGGGCTGGAAGAATACTTGCAGGAAGTAGGGCCATCCTACTACCACTATATCCGGTTTTTCTTCCGCAATGATTTCGGGAAGGGCGGGGAAAGCGCTTTTTCCGTAGAACATCTTCTTCTCCGGTGTAGTCAGATGCTTGTAGATTCCTCCTTCTACCATTTTCACCCCTTTGCCTATGGTCGTATTCCCTTTCTTTGGACTGACAACGGTTATTTCTACTCCTTTTGCCTGTAGCCTGTTGAGCATGGCATTCAGGTAGTGGGGGATTCCTCCGAATGTAAAAAGTACTTTCATTGTATATGCTTGCTGATTTGATTAAAACATGTGATTAGTTTCTCCACTTCGTGTTCGTGGGCGTACCGGGCGAAAGTCTGAGTATCCATCCTTGTTTCGGTACACAGCGAGCGGATAGCTGCGCTGCATTCTCCGGCGTTGTCTTCTCCGGTGGTTTGACCTGTTCCGTACTGCTCTACCCTCCGCCCCATGCAGAGGCCGCGGCTGACTATGACCGGTTTGCGGAAGGCGGCAGCTTTGGTCAGGAGGTTGCTGCTGCCGGTGAACTGCTTGTATGCGGCAAAAATAAGGTCGCTCTCCGCTATCAGGGCATTGAAACAGCTTTCATCGGGAATCTTCTCCAATGAGAACAGACAGTTATTCCTTGACTCCCCAAACGCTCGCAGGTCGTTTTCCTGTTGTGCGGTGAGAGATGATTTCCCCGCAATGAGGAAGAAATATTCATCCTTTGGCAATAAAGGGATACTCTCTAACAGTAACTTTATCCCTTTGCGGAAATTGATGGAACCGAGCAGGGATATCACCTTCCTTCCTTTGGCTTTCTCCTTCAGTTTCTGCAGCAACGGGTAGTTTGTGGCGGGAGCCGAAAGATCGGCAAAGTCGGGAAACAGCAGAATATGGTACTGAAATGTTTTCAGGTCTTTCGCTGAATATTCGTTCAGTATGCCTACTCCTACGCAGTTTTTGCTTCGCAGGAAAGGGCGGGTGTCGGGCATCCCTCGGTGGTAAGGCGGCAGGGCGGACTGAACCAGCAGGCCGCTCCACTGATAGGGCAGCAAAAGATTGAACAGCCATAAGGGAGCCAATGTAGGCAGCATATCGTCGAGGCAGGCGAAGAAGACCAGATCGGGATTCAGCCGTTGAAGACTCCGGCGCAGCCTGTACAGATTTCGCAGCCGAATCACTGCATTGCGCAGTACAACCAGCTTTTTCTGCAACGGTTTTCCGGCAGGGAGCGGCAGCAGCGGAAGCGCTGAGACAGGCTGAAAGGCAACGGTCTCCTGTACACCTTTCCCGTCGGGAGCGATGAGCGACGTTTCGTGCCCCATGCCCGCCCATGTCTGAGCAAACTGTTTATAATACGTTTCCCGATGGCCTGATACTGAACAATCTATGACTGTAACTTTCATGATTCCGATGCTTTTGGGGGCTTGGACATTTCTAATGCTTCTGAATAAACTTGCCGTAACTTCTGCCCCGCCAACTGAAAGTCGAAACGGCTGACGATGGACTGGCGGATTTTCTCTTTGTCGAACGACTCGTAGGTGTCGTACAATGTTTTCATCTTAGCGGCGAGCGCATCCACATTTCCCGGTCGGATGAGGAAGCCGCTTTCGGGAGTGATGATGTCCTCCGGTCCTCCGCATACGGTGCCGATGGCGGGCAAGCCTGTTGCCATTGCTTCGATGAATACGATGCCGAATGTCTCCGCAAAGGAGGCCAGTACAAAAGCATCGCAAGTAGCCAGCAACCCGGACAATTCTTCCCGTGACAGGCGGCCGGTCAGTTTTACCTGCTCTTGCAGGTGGAGAGACTGAATCTGCTCTTTGAGTGACTGCATTTCTTCCCCGTCTCCGGCAATGAGTAAAGAGACGTGCGGCATATCCTTGAATGCCCAGTGAAAAGCAGTCAGCAAATCCCAGAATCCTTTGCGCTTATTCAGGTTTCCGATGCTGATGAAAGTGAAATGTTTCTCTTTCTCCGTCCGGTGAGGGCTGAATGCAAAGGTGTTCGTATCTACAAAGTTCGGTATGACGGTCACTTTATCCGGGTCACTGACGTATGCGCACAGGCTCCGTTTCAGTTTCGTGCCGACACAGATGATCTTGCGTGCCTCGCTGTATGCCTTCTTTAGTATCACTGCCTGCGACGGTGTCGTCTGATTGCCGTTGATGGAAGAGGCGTGCTCTGTGATGACATAGGGAATCTTATACCATTTATAAACCAGTCGTGCGGCATACCCTGCCCATGTGCCGAAGTGCGCATGAATCAGGTCGGGGCGACCGTAAGTGCGGATATACTTCCGTACTAACAAGACGGTCAGCAGAGACCAGATGATTCCTCCCGCGCGGGTGCTTAGTTTCGGGTTCCATGCGTGCATGCGCATGGTGACGAAACTGCCGTTATCTTCTGCCGATATCTGAAAATGACTCTCTTTGCGGAACCGTTTCCATGTGAAGTTCTTCAGAGGCCTTTGCTCCGTGAAGGCAAGTCCTGTCCGGCAGCCTGATTTAGCCAGTTGCATAGCCTGCTCGAAGAACATATATCCCCGGTGCGGGGAGGAGTCCTTCTCAGGATAGTACATTGGAAGTATCAGTATATGCATTTGTCTTTTATTTTTAGAAGAAGAATGGTGATGAAATCGCGGATACGTTTCCCGAAAGTAACGGTCGGCACACCGGTGTAGGCGGAGGCTTTCTTGCGGAAGGCCTCTTCGTCATCGAAAGTGGGGTGGTTCACAAAGTGTTTGTACAGCAGATACAATCCTCTTTTTTTCTCGTAAGGAAGATGCCATACCGCTAGTTGCTCGTCTCCTTTTTCTACCGTATTGTATTTGGGGTAGGTCCAGAGGCGTTTGACGTATTGATTGGCGATATTGTTGTGGATGTTGAGCCTCGTAGCCACTACGCTCAGGAAGTGGGCTTCTTCGTTCAGTTTGGGCTGATTGGCGGCAAAACGTTCCAGATTATAATTCCATAAAGCAGGATACGCTTCGTTGATTCGTGCCACTACATCACCACGCAGCGAGATAAATTCTCCCCCGTAATAATGGACAAGCTCTGTTCTTGTGACTCCGTTTTTCGTATCTTGCTGCTCTGCTTCTTCCTTTTCCGCTCCTGTTTTCTTCGTTGCCTCCTTCTCTTTTTCTCTCTTCTCTTTTTCTACGTAACAGTCATTATAGATATCTGTCATCTCCTTTAGTGTGATTCCGTTCACGCTGAGGTCCGGTCGGTCGGATGCATCGTACAGGGCGGAGCCGTATTTCCGTGTGTCGCTGAACAGTTGCTCCAACGGACGCATACAGAGACAGTCCGCATCGCAGATGAGCAACGTATCGTCCGCTTGCATCCTTTTCTCCATATAGCGCAGGATATCATACAGGTAGAATTGATTTCTCCATGCCCCGTACCATCCTTTGGGAGGGATGCAGAGATAAGGCAGGGTAACAGTCTCAATCCGTAACTCTTTGAATAATCGTTCCAGATAATCGGGAAACTGATCCAGATTGCTGAAGAAAAGCAACTTGTCATCCGGATGATAATGCCTGAAAGTGGTAAAGAACGGCACTTGTATCTGCATATAAATGGAATGGACGAGGGCGGAATCTCCCCGTTTGCCTGCCTGCGGATAGAAACTGGCATCTTCTTTGGATTCCTTGTAGAACCAGGTCGCTATGTAATTGGTAGGTGTCGTCATGATATCTTTTTCTTTTTAATGAACTGAATACATTCCTTGAAAATGACTGATTGCATTTTCCACAAAACAAGTGCATATAGAGAAGCCACGAAAAACACTTTGATGGTAAGTGACAAATACAGATTAGTGATGCCCGACGTTATGTAATGGGCTGCGATTGTCAGCGAAGCTGCCAGCAGAAAATAAGGAGCGATATCTTTCAGTATGCTGAACAGCGTCAGCGGAATCTCCCTCCGGGCAAAGCAGTACCAGACAAACAGCCACCCGATATTGATAGCGACAAACAGATAAATCATGGTGGTGATGCCGTATGGATAACTGATACAGGCAGTGATCAGCTGCAACACGCTCAGTGCGATACTGTTGAACATAAAGATGGAAGACCGCCCGCGGCTGACCAGCAATAAGGAGAACAGATTATTGATCGGGATAAAGGCTCCCCATATACAAAGTAATTGCATGATCCGTGCGGAAGCGAGCCACTTGTCCGTGATGGCAATCAGAATGAACTCTCTGGAAATGAGGCTGAGCCCGAACATGGCAGGGAAAGAAATAAAAGCCGTGAAACGCAGCATTTTATGAAACACGGCCGCCTGACGCTGCGGGTCATTAGCCACACTTGCCAGTACGGGCTGGGTGACTCCGTTGATCATTCCGGTGATGAGGGCGTGTCCCTTATTGTTCCAGTTGTTGGCCTGGCTGAAGTCTCCGACTTCCTGTTTAGTGTAGAATTTACCCAGCAGGACGGAGAACAGGTTTTGGTTGATGATAATAAAGACTTGTGTAATCAGCATTTTACTGCTGAATCCGAACATCTCCCTGATGGGAGAGAAGTCAATGCGGAAGCTGGGCTTCCAGTGGGCAAAGTACCAGTTGAGTGCCGTGCCTATGACGACAAAGGTCATTGTCTGTATAGCCAGACCCCAATAGGCAAATCCGTTTGCGGCAAGAATAATCCCCACAATACCGGATAGAAACAGGCTTGAAAGAGAAATGATGGTATTCTCCTTCACTTTGAGATTACGGAAAAGAAGAGCTCGTGGAGCTATCCCGAAACTGGCTATAAAGAAACTGAGGAAAGAGAAACGGGCAAGCGACGTTAACTCCGGAGTATCGTAAAATTTAGCAATCAGCGGAGCCGAAGAATAGAGCAAAATATAAAGAACAGCACTAAAAGAGATACTGAACCAGAATACAGCGTTATAGTCTTTATCGCTGACTTTCTCACGATTGGCGAGTGCTGCGACAAATCCGCTTTCCTGCAGGGCGGAAGCAATGGCCGGAAAGATAGCCAGCATACCGATCATACCGTAATCTGCAGGGTCCAGTAATCTTCCTAACACTACTCCGAAAAGAAGTCCTAACAGCTGTTGCACACTGCTGCTGAGCCCTCCCCAAAATAGCCCTTTTGCTGTTTTTTGTTTCAGTGACTGTTCTTCACTCATATTATTATACCATATTTCACTTTCTGAATCCTATTGGATTACGTGGCTTATCCGCTATTGCTTTTTGCGCTTGCAGTTCGGCCAGTGTTTGATTGATCAGCTCCAATTGTGTGCGGGTATCCTCATTAATATCATTATAAACGGTGAAGGCCTCTTCGATATAATTTTTCAGTTCTTCCATCTGATTTTCTAACTGGCCGACTCTATCTACAGGAAATTTGGCAATTAGTTGCCGTATGGCAACAAATGCACGTACAATCAGAACACTGGTCTGTATGGCAATATCACTTCGGAGTATACTGGAGAGCATTACAACACCGTGTTCGGTAAATGCTAGTGGAAGAGCAGATTTCGGACGTTTGGCACGGGATGTCATCACAAATTGTGATGACATATCTTCCCATTCCTCATTTGTTAGTTGAAACATAAAGTCTTCGGGAAAGCGGCTCTGATTCCGCTTTACCGATTGATTTAAGATACGTGTCTCAACTTGGTACATTTCGGCCAAATCAAAATCCAGCATTACTTTCTGCCCTCGGACTTCATATATCTTACTCTGTATTAATGTGAGTGTAATATCCATTAGCTTATCACTTATTTTACTTCGCTGCCCGGCTTCACCTCTTTCTGAGGCATGATAACTGCCAGACTACCGTCGTTGTTTTCGGCACTCAGAATCATGCCTTCGCTGACGATACCTTTCAGCTTGCGCGGTGCGAGATTGGCGATAAAGCAAACCTGTTTGCCTACCAGTTCTTCCGGCTGGTAGTGCTTTGCGATGCCCGATACGATGGTACGTGTTTCCAGTCCGTCGTCAATCTTGAATTGCAGCAGCTTGTCGGCTTTCGGCACTTTCTGACATTCAAGGATGGTACCAACACGGATATCGAGTTTCGTGAAATCATCAAATTCGATGTTCGGACGAATCGGGTTTGCCTTATAGTTGGCTTCTTCGTTGGCCTTCTTCGTGTCGAGCAACTTCTGTACCTGTGCCTCGATTACGCTGTCTTCTATTTTTTCGAACAGCAGTTCCGGCTTGTTCAGCTGATGTCCTACCGGGAGCAGGTCGTTCCTTCCCAGTTCCGACCATTCGAAGCTTTCCATGTTCAGCATCTTGCGGAGTTTCTCCGAGCTGAAAGGCAGGAACGGTTCGAAAGCGATGGCAAGGTTGGCAACCAGTTGCAGAGAGATGTTCAGGATGGTGCCTACACGTTCCATGTCGGTCTTTGCCAGTTTCCAGGGTTCGGTGTCGGCAAGGTATTTGTTGCCGATGCGTGCCAGGTTCATCGCCTCTTTCTGCGCGTCGCGGAATTTGAATACGTCGAGCAGCTTTTCTACTTCTGCCTTTACGTCGGCAAATTCTTTCAGGGTTTCTTTGTCGTAATCCGTCAGTTCTGCGCAGGCGGGTACTTTGCTGTCGAAGTATTTCTGAGTCAGCACCATTGCACGGTTCACGAAGTTGCCGTATACGGCTACCAGCTCATTGTTGTTGCGTGCCTGGAAGTCTTTCCATGTAAAGTCGTTGTCCTTCGTTTCCGGAGCATTGGCGGTCAGTACGTAGCGGAGTACGTCCTGCTTACCAGGGAAGTCTTCCAGATATTCGTGCAGCCATACCGCCCAGTTGCGGGAAGTCGAAATCTTGTCTCCTTCCAGATTCAGGAATTCGTTGCTCGGCACGTTGTCCGGCAGGATATAGCTTCCTTCCGCTTTCAGCATGGCGGGGAATACGATGCAGTGGAATACGATATTGTCCTTTCCGATGAAGTGGAGCAGGCGTGTTTCGGGGTCTTTCCACCATGTCTCCCAACTGTCGGGAAGCAGTTCCTTGGTATTGGAAATGTATCCGATAGGAGCATCGAACCACACGTACAGCACCTTTCCTTCCGCACCTTCTACGGGCACAGGGATACCCCAGTCGAGGTCACGACTGACGGCACGCGGCTGCAATCCCATGTCGAGCCAGCTCTTGCACTGTCCGTATACGTTGGGGCGCCATTCCTTGTGGTCTTCCAGAATCCATTGGCGCAACCATCCTTCGTGTTTGTCGAGGGGCAGATACCAGTGCTTGGTCTCCTTCATCACAGGTTTGCTGCCGCTGATGGCGCTCTTCGGGTTGATCAGATCGGTGGGCGACAGGGAGGTTCCGCATTTCTCGCATTGGTCGCCATAGGCACCTTCCGAATGGCAGTGAGGACACTCACCGGTGATGTAGCGGTCGGCGAGGAATGTTTTCGCTTCTTCGTCATAGTATTGTTCGGATGTTTTTTCGATAAACTCTCCTTTGTTGTATAGCGTCTTAAAGAAATCCGAAGCCAGCTCATGATGCGTCTTCGAAGTGGTGCGGCTGTATACATCGAACGAAACGCCGAATTCTTCGAACGATTTCTTGATCAGATAGTGGTAACGGTCTACTACATCCTGCGGAGTGACTCCTTCTTTCTTTGCACGAATCGTGATAGGTACTCCGTGTTCGTCCGAACCTCCGATAAACAATACATCTTCTTTCTTCAGTCGCAGATAGCGCACATAGATATCTGCCGGTACATATACGCCGGCCAGGTGACCGATGTGTACAGGTCCGTTCGCATACGGCAGTGCCGATGTGACGGTGGTTCTCTTGAATTTCTTTTCCATTGATATAGAGTGATTTTATGATTTTACTGCTTGCAATGTGCAAAGATACGGTTTGCAACGTGCAAAGATAATGCTTTCCACAGATTTCAGGAAGAAATGTGACAGGAAATCTGTGGAAAAGGCTTGTTTAGCCTGTGCCGTTTTTACATCATCATATTCTTTCTGATGGAGAACTTCACTATTGCCATATCTTGAATGGTGTCTACAGGCAAGTCCATCGGCTCGTGGTGCGGATTGTAGCTGACGAGTTTGACGTACCCTTCCTTCTCCGAGCGGTTGACGTATTTCACCGTCAGATACTGGTCTCCGTCGAGGTGGAACGCCACGATGTACATTTCTCCGTAAATGACGTTGCTGAAGTTGTTGATCCCCTTGAACCCTACGATATCTCCCGATTTGAGAATGG
>ERZ826146.3083-NODE-3083-length-11400-cov-4.990921_pt1 | contig 11400 bp, 13 predicted proteins | sample MGYA00519857_ERZ826146 | MGnify/ENA primary metagenome ERZ826146 (study PRJEB31778, sample SAMEA3449222) | human gut metagenome | biome: human gut; feature: human-associated habitat; material: faeces | place: United Kingdom | collected 2010/2012 ...
AAAGGTACGCTACTGACCCCTTTTTAACGTTTCCCAACGCATTTTTAACATTTGCAAACACTTTGTGGCACGGTTTTTGCTGGGTCGCCACTTTACCGTTTTTTAACATTTCGCCACAGACTTTGGCACGGTTTTTGTTATGCGTGTGCGCCCGTGAAATTGTTTCACGTGGAACACTGCCACACCGATGCACAAAATAAAATGTTTCACGTGGAACACAACTGTTAAACAAAGTTAAAAGAATAATTTAACACAAAATAACACGCCAACCGCTTGCAGGTGAAATAAAATGCTTAACTTTGCAGCGTGTTAAACAATTAAATATTTTATAAAAATGAAAACAACCGATTTACTTTATCAAAATCAAAGAGGGTTGAACGCATTGCAAGAAATGTTATTGCAGACTAAGAAACACGTTGACTTTTTGGCTGCAAATGCCCCCGAAATTCGTACAAGTTTGGAAAGCATCGCCGAAAGCCTGCAAACGGGGTGTGATATTTTGGAAAATCAAATCTTGTTTAACCGTGATACACGCAACAAGTTTGCAAAAGAAGTCGCCTGCAAAAATCAGGCGTATGACTTTATCGCCGCTGAAAAACTTATCGGGCGTTTCAAAACCTTTTGCGAATGTTACCCGACAAACTTGTACATAGGTTTAACGGGTGCTGAAATAATGCAGGACAAATAACAATCAGCAAGCGAAAAGAAAAGGCGGTAACAATCAATTTGCCGCCTTTCTTTTTATCCTGCCTTGCAGTTACTCAATATAAACGCCGTCAGACAAAGCCGTGTATATCATTTCCTGTTCCTCTGTCAGCATTTCGGCGGTGTGTATGGGTGTAACATCATCAAACACGTTAAACCCTCTGAAATCGCCTAAAATGCCCGTTTGTCTGTCATTGTTTCGCCCGTTGCTTGCGCTCTCGTACCACTTGCAGTAAATGTAAGGTTCTAAGCCGTAATATAACATTTCGTTCCAATCATCGCCGCCCACGGTTTTAATTTGGGTGCTTGGTGATAGGTAAATTATTTCGCTGCTTGGTTCTATTTCCTCAACTTGGAACACAACCCCGTTACAACTCAATAAGGCTACACCGTTGCCCGTTATCACGTTTATAACGTACTGCAAAGCTATCGTTTTACCTGCATAATCGTTATTGAGCGTAACAAACCCTGCAAACGGCAAAAAGATTTGTATTTCGCTTTCGTAGTCGGTGTTATCCTCATTGTGCGCTGGTACTACCGCCGTGCCGAAATCAAGTGTTATTTTGTCTTGCGCTGGCTGGTGGCAAGATACGCCCGTGTTGTAGTTGCCGCATCGTATTACATCGGTGCTGCTTGCGCCTATGTTGGTGTAAACACGGCGTATTTTGTTCACGTATGCACCCAAATCAATGTTTTCGTATATGGGTGCGCCCGTGCTAGGGTCTGTTCCCGTTTCCTTGAAAAATCGTTTGCCGCTAAACTCTGCCAATTCGTCAAGCGTTACCAGATACACGTTTATAGCCCCGTACTGCTCTCCCACAACGGTAACGGGGTACGCACTTCCAATAACTGCAAAACCGCTCCAATTAGTGTTTACTTGTATGCTTCCCGTTGCCGTCTTTTTATCGCTTGAAATCGTAAGGTATTGCGTTTGAGGTTCTCCGCTTGCGTTATTGTAGTAGAATTGCGGTGTACTTTTTTCGGTGTCAAATTCGGTACCATCGTTTGCCGTTAATGTAACATTTACCGTTTCCCCGTCTTTCACATATTGCGGCAAGTCCTCGTTAGCGGTGCAATTTGATAGGTTTGTAGAAAGTTCTACCACAGAATCGTAACTGCCCGTAAGCGTTACGGGTTTTGTAGGGTCTATGTCGGTAACGGTTAGCGTTGCTTGTTGTCTGTATTCCAAATCCTGCACCACAAACGGCGTTTTGGTCGCTGTTCCTGCCTTGTTCGTGTAACTCGCTTTGAGGTCAAAGAAACGCACTTTGTTCGGACTGTATTGCCCCGTAACGGTGAAAGTTGCCGTTTCTCCGCCAAACGTATGTTGTTCGGTTACGCCGCTGCCCGTTATGTTGTTCGTAACATTAAGTTCGGGTGTTCCCTCGCTGGCTGTCGTACCCGTAAGCGTGAAACTCTCGCCCGTGTCGGCATCGTCATACTCCCAACTTGCCGTTTTACCGTCTGGCGAAATTGTCAAGTCCTTCGTATCGGTGTAGCCGTAACTGTCTGTAAACTCCACTTGCGCCGCCGTTATCTTGTAACCCTCGTTTGCCGTTAGCGTTATGCTTGCTTCGTAATAACTTACCTTTGTTCCCGTTGCGGTCGTGTTCGGTATGTTGTTTATAACTTCCAAATCGTTTTCGCTTCGGGTGTTTCCCGTGATAGTTATTTCCGTGTCTGCATCGGTGTCGGACAACTCACCAAACGCCCAAACCTTTGCGCCGTTCATATCCAAAACAACGCTTTTCGGGTAGCCGCTTGTATTGGTATAAACCGCTTTAATATCGCCTACAAACAAATAACCGTCATTCGTTCTTACGTTTATATCCCAATAACCGCCGCTTGCGTACCACTGGCTGTTATCATCGTGTGCGTTAGGTATATTTACAATTACTGCCATACTCTTTTAATTTTCGGTTGTTCCTTTCAAAGTTACCATAATGATACCCCCGTTTTCATTCAAAAGACCCGTTTCAGCAAACGGCACTTTCTCAAAATTCGGGGTGCGCCTGTAAACCGTATCACGGTTTGAAATATACGGGTCGGGGTTGTCGCTTTCAGATACACGCCCCGTTGCCGCCAAAATTTCGCTTTCGTAGGTTTTAAGCACATCAACACGCAACGTAAGTTCGTAGGCGTTGTTTCCCTCAAAACTTACCCTTTCCACGAAATAATACCGCCCCAAATCGGGAACATAACAATAATTGAAAGTCGGTCGGGGCTGCTTTCGTAGTGTTACGGTCGGGCGCAACACATCGAAAGTTTGCCGCAAATCACCCTCAATCGCCGTAAAGTCGCCCAACTGCTTATTTACCGTGTTCGGGTGTCCGTTATATGAATAAAAGTTTATCGTTGTCATATCTGCAAAGAAAAAAGGCGGTGCGGTGCGCTTTCACCTGCACCCACACCGCCCAAAGTTAAACAATCTAATACCTATTGAGTTACTTAATAAAGAATACTACAAAGTTTTCGTTTGTATCGTTGAAATATCCAGCGTCAAACTTGTAATAGTTGTTGAAAAACTCTGCCTTTGCGTTGTAGTTCGTTGTTACCCGTCTGTCAAGATTGCAAACGCCCAACGCATCACGGTCGAACATTACGCCCAACACGCCCGAAATTTCAACGGCTTTGCCGCCGCTTTCCTTAACATTAATGTGCCCCGTGTTGGCAAACTCGTAGTTCTTTCCGCTGCCCTGCCAAAAAGGTACGGTTTCGGCTTGCGGCAAAAGCACATCACCACGGTTGAACGTGTCTGAATAAAGATAGGTTTGCGCTGCCTTTGCAAAGTCGGACAAAAGAACAACGTGCAACATATCTTTCGGCGTAAATCTTTCCTTGCCGCCGACGTTGAACACGGTCGAAATGCTTTGCAGGCGGTCGGCATACGTACCCATAACGTAAGAAGCAAAGCGAATGAAATCGGGGTCGGTTATCGCCTTTGCCGCTGTCAGTGCGTTGGGGTTCGGGGTCGGGCTGGGTGTGCCCGGCGTTGCAGGGAAATACTTGTCATTATACAACTTCAAAAGGTTCACACATCTTGCAGTGCTTGCGCTGGAAAGGTCGGCACTGGTTAAGTTGCCTGCCGTTGCTCCAAACGCTTGCGCATCAGCTAAAACGGTTTCCGCAATCATGTTGTTGATAGTGCGCATTATCAAAGCGTCTGCCTTGATAGTCATAGACTTTTCAACGGCTGCGTAAATCATTGAAATAAAGCCGTTAAGTTGTGCGGCGTTGCTGAAACTCTCCTTAACCTGCCTTTCGGTGATTGATACGGGCACTTCAAAAGTAACCTTTGAGTTGAAAAATTTGGCGGTTACGGTCGGTTTGTGGAAAACATCCTGCGAATATGTTTGCCCGTCCGTCAAGTTCCACGTATCGTTTTCCTCTGCTGCTGGCACATCGGCGCTAATCTTTTCCAACACGCTGCCAAATTCCCACGCATCCATTAAAACGCTCGGCACTTTGCCCGCATAAGGTCGGTTTACGAAAATCACCTTGCCGATATGGTTTACAAGTGATTTAACGTAGTTATCCACTGCGTTTTGGTTGAATATCTCCGTACCCAAATCCACAATGCCCGTTAAATCGTCCTGCACAATGTCAGTTTTTCCCAGCACTTCACTTGAAACGCTGTTAATAATCTGGTAAATCTGTTTTACGTTCATATTGCTAAAAATTAAATTAGTTATTCGTAAATACTCGTTGTTATCTCTCTTACAAGTGCAAAGATAATGTTTTTTCTCCAATTATCACGCCTTAACTGCAATTCTTTTGCAATTTCACTTGAAATTGATTTGCTTGCGCCCGTTCCTTTGCTGGTTTCGGTTGTTTGGCGTTCCTCTGTGCGGTTTCTCTCATCGTTGGCGGTCTTGCGGTCGCTGTCTGAAAAATCGGTATCGTTGAACGCCTTGTTTGCGCCCGTTTCGGTGTTGTCCGTGCTTTCCTGCAAAGTTACGGTTTCCGTCCGTTCAACTTGCCCCGTGACGGGTGTCAGTACATCGTAATCGGCAAGCATCGCCGCCGCTTCACGTTCCCAGCCCTGCACGTTTACCGCAATAACCGCCGAAACAACATCGCTTGCGTTGTCGCTGGTTATGCTGCTTACAACGGTCTTGCCGCCGTACATCAGTAAGGCGTAAGCGTCTAACTTGGTCGGGTCGGTATCGCCGAAAATTGCGGCGTACTCTGTCGGATATTCGGTCTTGAAAACCGTTGCGAATATCCCGTTACCCTTTGTAAATAGTTCGCTGTATTTCATTGTTTATCTTTGTTTTCTTCGTTTTCTTCTGTTTGTTCCGTTTCGGTGTCGTTCCCGTCCGTTTCTTCTGTTTCCTCTGTTTCGGTCGTTTCGGTTTGTTCCGTTTCCGTTTCTGTCGTTTCCGTGTCGTTTCCGTCCGTTCCCGTTGTTTCTTGGGTTTCCTCTGTCGGGTCGGGTTCGTCTGTCGGGTCGGGGTTTTCCTTTGCCGTTTCCAAATCAGCCGCCAAAGCGTTGTAATTATCTCTTTCCAAACCCCAACTTGAAGCAAGTTTAACCGAAATTTCGGTATCGAACATTTCGTTAATTTTCTCAACTGCATTTTGTCTTTCTTTTAGCATATTATCCACATACGGCAAAAGTACGTCCACATTCATAGATACCTCGCCCAAATTAAGGCGTTCACGCTTCATATTATAATTTGCGTTTAGCCCCAACTCATTGTACATACTGGCTTTGTAGTATTGTATCAGTTCAATAAGTTGTGTAATATACACGCTGTTTGTGGTCGGTGCGGTCTGCATATTTACGCCTTTGAAGAAAGCGTTTTCCCCGATAATTGAAAATTCGCCGTCTTGTATCTTGCGCAAAAACTCATCGGCACTCTGTTTTGTCTTGTCATCGCTGGCACTTATAAGCATCGTGATACGGGTCAAAATGCTTGCAGTGTTCAACGAAATAAGCCCGTCAGTATGTAAGACGGCATAACGCCCAATAAGCGGCAAAAGGCTTTCGCCGTTGGTGTCGTTCTCAATCAAAACCCCGTCTTTCTGTATATCGTAGGTTTTGGAAAGTTTTAACGCTGGGTTCGCCACGGTGTAAAGCGTTGCCCGTCCGTAAACATCGGGTTCGCCGCCTTTGCCGCCCGTAAGCGCATACAAAACCCCGGCCACCTTTGTAACAAACACGTTGCCCGTGGTCTGCAAAAGCCGCTCCAATTCTTTTTGCGGTATGCTGTCGGGCAAACCCTCGTACTCAAACATACTTTGAGTTTTCGCCAAAGTATTCGCAATAAATTCGGTTACGGCGGTGTCCTTATCCCTTATTTGCGCTTGGTACAACTTGTAAATGTTATCCTTTCTTTTCATCTGTCAAAACCTTAATAAGCGTTGTTAATTCGGCTAACACTTTCGTGTTTTCCGCTATTGTGTCTTTGAGGTGTTCGGTTTCTTCTTGGTGCACTTGCCGCTGTTTCACCATATACCAGAACAACGCCCCACACATCACAATCGGAAAACCCAAACTTGAAATGATTTGAATAATAGTATTTGCGTCCATATCGTTATAATTTAGTTACTACTTGCAAAGATAGGCATTTATTTCGTAAAACGGTCGGTTTGGCACGAAATCTACACCAAACCGCCCGTTATTTTTATTTCAACGAAACTATGTTTGTCTTTGCGCTCGTTATTAGGTAGTTTCTCACTATTTCGCCTATCTCGTTATCTTGATAGAAAACTTTGTCTATTGCGAAAAACCGTGCTACTTGCTGCTCAACATAACTTGCGGTGCTTAACAACTTGCGTTTGTAGTTCGGTTTGCCGTTCATTTCAAGCGAATATATTAAGGCGTTTTCTTCGTCCTTAATCGGGGTCGTTTTGGCGTGTATGTAGGTGAAACACTCGTTACCCACTTGGATAATGTTACCTTGCAAAACTACATCGTTAAACTTGATATAGTACACAAACAACACATCTTGCGGCTTGTACTTGCAAGGCAAATGCGGATATACGGCAAGTTCCCACTTACCGCCCGTAATCATCTGCAAATTTTGATTGTCAAAACAAAAGTATTTGTTACTTGCTTTGTGCTGTACTATCGTGCTGCAATACTCCACCGCCACGATTGCGCCGTGTTCGCCAAACCGATATATATCTATCGTTCCTTGCTCCATAAACGGCACTTGCTTCAATCCCATTTCGGTAAAGTACGGGCAAAACTTGTTTACAGTGTTACCCAACATAAAAACCTTAACATCGTTGCGCTGGCGTATTATCGTACTCAAAAGGTTCATAAACAACATAAACTCATCGGGCAAATAATACCGCCGTGTCAAAAACTCGTCAAAGACTATCGTTGTAACATTCGGGTAACTGCTGCTTTTTTCGTGTTCCTGCTCTGAAAGGCAAAACCCGTAACAAAACGGGGTCGGGTCGGGTGTCCGCTTGTTTTTCTCTGCATCGTAGAAAGATAAAAACCATTTGTTCGACATATAGAACACTTCGTTAAATTTGCCCTCTGTCAGTTCCTCAATAAGCCCGTTTGCCACGTGATTTGCAAACAGACTTTCGGCACGTTTGCCCCGTAAGTCCTCACGCCATCGGCGTATATACGCCATTTGCTTGCCCGTCTTGATATAGTTTTCCAAACCATATTTTAAGGCTGCATAAGTCTTGCCGTTTGACCGTTCGCCAAATATAACATTATAGTCGGCGTTCTTGCTTAAAATCGCTTTCAAGTCGTAAAATTTCGGCTTGTCTGTCTTTGTCTTTCTTGTTGTCATAACTCTTTTATTTTAGTCCTTAAATTTAATTCCACGCAAATAATTTATGTACATAACCGAAAGGGAAAGGCTGTATCCGGTCGGCTCTAAATGTACGCCCGTGCGTTCGTTGTAATGCGCCGTGCTGCCTTTGTAGTCGGTTATTTCGCCTTGTATCTCGTAGTCTATGTACGTGTGTATGTTCTTGCCCGTTGCTTGCGGCGGTATATCCAAATAATTAGTGAAAGCGTCAAAGATACCGTTTGCCCCGTACTTTTCAATAAGGTAGGGAATTGCGGCTTTTTTGTTTACGCCCGAAACGGTTAAACTAAAATCGTATGCCCGTCCGCCTGCTTTCAGTGCGTTCGGTTCTTGCACCATATACCGTTTTGCGCCCAAAGTCTTAAACCTTGTATATGTACCTTCAAAATCCCACACGCCCAAAGTCTTTGTTATGCCTTTTATCGTTTGCGGCTCGCAAAGCGAAAACGGCAAACCGTGGTACTTGCAGGCTGCACGCAATTTCATTTGCACCTGCATATTATAAGCCTTGAAATATGCTTCGTGCGACTTGCCGTTCATTATTTTAATGCTGTCGGTGTCGCTGTATATGTAATCGTCTTTTGCTTCATGTATGCCCGTGAAAAGGTTGCGCCGTGCGTATGCTGTTACGAAAATACCCCACGGATAAAACAAAAAACGGTTCTTGCTGGTATTGTACTTGTATAAAAGTTCTTGTTTTTGTTCGGCTGTCATTGAGTTAATATCCCATTCGCCGTTATATGTAAACTCATCACGCAAAGGGTTGGTAACACTCATACCGTAACAACTGTTTAACATTTCCTTGCTGTTTAGATATTCCACTTCTTTGCCCTCAACGCCTTTTAATTTCGTCTTGCTTTCGTACAAATGCAGGATAGATTTTACAAACGGTGTCGGCAAATACTCTTTCTTGTAACAATACATTTCACCAACACGCATACTTTCCCACGTGTAAAAGTTTTTGATTATATTAAAATCCACGTCCGTAATTGTCAGTGCTATTTTTGAAGCCGCCACAATGCGCCCGTTATTTTCGCACGGGTTTTCTTTCACAAAACATTTGCTTGCCGAAATCGGGTTGTCTTGCGTTTCGCTGGCAAATATGTTGATAAACTCAATATCGAACACGCAACAATACTTCGATATTAAAAACTCAAATTGCGCCGTACTCTTAACCGTGATTGCAACGCCTTGTGACATCGGGTATTTTTCCGCAATCATTACATACGGGTAACTGCTTGTAAAGTCGTAACTATCCACGTTGTACATTATTTCGTCTGTATATTCGGCGTTGGCGTGTGTAAAACCACCTGCAAACGCACGTTGCAGCATATTAAATTCATTCATACCCGTAATTTGTAGTTCCTGCATCAGGTTTACGTAATCCCAATTCGGCACGGTCTTTCCTGCATCACTCTTTTCACGCAAACAATGCGCACGGCAATATTTGCGTACAAACCCCGTCTTTGTTATCGGTATGTGAGTTATCCCCTTGCTTTCCTCGATACGTTCTTGTATGTAGCACATCACTACTTTAATATCGTTTATGCAATAATGTATTTCCGCATCAGTTAGCGGCGTTTCGCTGTGCCTTATTTGCTGGTAGTCCAAATCGCCAACGGCTTTTGCGCACTTGTATTTCATAAGTTGTTCGCCCAACTTTGCAAGCGAATAACCCGAAAGCAAGTAACTGCATCTAAACTCAATGTTGCCCGTTGTTATTGCGTAAATCGGTTTGCGCAAATCAATACTGAAAACCCGTTGCCACTCAAACCACTTGCGCAAAAACTGAAATTCGTATGAAAGGTTATGCACATACACAATAAGGCGTAATTTGTCATTCAGTTGCAAAACCTCGCTTACGGTCTGCATCATCGTAACAAATTCGCCCCACGTTCTACCCATAACCAAATAACCGTTTATCCCAAACTGCCAAACGTACATTATAGAGGCTTTCTCTAATTTCACCTTGCGCCCGTTGCTGTCCTGCATACGCTGCACTTGCTCGTAAGTGTACGCCCGTCCGTCCGTATCACGGTAAAAACTTGTCGTTTCAATATCAAAGGAACACGGCACGTTGTAAAACCGTTCGCCTTTGCTGTTTCCTATAATGTTCTTTTCATTTACGGCGACTTTCAGTATTTCGGTTATTTCGGTCGGGTCGTGTATCTTGTTATGTTGTTCAAAAGGTACTTTCTTCATAACCCAAACTTACCAAAGTTTCGCAATATGCGTTCAATATCGTTTTGCATATCTTCCATTGCATCGACTACCTCGTTAGCCTGCCTTTCTATCTCTGCATCAATCGCCCGTGATATGCTTTGCGCCTCGCTCTCTATCTGTGTGTTTATATCGCTTGCGCTCTGCTCCATTTCGCCCGTGAAATCCTTGTAACGCATCAAATAACGCTCTACAAAATCACTGTCCGAAACGCTGTTTAACTTACCTTGCAAGTTCCTTGCCATTAGACTATACTCGTCAGGCGTAAGCCCGTATGTACGTTGCAAGTGCTGCCCGTACTGCCTTGCACCTTGCGCCGTACTTGTCGGCTGTCGTAGGAATGAAATAGCCTTGCCATACTCAATTTTTAAGGTATTCCAATCGCCTTTCATACTGAATTTGGTAAAGCCTTTTATATCGCCTTTGTTCAACGCTTGCACGGCTGGCGAAAGTTGTCCGCTTTGCTCTATATTCTGTATTCGGCGGTTTGCCATTTGGAAAACCCTTGCAATCTCTTTTCTATATTCGGGGCTGCTTTCAACGGCTTGCAATATCTCTTTTTTGATTTTCGCCCGTTGGGTTGCTCCAAATACAGACTTAGTAAACTTTATCTTAAAACCTAATTTTGCCATACGCTGTTATATTAAATAGGGGTGCAATCGCTTACACCCCTACAAAGTTAAACATAACTTTTCATACTCTTACAAGTCCACAAACGAAATAGAGTAACACCTCTTGCCGTGGCTCTCGTACTCGTAAATCGTGTACCCTACTTTACCTGCCTTGATTGTTTCTACCGCTTCATCATCGGCAAGAATTTCACGCACGGTTTCGACGGTGTGGCTCGGTAGGTTCACCAACCGTTTGTTTTCTTCGTCAATAATTACGGGGCTGTCGCCTAACTGCGACTTGTGTACATAAAGCCCGTTAATCTTGTGTACAACATCTTTGCCGCCCTCGTTTTCAGAGTTGAAAATATCGGCTAACTTGGTGTACTGAAAATCGGTTGTGTCAATCCCGAAAGTTGTCCTGTTAAACTTACTTGCAAAACTTTTCATTGTAGTAATCTTTTAATTGTTAAACTTATTGTGCGTTATCGCTCTTTGCATCATCAGCAAAAGGCAAATTAGGTTCGTTGTTCGTGTCGGGTTTCAAGTCCATAAGCCACGCCCTAAAACGGTTGATTCTCATCACTGCCCGTTGATTGCGGCATACTTCATTACACGCCATAAGGCTACCCAAAGCCGACAAAGCGGCAAACGAAAATTCGTCAAATGCGTTTCTTTTTTCTTCGTTCATTGTAGTAATCTTTTAATTGTTAAACTTATTTTGTCTTTGGAAACTTAACCGTTCCACCGTGATATATATACGTTGTATCGGTTGTTATTATCGTTGCCTTTCCACTGCTTGCGGTGTTGTGTGCCACGCTACACCCCTGCAAAATTGCAGCCAAAAACAACATAGCCACACACACGGCAAAAATTGCCAAACACATTGCAACCTCTTTAATTGCTTCTTTCGGTTGCTCTCTGAAATGTTGTACTAACTCTTTCATATTTTCAAGTTGTTTAATTATCACGTTGCAAAGATACAACTTTTTTCTAACATACAAGCGTTACGACACAAATTATTTTCGGTTTAACTTTTATTAACTATTGGTGTTGTGTTCCACGTGAAACATTTTATTTCGTGC
>ERZ826146.3087-NODE-3087-length-11384-cov-4.455733_pt1 | contig 11384 bp, 7 predicted proteins | sample MGYA00519857_ERZ826146 | MGnify/ENA primary metagenome ERZ826146 (study PRJEB31778, sample SAMEA3449222) | human gut metagenome | biome: human gut; feature: human-associated habitat; material: faeces | place: United Kingdom | collected 2010/2012 ...
CAGCCGCCGGAGCGGTGCTTAAGCCGTAAGGCGGGAATTGTGCGGTGTTGCCTTAAATTTACCTGAAAAGTGAGGATTATAATATGAACGAACAGCGTGTAGCGCGCGTGCGCGCCGAAATGCAGGCGCACGGCCTGACCCAAATGATCATCAGCGACTCCAAAAGCATCTGGTACCTGACTGGTGCCAGTGTGGAGCCGTATGAGCGCCTGATGGCGCTGTACCTGCCGGTGCAGGGCGAGCCGGTCATCTTTTTGAACAAGCTGTTCTTTGTGCCGCAGGCCCCCTGCCGCGAAGTGTGGCACACGGACTCGGACAAGCCGGTGGAGCAGATCGCCGAAGTGGTGGACAAGACCAAGACTCTGGGCATCGACAAGGAATGGCCTGCCAAGTTTCTGATCCCTTTGATGGAGCTGTGCCCCGGTATGCCGGTAGTGCTGGCTTCCGACTGCGTGGATGCCTGCCGCGCCGTGAAGGATGCCGAAGAACAGATGCTGATGAAGGAAGCATCCCGCATCAACGATGAAACCATCCTGAAAGCGCGCGACTACGTCAAGCCCGGCATGACCGAAAAGCAGGTTGCCGAGTACATTGACAACGAGTACAAGAAAGCCGGCTGCGAGAGTGTGGCATTTACCACCATCGTATCCTTTGGTGCAAACGCCGCTGACCCCCACCACGAGCCGGACGATACTGTGCTGGAAAAAGGCGAATGTGTGCTGATCGATATGGGCTGCTGCAAGAACCGTTACTGCTCCGATATGACCCGCACATTCTTCTGCGGGGAGCCGAAGCCGGAGTATGCCGCCATCCATGACCTGGTGCGCCAGGCCAACGAAGCTGCCGAGGCGATGATCCACCCCGGCGTGCGCCTGTGCGATATTGACGCCGCCGCCCGTGACCTGATCACCAAAGCGGGCTATGGCGAGTACTTCAACCACCGCCTGGGCCACTTTATCGGTCAGACCGATCACGAAAAGGGCGATGTGAGCGCCGCCAATACCGATACCGTAAAGCCGGGCATGATCTTCTCCATTGAGCCGGGCGTATACCTGCCGGGCAAGTTTGGCGTGCGCGTGGAGGACCTTGTCATCGTGACCGAAACCGGCTGCGAAGTGCTGAACCATGTGGATAAGCATTGGAGCGTGGTGGGGGTGTGATTGGCCCCAGACCGGAAATGATAAAATTAGAAATTTGAAAAGGGGCGGAAGTGCTTGAAGAGATCTGTTGTTCGCTTCCTTGCCGCACAATCCGTACAATAAGATTTATGCCCGTCCGGGACGCCGCCCCTACAACAAATTTGTTGGTTCGTTATACATTCTTAATGAAAAATCGGATTAGGCCCCGGCGGGGTCGGGTGACCCCGCCCTACCGAGAGTTTACAGGTTTGTAACGCGATTTAAAACGATTTGTAGGGAACGGTCTTGACCGTTCCGGGTGTTTTCCTTATTTCCCTTTTGTTGGAATATTGTCCATGGGTTTCGGAACGGTCAAGACCGTTCCCTACAGAGCAAAAATACATAGAGAGCAACACATGACAACAGGCAGCAGCCCACAAAATAGGGCCGCTGCCTGATTTTTTATTTATTTTGTTATATTACGATTAAAGTTTCTTCGGTTCCTTCTTTTCAAAGAAGGAACAAAAACTCCCGTAAAACACTCATGCACCCGGCAGCAGGGCAACGGCATCGCGCAGGATGGTGAGAGGGTCCTCGCCGCGCAGGACATGCAGGCTGATGTAGGGGCGGCCTACGGCGTTGTAGATCACGCGGTGCGGCATGGCATCCATCATGGCTCCCATCTGCGCCGGGGTCACAACATCGGTGTACAAAATCAGATTGTCGTTGCGCTGCACGATCTCCACAATGCCTGCGCGGGCGGCTGTCACGCGCACCAGGCTGATGTCCACCAACCCCTGCACACTGCGCGGCGGGTCGCCGTAACGGTCAATCAACTCATCCAGTACATCCGTGGCATCGTCACGGGTGGTGATGGCCGCAATCTTCTTGTAGGCTTCGATCCGCCCGGCGGCATCAGGAATGTAGCTTTCCGGCAGATAGGCGTCCACCGTAATGTCAACAAGGCAATCACTCTTGTCCGGCGCAGCAGGCTCGCCGCGGGCGGCTGCAATGGCCTGGTTCAGCATTTTTACATACAGCTCGTAACCAACCGCTTCCATGTGGCCGTGCTGGCTGTGGCCCAGCAGGTTGCCCGCGCCGCGGATCTGTAAATCGCGCATCGCAATGCGGAACCCGGAACCGAAAGAGGTAAACTCCCGGATGGCTGAAAGCCGCTTGGAGGCAATTTCCGTCAACACTTTGTCGCGCTGGAAGGTGAAATAGGCATACGCCTTGCGGTTGGAGCGCCCCACACGGCCGCGAATCTGGTACAGCTGTGAAAGCCCCATGCGGTCCGCATTCTCAATAATCAGGGTGTTGCAATTGCGCACATCCACGCCGGTTTCAATCAGGGTGGTGCAGACCAGCACGTCGATCTCGTTGTCCAACAGCTGCTGCCAGACCGAGGAAATCTGCTCCTCCGTCATTTTGCCGTGGGCGATGCCGACCCGCGCACCCGGCACCAGCTTTTGCACCTTGGCGGCGCACTGCTCAATGGTTTCGACTCGATTGTACAGGTAATACACCTGCCCGCCGCGGGCCAGCTCACGCCGGATGGCTTCGGCAATAATGGCATCGTCATATTCCAGCACATAGGTCTCAATGGGCTGGCGCTCAAAGGGCGGCTGTTCAATGGTGCTCATGTCCCGGATGCCGGACAGTGCCATGTTTAGCGTGCGGGGGATCGGCGTGGCAGAAAGGGTCAGCATGTCCACCCCGATAAAGTTCTCTTTCAGCTTTTCCTTGTGTTTTACGCCAAAACGCTGCTCCTCGTCAATGATGACAAGGCCCAGGTCTTTGAACTTTACATCGTCCGAAAGCAGGCGGTGGGTGCCCACCACAATGTCCACTGTGCCGTCTTTCAGGCCGCGGATGGTCTCTTTCTGCTCTTTGGCGCTGCGGTAACGGCTGAGCAGCCCGATGCGGATGGGAAAGGCCTCCATGCGGGCGATGGCCGTGTTGAAATGCTGCCACGCCAGAATGGTGGTGGGGGCCAGGATGGCGCACTGCTTGCCGCCCATCACGCATTTGAACGCGGCGCGCAGGGCAACCTCAGTCTTGCCCACGCCGACATCGCCGCACAGCAGGCGGTCCATCGGCCAGGGCTGCTCCATATCATGTTTGATCTCCGCCGCGCTGGAAAGCTGGTCCGGCGTTTCATCATAGGCAAAGCGCTGCTCAAAATCTCCCTGCCAGGTATCATCTGGTGGGAAGGCATGACCGTGCGCCCTCTTGCGGCGGGCGTACAGCTCAATCAGTTCCTTGGCCATCTGCTCGGTAGCGGCGCGCACCTTCTTGCGGGTCTTGGTCCACTCGGCCCCGCCCAGGCGGCTGAGCTTGACATTCTCCGAATCCCCCGGCGCGGTGTAGCGGGAAAGCAGGTCCAGCTGGGTGACGGGAACATACAGCACATCTTTTTTATCGTACTCAATGCGCAGGTAGTCTTTGGTAACGCCCTGAACCGCCATTCGCTGGATGCCCGCATACCGGCCAATACCGTGGTTCTGGTGCACCACCAGATCGCCCGGCGTGATCTCGGTCAGGCTGTTCAGGGCATCCTTAGCTTTTTTGCGCTTTTTCTTCTGGGAGCTGGTCTCGCCAAAGGCACGGCCTGTCAGCAAAGCATACTTGGCAAACGGAAATTCGCACCCAGCGGAAAGGTGCCCCGCCAGAACCTGCACCAGCCCGGCAGCGGGGGCTGCTGCAGCATCGGTGGTAACCAGAATGCCTTTATCGCGCAGGTCACGTGCCAGACCGGCTGCGGCACGGTCGGTGCCGGCCAGCAGGGTAACGGTATAACCGGCATCGCACAGCGGTTTCAAATCCTCCAGCAGCCCGGCGACTTCGCCATTCCAGGCAGGCAGGGTGTGAGCCGGGGCGTTGATGATATCTTTCAGCGGCTGATCCGGCATGCTGCGGGCAAAGTTCTCGGCACAGATGGTACGGTAGTGTCCGGTTTTGGACCACAGGTAGCTTGGGTCCGCGTACAGGTTATCCAGCCCGGCGCAGAGGACGCCGTCCAGGATCAGGGATTTCAGTTCCTCGCCCCGGCGGTAGGCGGTCGCGCGGTCGGCTTCCCGGATGGAAGCAGGTTCTTCGGCCACAAGAATCGGGTCGTCAAAATAATCCAGCACGGTGGCGGGATGGGGGTAGCGCACGGCCAGGTATTTGTCCATGTTGACCGGCACGGCACCGCCATCCAGCAGGTCCAGATCGGCGGCCATACAGTCTGCCATGGCGGTTTTCTTTTTGCCGCGCTGCTTGGCCAAAAAGGCCCGAAGCTGCTCGGCGGCATCGGCAGGCTTGCCGAACAGAACTTCCCGCGCGGGGCTCAGGTAAAACTTATCAATGGCATCCTCGCGGCGCTGGGTGGTCAGGTCAAAGGTGTGCAGGGTATCGATCTCATCACCCCAAAATTCCATACGAACCGGCATTTTCTGGTCGGGAGCAAAAATATCCACAATATCGCCGCGCACAGAGAACTGGCCGGGGCCATCCACCTGGGCCCGGCGGGTGTAGCCGGCACCAAACAAAGCGGCCAGCAGGTCATCCCGCAGCAGAGTATCCCCCGCATGGAGGGTGCGGGTGTTGGCGCAGAAATCCTCTTTTGGGGTGGTGAACTGGGTCAGGGCTTCCGCGGGCACAGCCACGGCGCGCAGCCGCCCGCCTACCAGCTCGCCCAGCACAGCCAGGCGGCGGTACTCGTATTCGCGGGCGGTGCCCTCAATGGGGCGCAACACATAGTCCCGCGCCGGGAACACGGCGGCGGGAATGCCCAGCGTGTTCAGGTCAGCAGCAAAGCGGGTGGCTTCGGCCTCGCCGGGGGTCACGATGCATAGCGGCTTATCCAACTGGCGGCACAGCGCGGCATACACCTGTGCGCGGCCGGATGCGGGCAGCCCAAACAGGGCGCATGCACCTTTGCCGGAAAGCGCGTGGTTCAGTTTTTTATATTCGGTTGTGGTGGTAAACAATGCGTCAAACATGGTGCCTCCTGCGCTTGCGCATGATAGGGCGGGTGATGTATAATTTTGAGGATACGAGTAATACGAGAGTTTTTGCCCCTTCTTCGAAAAGAAGAAATCGAAAAAGTTCGGCAGAATAAAGAAATCAAATAATGCTGCAATAAGGAGCAGAATATAGAAAGATGACAAAACATAAAAATGTAGCGCTGGATGAGCTGCGTATTCTGGCGGCGCTGATGGTGCTGGGCGTGCATACCGGGCAGAAAGTTGGCCTGGGGGATGCCGCCGCGGTTGGCGCGCAGGGGGTGCAACTGTTTTTTGTGCTCAGCGGGTACCTGGCCGCGGCCAGCCTGGGCCGCCACCCGGAGCCGCTGCCGTATTACCAGCGCCGCATCCGGCGGATCCTGCCGCTGTACTGGCTGGTGCTGGTGCTGCGCTGGTTGTTCGATGCGGTACGCTATCTGGCGGCGGGCGCCAGTGCAGCCCAGCTGTTTGGCCCCGGCGGGCCGTGCGGGCCGGGTTACCTGCGGTACTTTGTATTTTTGCAGATGTGGCTGCCCAGTGATAACTGGATGCTGTGGAACAACCGCAACGTGCTGTGGACGATGAGCGCCTTTGCGTTCTTTTATCTGCTGGCCCCGTGGCTGTACCGGCTGTGCAAACGCTTTTGGGGTGCGCTGGCGTTGCTGGTGGTCTGCCTTGCGGTGAAGGGCAGGATCGGCGGCTTAATTGAAAGCAGTCTGGCGGTTTTCCCGGCAGAAGCCAACATCAGCGAGTTCAGCGCAAAAACGCCGGTCATGACGCTGTACTGCTTTATCTTTGGCATGGCGGCGTTTGCGGCAGTGCGGGAGAACAAGCAGTTTTTATACGGGGCATTCTGCATTCTGCTGGCAGTGCTCACCAACTTCCAGCGGGCGGGGTTCGAGTGCGTGTTTACGGTGCTTGTTCTATTGGCCGTGCAGAACCCGCAGGGCGTTGGCCTGGCGGAAAATCAGAAGTTCGCCCAGGCCGTGGAATTTGTGGGGGCGGGCAGCTTTTGGCTGTACCTGGCCCACCCGCTGGTGCTGGAGCTGCTGCCCAATACCGCGATGGGCGGCGCAGCCGCGTGGCTGTGCTTCGCCGGGGTATATGCCGTCTGTCTGATGGTGTGCTATGCGCTGTATACGCTTTTTGTGCGCCGGTATGAGCAGCGCTTTGCGTAACCATTGTACTATATTTGCAGCAAAACGGCAAAGTGAATTTTGAGAGAAGCGTTGCATGGAACGACAAATGGCGGCCCAGATGGGCCGCCCGCTTTGGCATTTGTATGATTGGAAAAGCTGTGCTCTTGTCTTGTAGAGAACGTGAGAACGAACATTGTTCGCCCGCGGACGTTGGCCGTATGCAGGGTGGAATATGTGGCAAGACCCGCCATGCGGGACGATGACGAGCATCGTCCCCTACAAATCATTTGCAGCGTTTATCACCATCGGCAAAGTTTTCCACAGTGCGCACACCCCTGCAGGTGTTCCATTAAACCACATCCCGTGTAATGATGGATTGCAAATTTGAAGTGAGAACACTTCCTTTGCGGGCATCTTACACAGAAAACAGGAATGGGCGCACACTGTGCGCCCCTACGGAACGCCTATCCGCGCTCAGTGGTTGAATTTATTCTGCGCTTCGCCCAGCTTGCCGGCCATCAACAGGCGGCAGGCGGCTTCCACGTCGGTGTGGCGGCCGGTCACAAGCTTGGCGTCATCGGGCGGGAACTTGCCCAGCACCCAGTCAGCCAGATCATAATCCGGGCGCGGCTTGGCGCCAACACCAATGCGGATGCGGTAAAAATCCTCGCCGCCGGTGGAAGCGATAATGCTCTTTAGCCCATTGTGCCCGCCAGCAGAACCGGAGGGCCGGATGCGGATGTGCCCCGGCTCCTGTGCAATGTCATCGCACAACACAATAATGTGGTTGCGCGGGATCTTGTAAAATGCCGCGGCGGGGGCGATGCTCTGGCCGCTCAGGTTCATGTAGGTCAGCGGCTTTAGCAGCATCACTTTGCGGCCGTCCACCTGGGCAATGCCGTAAAGGCCCTGCCATTTGCTTTTGTTGATCTCGCACCCCCAGGCTTCGGCCAACGCATCCAGCGCGGCGAACCCGGCGTTGTGGCGGGTGCCGTCATATTTCGGCTCCGGGTTGCCCAGACCGGCAATCAGCCAGTCTGCCCCGGAACCACCTCCAAATAGTCCCATAGTAAAAATCCTTATAGTAATTTTGTGATTTTAGTGTGCACCAGGGGCAAAGCATTCCACTGTGTCCCGGATGGTATCCAGGAAGGATTCTGCACCTAAGGTGTTGACCTTGAAAAACACAGCCTGGCTGCCGCCGGATGTGATGGCGGAAAGCCGGATTTGCCCGTCAGCTTCCAGCAGGATCAGGCTCATGGTAACACGGCCATTGCCAATGGCACTGTAGCGTTCGTATACCCGCACGGCACAGCGGCCGGTGCTGAAGTTGAAATCACTGGAACCTTCCAGCGTGGCCGAAACACTTTGTTTTACAACAGCGTCCAGCTCGGTCAGGATGGTGGTAAAATCCCCGGTCAGGGTGCGTTCCAAAATGGCCATGGCAGAAATCCTCCTTGCAGCAGGTCAGGGGGCATCAGTCGCTTTTCTTTTCGGCTTCCAGCTTCTGCTTTTTGGCAACGTATTTTTCCAGCTTCTTGGCGCCCCAGGCGGCAACTTCGGCCTGCTTGGCGCGCTCAATGCCCAGGGCACCGTCCGGCACATCGTGGCCGATGGTGGAACCGGCAGCGGTAAAGGCGCGGCTGCCCACCTTGACCGGCGCCACCAGGTTGGTGTTGCAGCCGATGAACGCATAATCGCCGATGGTGGTGCGGTACTTGCCCTCGCCGTCATAGTTGCAGGTTACGGTGCCGCAGCCAAAGTTGCAGTACTTGCCTACATCGGCATCGCCAATGTAAGTCAGGTGGCTGACAGTGTTGCCCTCGGCAAAGTTGGCGTTCTTGGTTTCCACATAAGCGCCCAGGTGCACGCCCTCATCCGTCACGGTGCCGGTGCGCACATGGGTAAAGGGGCCAATCTTGTTGTTGGGGCCCAGATGGCTGTCATAACACTGGCTGGCGTTCACGGTGGAACCGGCCTCAACAATGGTGTTCTCCAATAAGGTATTGGGGCCGATGACGCAGTTTGCCCCGATGACGGTTTTGCCGCGCAGGATGCAGCCCGGCAGGATCACTGCGCCGGGTGCAATCTCAACTTCGGGGTCAATAAAAACCTGGTCGCTGATGAACTCCACACCGTTCTGCAGGTGCTTTTCAAAAGTTTCTTCAAAGGCCGCTTTGGCGGCAAGGTATTTGGCTTTCGCTTCGGACATAAAAATACCCCTTTCTGTTTTGGGCCAAAAGAGTATACGGCTCTACAAAAAAGCCCCGGAACAGGGCTGAAGCCTGCCGGGGCGGGATGAATTGAAAAAAGTGTTGCAGGATGTAATAAAATAACGTTTCCCAGCTTCTCACCCATTATAATTTACCGCATTTTTGGTCAAATTGCAAGAGCCTGCCCCCAAAACTTTGTGAGATTTTCGGCGAAAATATTCGCCATTTATTTAACAATGTACTGGAAATTCCGGGCTGAGTCTGTTATAATGGACTTTGCAAGAGAGAAGATTCTTATTTTGCGGGTGTGCGCGGCACACCGGGAAGAAACCGTAATTTTGTTGGAGGTAACCTATGAGCAAGAAGTTTTTGTATTTGTTCAAAGAGGGCCATGACGCATTTGGCGGCGACCAGACGACCATGAAGAACATTCTGGGCGGCAAGGGCGCTGGTCTGGCAGAAATGACCCATGCCGGCATGCCGGTTCCTCAGGGCTTCACCATCACCACCGAAGCCTGCACCCAGTACTATGCTGACAACCGTGAGATCAACGATGAGATCAAGGCTGACATCTTCAAGTACATGGGAATCCTGGAAGAGCAGACTGGCAAGAAGTTCGGCGATATCGAGAACCCGCTGCTGGTTTCCGTTCGTTCCGGTGCACGTCAGTCTATGCCCGGCATGATGGATACCATCCTGAACCTGGGCCTGAACGACCAGGCTGTTGAAGGTCTGGCAAAGAAGACTTCTAACCCCCGTTTTGCATATGACTGCTACCGCCGCTTCATCCAGATGTACTCTGACGTCGTCATGGAGCTGGGCAAGAGCTTCTTTGAAGAGCGTATCGACGCTATGAAGGAGCGCAAGGGCGTTAAGCAGGATATCGAGCTGGACGCTGAGGACCTGAAGGAACTCGTCAAGGAGTTCAAGGCCATCTACCTGGAGAAGCAGGGCGAAGAGTTCCCGCAGGATCCGAAAGAACAGCTGATCGGCGCTGTCAAGGCCGTCTTCCGTTCTTGGGATAACCCGCGCGCCAACGTTTACCGCAAGATGAACGAAATCCCCTACGAGTGGGGCACTGCTGTCAACGTTCAGCAGATGGCTTTCGGTAACTCCGGCATGCGTTCCGGCACCGGCGTTGCTTTCACCCGTAACCCCGCTACCGGCGAAAAGAAGCTGATGGGCGAGTACCTGATCAATGCTCAGGGCGAAGATGTCGTTGCCGGCATCCGTACTCCTTCCCCGATCAGCAAGCTGCACGAGGAAATGCCTGAGGTTTACGATCAGTTCGTTGAGATCGCAACCCGCCTGGAAAACTACTACAAGGATATGCAGGACATGGAGTTCACCATCGAAGATGGCAAGCTCTTTATGCTGCAGACCCGTAACGGCAAGCGCACCGCACAGGCTGCTCTGCAGATCGCCTGCGACCTCGTTGATGAGGGCGTTATCGATCAGCGCACTGCTGTACTGCGCGTTGAGCCCAAGCAGCTGGATACCCTGCTGCACCCGCAGTTTGACGCTGCTGCCCTGAAGGCTGCTGAAGCAATCGGCAAGGGCCTGGCCGCTTCTCCGGGATCTGCCTGCGGTCGCGTTGTCTTCAGCGCTGAAGATGCTGAAGAAAAGGTCAAGGACGAAGCTTGGAAGAAGGTCGTTCTGGTCCGTCTGGAAACCAGCCCCGAAGATATCGTCGGCATGCAGGTTTCTCAGGGCATCCTGACCGTCCGCGGCGGCATGACCAGCCACGCAGCTGTTGTTGCACGTGGCATGGGTACCTGCTGTGTTTCCGGCTGCGGCAATGATAACGATGTTGCTATCGATTACGATGCAAAGGTTATCACCATTAACGGCCACACCTTCCATGAGGGTGACTGGATGAGCATTGATGGCTCTACCGGCAACATCTACGAAGGCCAGATCGCTACCGTCGCTTCCACCGAGAACGCTAACTTCAAGCGCTTTATGAGCTGGGCTGACGAAGCACGTCAGATGAAGGTTATGACCAACGCCGATAACCCGCGCGATGCACAGAACGCTGTCGATATGGGCGCTGAAGGCATTGGCCTGTGCCGTACCGAGCATATGTTCTTCGCTGAGGATCGTATTGCTGCTGTGCGTGAGATGATCTGCGCACGTACCGTTGAAGAGCGCAAGGTTGCCTTGGCTAAGGTTGAGCCGTTCCAGGAAGCTGACTTTACCGCTATGTACCGCATCATGGGCGAGCGTCCGATGACCATCCGTTATCTGGACCCGCCTCTGCATGAGTTCCTGCCCACCAAGGCTGAGGATATCGAAGCCCTGGCAAAGGATATGGGCATGACCACCGAAGAGCTGAACAACGTTGTTGTCAGCCTGCATGAGTTCAACCCCATGATGGGCCATCGTGGCTGCCGTCTGGCCGTTACCTATCCGGAAATTGCCGAGATGCAGACCAATGCTGTGATCAAGGCTGCCATCAAGGTTTCTGCTGAGACCGGCAAGATGATCACCCCGCACATCATGGTGCCCCTGGTTGGCGAAGTGAAGGAGCTGAAGTACGTCAAGGACGTCATCGTCAAGACTGCTGACAAGCTGATCGCTGACGCTGGCGTTGACATGAAGTACCAAGTTGGCACCATGATCGAGATCCCGCGTGCCGCCCTGACCGCAGGTGAGATCGCTAAGGAAGCTGACTTCTTCAGCTTCGGTACCAACGACCTGACCCAGATGACCTTCGGCTTCAGCCGTGACGATGCTGCTAAGTTCTTGACCGCTTACTATGATACCAAGATCTACGAGAGCGATCCGTTCCAGCATCTGGACCAGATCGGCGTTGGTAAGCTGGTTAAGATGGCTGCCCATGACGGCCGCGCAACCAACCCCAACTTGGGTCTGGGCATCTGCGGCGAGCACGGCGGCGACCCCTCCAGCGTGGAGTTCTGCCAC
>ERZ826146.3088-NODE-3088-length-11379-cov-9.374249_pt1 | contig 11379 bp, 7 predicted proteins | sample MGYA00519857_ERZ826146 | MGnify/ENA primary metagenome ERZ826146 (study PRJEB31778, sample SAMEA3449222) | human gut metagenome | biome: human gut; feature: human-associated habitat; material: faeces | place: United Kingdom | collected 2010/2012 ...
AGCTGCCGGAGCGGTGCTTAAGCCGCAAGGCGGGAATTGTGCGGTGTTGCCTTAAATTACGGATCCACGGTGTGGGCCGCACCGGTACCTCTACCGTGTTCCCGCAGGCTGTATTTGCACTGTGTGATTCCACAAAGACTCTACGCTGCTTGGTGCCGGCAAGTCGAGCAGGAAGATTCAAAAACGAAAAACAAACCCGCGAAAAAACGATGAAATAAGACGCGGACCCAAGATGCAATATATGCTGCTGTTTTTTGATAATTATAGCTAAAATGATTGAAAGCCGTATCTTAATATGATAAAATGTAAATATTCATATGACATAAAGAGGAAAGAAAAAAGCTGGTTTTGCCCTGTGGGGAAAAGGCCTTTGCGGGCTTGCAGGCAAAACGGCATTGCGGTAGCTTTGCCGCAAAATACTGGTGCTGCCTTATCAACAGGGCGCAGTGGTATGCAGGCCGGCGGGCCTGGGTTATGAAGAAAACTTGGAAGAAAAGGGAAACAGGGTATGATTACAAAGCGTGAAAAGCTGCAGTATGTCTATGTCTTTTTAACAGACCTTGCAGCTCTGGCCGCCAGTGTGATTCTGGCATGGCTGATCGTTGGCGGCATTATGGGGCAGCTGCTGCCTTACAGTGTTCTGGATTGGGTTCAGGCGCTGGTTTTGCTGGGGCTGGCTTATACCGTTACATTTTTCTGTTTTGACCAGACAGAAAACATTGTCAAGCGTACCCGCGGGCAGGAAGCCAAACTTTCCATCAAGTCCAACCTGCTGATGATGGTGATCTATTCTGCTTTTCTGACGCTGTCCAAAGCGGTTTTGCAGGATTCCCGCTATTTTCTGGTGGGGGTCGTGTCGTTTAACCTCTTCCTGCTCCCGGCGGCCCATGGCCTGCTCAAAAAGCTGCTGTTAAAAGCCCCTGACAGTCTTCAGAACGAAACGCTGGTTGGCATTGTTACCACCGGTGACCATGCAGGCAAGATGATCCGTGAGATCAGCAACGACTGGTCCCGCCGTGTGTGCGGTGTGGCCCTGCTGGAAGCCACGGGGGATGCAATCGGTACCAAGGTGGAGAATATTGAGATAAAAGCCAATTATGATACCTTTATGAACTGGCTGCGCCGCGCAGCTTTGGATGAAGTGTATATCGATGTTCCGATGGACAGCGGCGAATCCTTTATCCCGTACCTGGAAGAGATGGAAAGCATGGGCCTGACCGTACATTTCCACATGCCGCTGCTGGACCGCATCGAGGAAAGCTGCTGCAACGAAACCAGCTCCGCCCGCCTGTGCCGCGATCTGGGCCGCTGCGCTGGCGGCAACCTGGTTACCATGGCCACCATTGAACCCAAGCTGCGGGACCAGCTCCTGAAGCGCCTGATGGATATTTTGGGCAGCCTGGTGGGCTGCATCATCAGCATCCCCATCATTGCCATTACAGCCATCCCCCTGAAACTGGAAAGCCCCGGCCCGCTCTTCTTTAAGCAGAAGCGAGTGGGCCGCAATGGCCGTGTTTTCTACATCCATAAGCTGCGCAGCATGTATATGGATGCCGAGGAACGCAAAAAGGAACTGATGGCCCAGAACGAGATGAACGGCCTGATGTTCAAAATGCAGGATGACCCCCGCATTACAAAGGTGGGTAAGTTTATCCGCAAAACAAGCATTGACGAACTGCCGCAGTTCTTTGATGTTCTGCGCGGAGATATGAGCCTTGTCGGCACCCGCCCGCCCACGCTGGACGAGTATAAACAGTACGAAAGCCACCACAAGCGCCGCCTTTCCATGAAACCGGGCATCACCGGCCTGTGGCAGGTCAGCGGCCGCAGCGATATTGAGGATTTTGAGGACGTTGTCAAACTGGACGTTCAATACATTGATAACTGGAGCCTGTGGGGCGATATAAAGATCCTCTTCAAGACCGTATGGGTCGTCTTTGCCGGCCGGGGGGCAAAGTAAATCGTTAAATGCGTGGAATGGCAACCTAAAATATAAAAACATCAATCCGGAACCCATTCTTTCAACACAATAAGCGGAGCAGGGAACTGCTCCACTTTTTTTACAACAAAAACGCAGGAGGTACTTTGATTATGGCTGCAACGCAAAACAGGGATATGGGGAGCGGCAGCATTCCCAAGCTGCTGGCCCAGCTGGCACTGCCCGCTGTGGTGGCGCAGGTGGTAAACCTGCTGTATAACATTGTGGACCGCATCTATATTGGCCATATGCCGGAGGTCGGCGCATCCGCGCTGACGGGCGTTGGCCTGTTTACCCCCATTTTGATGCTGATTACCGCGTTTGCCATGCTGTGCGGCTCCGGCGGTGCGCCCCGCGCGGCCATTGCCATGGGCCGCGGCGATGACGATGCCGCCGAAAAAATCATGGGCAACTGCTTTACGCTGCTGCTGATTCTGGCGGCTGTGCTGACTGTTGTGTTTTATTTCGCTGCGCCGTCCCTGCTGGTGCTGTTCGGTGCCAGCGAAAAAACGCTGCCTTATGCGCTGGATTACGCCCGCATCTATATCATCGGCACCATTTTTGTGCTCATCGTTATGGGCATGAACCCCTTTGTCACCACCCAGGGCTTTGCCACGTTCAGCATGATGACCACCGTGATCGGCGCTGTGTGCAACATCATCCTGGACCCCATCCTGATTTTTGCCCTCAATATGGGGGTGCGCGGTGCTGCCACGGCGACTGTCATCAGCCAGGCGGTGGGCGCGGTGTGGGTGTTGCGCTTTTTGACCGGCAGCCGCACCAGGCTGCGCCTGAGCGTGAAAAACATGCCGCTGGTGGGAAAAGTCATCGGCCCCTGCCTTGGGCTGGGCGTTTCCACCTTTGTGATGATTGCCACCGAAAGTATCCTTTCCATCAGCTTCAACTCCAGCCTGGCACGCTATGGCGGCGATATCGCCGTCGGCGCCATGACCATCATCACCAGCGCCACCCAGCTGCTCAGCATGCCGGTGCAGGGGCTTTGCCAGGGCGCACAGCCCATCATGAGCTTTAACTTTGGCGCGGGCAAGGGTGACCGCGTCAAACAGGCGTTTCGGTTACAGTTCATCATCTGCGTGGCATATGCAGCCGCGTTCTGGGCCGCCTGTATGCTGGTGCCCCAGATGTTTGCGAGCATCTTCTCCACCGATCCGGAACTGGTGCGGTACACGGCCTGGGCCATGCGCGTTTACATGGCGGGTATTTTCTCCACCGGGTTCCAGGTTTCCTGCCAGCAGAGTTTTGTGGCGCTGGGCCAAGCCAAGATCAGTCTGTTCATGGCCTGCCTGCGCAAGCTGATTTTGCTGATTCCCCTGATCTTTATCCTGCCCCTGATTTTGCAGAACAAGGTTTTTGCTGTCTTTTTGGCCGAGCCGGTCAGCGATATCATCGCGGCAACCGTAACCTGCAGCGCATTCTTTATCCGCTTTAACAAGATTCTGGCCACCAGCCAGAAAAAGGCGTAAGAATTTGTGGGATACCCGTCTCCCTGCAGTGTATTTTATAATGGGCAATCAACATTTGCCGTGCCTCCCACCCCGTAGGGGCGCACTCTGCGCCCGCCAACCTAAAAGGATAACGATTTTACCCAAAGGCATGTGCCGGAATCCCGCACATGTCTTTTTGTTTGCATCATAGCAAACGGTTTACCCGGCGCACCAAATTTGCTCAGTTGCCCTGCCTGCCGCTGGCGAACAAATTTCCGCCAAAACTCAGCATTTGGCGCGTCAACGGCCAAACAAGGTGCGCGTTCCCCCGAAACTGTATCCGATAAAAAAAGCAAATTACGCACAGCCAACCTCAAACCCGGCGGGGCAGGGGATGGCAAACGGCGGATTTGGTGTTATAATTTCCGTGGAGCAAGAACGCTGGAAAGCCAGCGGAAAGGAACCAACCATGAAAGGCAAATGGATGAAAATAGTACGGCAGTATACGATCATCACGCTCGGCATTAGCATGATGGCGGTGGGGGTGTATTTCTTCAAATTTCCCAACAACTTTGTTTTTGGCGGTGTGACCGGCGCGGCGGCACTGGCTGCCAAGCTGACCCCGATTTCGGCCAGTGAGTTTTCCGCCGTGGTCAATATGTTGATGCTGCTTCTGGGCCTGATTTTTTTGGGCAAAGAGTTTGCGCTGACCACCGGTTATGCCACTGTGGTGCTTTCGGCGGAATTGATGCTGTTGGAAAAGGCCTGCCCGCTCAACGAGCCTTTGTCGGACCAGCCCATGCTGGAACTGATTTTTGCCATTGCGCTGCCTGCCATTGCTTCGGCATTGCTCTTCAGCGTGGGGGCTTCCAGCGGCGGCACCGATGTGATTGCCCTGATCGTGGAAAAATACACCCACCTGCACAGTATTGCAGCGGCGTTGTTTTTGACCGATCTGGTCATGGTGGTGGCGGCCTGCTTTGTGTTTGACCTGCACACCGCGCTTTACTCTTTCGTCGGCCTTACCGTTAAATCCCTGATGATCGACGTGGTGTTGGAGCGCATGAAGATGTGCAAAGCTATCTTGATCGTCTGCGACGACAAGGAGCCGATCTGCGACTTTGTGAATAAGGAACTGAACCGCGGCGCAACATACACCCCCTGCAACGGTGCATACACCAACCAGCCGCGCTACATTATCTATACCACCCTGACCCGGCACGAAGCAATGCAGCTGCGGGAGTTTATCCACAAGGAACACCTGAACGCCTTTATGTCCATGCTGAGCACCACCGAAGTGTTCGGCAAGGGGTTTGATAACGCCTGAAAACCCGCACATACCGCACAGTTCAAACGCTGTGCGGTATTTTTTGTGCCGAAACGCTTGACAGAAATCCGAACCCGGACTATAATATAAATCCGAAATCGGATTATAACACATCACACAGCGGTGCACAAATAAAGCATCGCCGTTTTGCTGTGAAGAATAGGAGAATGATAGTGTAATGCCGGAAGAACACCATCTCACTGCCCGAAATCTGTTGGAACAGATGAACCGCCAGTTCAATGAATGCAACGCCCTTTATCATGAGCTTGCCGTGCATTACGGTGTTTCGGATACCGTGTTCTGGCTGCTGTATACACTGTATAACAGCAGCGAACCGCAGACCCAGAACCGCCTGTGCATGGAATGGAACCTGCCGAAGCAGACGATGAATTCAGCCGTGGCTTCGATGGTTAAGCAAGGACTGTTGGAACTGGAACCCGCGCCGGGCCGTTACAGCGGCAAACTGCTGCATCTGACGCCAGCCGGGCGGGAACGGGCAGCCAAAACTGCCAAACCCGTGTACAGCGCAGAACAGGCGGCACTGGAACAGCTGGGCATGGCGGAGGCTGAACATTTCGTCCGCCTTGGCCAGGAACACCTGAACGCCATCCGCACGGAATTTAACAAAATTTTACAACAGGAGAAAGTATGAATCAGCGCATCCAATTATCGGACCATTTTACCACATCGCGCATCCTGCGCTTTGCAGCATCCCCTATCATCATGATGGTGTTTACCTCCATCTACAGCGTGGTGGATGGATTTTTCGTTTCCAACTTTGCCGGCAAACAGGCATTCGCTGCCGTCAATCTCATTATGCCGTTTTTACAGGCATTTGGCTGCATCGGCTTTATGCTGGGCACCGGCGGCAGCGCTCTGGTTGCTATGACGCTGGGCACCGGCAACAAAAAGCGCGCCAATGAGCTGTTTTCCATGCTGGTCTGCGCCACTGCGGTGCTGGGCGTGATTTTTACGGTGGTTGCCCTGCTGGTGCTGCGCCCCGCGGCTGTTCTGCTGGGGGCCACTGCGGAACTGCTGGATGACTGCATCTTGTACGGCACCATCATCACGGTGTTCCAGACGGCGTTTATGCTGCAATTTTTGTTCCAGAGCTTTTTCATCACGGCCGAAAAACCCAAGCTGGGCCTTTTCTTTACCGTGGCAGCCGGCCTGACCAACATGGTGCTGGACTTTGTGTTTGTCGGTGTCATGGGGCTTGGCATCACCGGTGCCGCAGCTGCAACGGTGATTAGCCAGCTGATCGGCGGCATCGGCCCCATGTTCTATTTTGCCCGCCCCGGCAACGGCAGCCTGCTACACTTTGTGCGCCCGGTGTTCAGCGGCAAGGCGCTACTTAAGGCCTGCACCAACGGCTCCAGTGAACTGATGACGAATCTGTCCGCCTCTTTGGTAGGCGCGCTGTACAACTGGCAGCTGCTCCGCCTGGGCGGCGCCGATGGCGTGGCCGCTTACGGCGTTATCATGTATGTCAGCTTTATCTTTGCCGCCATCTTTATCGGCTATGCCCAGGGCTGTGCCCCGGTTGTCAGCTATCATTACGGTGCCGACAACACGGACGAGCTAAAAAACCTGCTGCGTATCAGCCTGCGGGTCATTGCCGTGGGGGGTGTGGCGATGCTCTGCTTCAGTGAGCTGCTGGCCGCCCCGCTTTCCCGCTTCTTTGTGGGTTATGATGCGGAACTGCTGGAACTGACTACCCTCGGCATGAAGCTGTATTCCCTCAGCTTCCTGCTCTGCGGTTTTAACATCTTTGGCTCGGCATTCTTTACCGCGCTCAACAACGGCATAGTATCCGCCGTTATTTCTTTCCTGCGCACCCTGGTGTTCCAGGTCACCGCCATTCTCTTGTTGCCCCATCTGCTGGGCATGAACGGCATCTGGCTTTCCGTTGTGGCAGCCGAAATCGCCGCACTGTTTGTCAATGCATTCTTCCTGGTTAAAAACCGGAAAAAGTACCAGTATTAACGCAAAAGATCCGCCCCTGCCGGTATACAGCAGGGGCGGATTTTACACTTATGCGGTTTTACGCATCCGAGCGGGAGTAGCAGTTTTTCATCTGGCAGCTCAGCTCATACAGCACTTTGTCCAGTGTGTCGGCGGCCAGGCCGCGGATGGTATCGGCCATGGCTTCGTTGGCCTGCTCGCGCAGGGCAGCGCGGGCGGAAGCATCCTGTTCACGGCGCAGCTTGGCATCGTAAGTATTGATGTTCGCATGCCCGGCGGAAGCCGCCGCCAGCTGGTAGCGCTCAATATGAAACACCGATTTGCTGTAGGCAGCATCGGCCATGGCGGCGATCATCCGGCTGTTCCAATAGAAGTTGTCGGTGGAAACCGCGCCCGTAGTGTTGGAAAGATACGCAGGGGTGGTGGTTACATTGGCATAGAACGGCACCATCACATTGAACGCGTTGGAAGCAAAGGCGATCCATTCCAAAACGCGGGAATCCTCCGGCTGGTCGGGGCGCATCTGGATCAGGGCCATAAAGTCGTTGCGGTTGATGCCGATGGAGCGGAATGCGCCCTTCTGGTCCGACTGGCTGCTGCCATACGGGTCATACGGTGTGCCCTGATAGTGGGAGGATAATACGTATTTGACATCCTCCGGCGTGATCTTCTTTTCCGGTACCATGCACCACGGCAGGTCATCACTGCGGGGTGTGTAGTCGGCGGTGGGGCCGTCCCACTTCTTGCTGTGAGGGTTCAGATAGCGCAGCATGAACCAGGCACGCGGCGTGTTGTACACATGGTCAGAATCATCGTGGCTGCCAAAGGCGTCCCGCGGGTTCAGTACCCCGTTCCAGGAAAGATCCAGATGGTTGTTCTCGATAAAATCATCCAGGTCGGCGGAGCAAAGGTGGTTCTTTTTGGCGCCAAGTGCGTCTTCCAGATCAAACTGGTCAATGCCAAGTTGGTTGGGCATCACCACATAGGCATCGTCCGGAACGCGCTTAGCGATCCAGTGGTGCCCGCCGATGGTCTCCAGCCACCAGATTTCGTGCACGTCCTGGAACGCAATGCCGTTCATCTCGTAAGTGCCGTATTTTTCCAGCAGCTTGCCCAGCCGCAGCACGCCCTCGCGCGCAGTGTGGATGTAAGGCAGTACCAGATAAACAATGTCCTCCTCGCCAATGCCGCCGGGAACTTCTGGCTGACCGTCCTTGGCGGGGATATACTCCACCAGCGGGTCAGCCCCCAGAACGCGGGGGTTGGAAGTGATGGTCTCGGTGGCGGTCATGCCGACACCGGCCTCGTTCACGCCGCCTGCGGCCCAGATGCCCTTGCCCTCCACGGCGTTGGGCATTGCGGTCATCCGCATCGGGCTGCCGGGCAGCTCCACTTCCACATGGGAAAGTACCGACCGGTACACGGCCGGGTACTCCTGCGGGGGAACGACCACGAACTTTTTGGGGGTGAAATGCCCGGAACCGGAATCGTCATTGCGGGCAATCATGGTAGAGCCATCATAAGAAGCTTTTCTGCCAACCAGAATTGTTGTACAAGCCATATTAGAATGCAAGTCCTTTCTGTATGCTGCGTACCGGAAAATCCGGCACGCAGGAAATGATATGGGCAATACCGCATAATTCTAAGTGCCGATACGGCGAGCGAGGTGCGGCAGATGCCAAGCCAAAAGCGCAGATAATACTGGATGTCTTATCGAGCATTTTGGCAACGCAGATGCCGTGCCGCAGCTGCCGGAGCGGTGCTTAAGCCGCAAGGCGGGAATTGTGCGGTGTTGCCTATGGTTTATGATACTTATAGAATAATCGTTTGCTGCCGTAAATACAACTGGGCTGCCGCAAAAAAAATTATGCGGTTTGGACGCAGAATTACTTGCCGACATGTACAAAGTATGATATAAACAAATAAAAGAATATTATGTAACTTTAAGGACAAAGAAGGGGAAACCGTGGTAGAAATTCTTACGCATGCCGGGTGTTTTATCGGCATCATTCTGTTGGGCTGGGCGCTGCGCCGGGTCGGATTCTTTAAGGAGAGCGACTTCCATGTGCTCAGCAAAATTGTGATCAAGATCACCCTGACGGCGGCGATCGTGACAAACTTTTCCGGGCGGGAGATGCAGACCTCCATGCTGCTGCTCACCCTGATGGGCTTCGGCTTCGGCGTGCTGATGATGATCGTTGGCTCGGTTATGTATCTCCCCCAGGGGAGGGAGCGCCAGGCGTTTGCCATGCTTAATGCCTCCGGCTGCAACATCGGCAACTTTGCCATGCCCTTTGCCCAGGGCTTCCTTGGCCCGGTGGGCGTTATCGCCGTCAGCCTGTTTGACTGCGGCAACAGCATGATCTGCCTGGGCGGGGCTTACAGCATTGCCAGCATTGTCAAATCCGGCGATGGAAAGTTCCGCATCAAGCCGATTTTGAATAACCTTGTGCACAGCATCCCGCTGATGACCTATATCTTTATGACGATCCTGGGGCTTCTGCACCTGAGCCTGCCCGCCCCGGTTGTGGAGTTTGCGGGCATTGTGGGCAATGCCAACGCCTTTATGGCCATGCTGATGATCGGCGTGGGGTTCCACCTGAACGGCGACCCGTCCCAGATCGGGGATATCATTAAAATTCTGGGCGTGCGGTACATCATCGGCATTGCGTTAGCATTGGCAGCCTATTTTATCCTGCCGCTCCCGCTGGAATACCGCCAGGCACTTGTGATCGTATTTTTGGCCCCGGTGGCCAGCGCCAACCCGCCTTTTACCGCGCAGATGGGCAGTGACTTCGGCCTTGCCAGTGCGATCAATTCGGTTTCCATCATTGCCAGTATCGTTTTGATCACAACCGCATTGGTTATCATGCTGTAATCCATCCCCCTGTGCAGACCTTACAAAGCTGCACGGGGGAATTTGTTCAAATAACTAAAATGCAGCATTCCTGAACAAAAGTCCAGAAATTTAAGCAAAGAGGTCTATCTTTCCGGGGCGCACTTTGCTATACTAACAAATAAGAAATACGGCATTCCGCTTGCCAAAAAGGAGTCCTGCAATATGTCCAACTTTGTACCGGAAAAGACAGCTCTCGGCATCGAATTCGGCTCTACCCGCATCAAGGCAGTGCTGATCGGCCCGGAGCATACCCCGCTGGCACAGGGGGATTATACCTGGGAAAACCAGCTGCACAACGGCATCTGGACCTACCCACTGGAACAGGTCTGGCAGGGCCTGCAAAGTGCTTACGCTGCCCTTGCCGCCGATGTACAGCAAAAATACGGCTGCACCTTGACCAAGGTGGGCTGCATTGGCATTTCCGCCATGATGCACGGCTACCTGGCCTTTGATGCCAACGGCGAACTGCTGGTGCCGTTCCGCACCTGGCGCAACACCATCACCGGCGCAGCGGCCGAGGAGCTGACTGCGGCGTTCGGCTTCAACATCCCCCAGCGCTGGAGCATTGCCCACCTGTACCAGGCTATGCTGAACAAAGAAGAGCATCTGTCCAAGCTGGACTTTTTTACCACGCTGGCAGGCTATGTGCACTGGCAGCTGACCGGCCATAAAGTGCTGGGCGTTGGCGATGCCAGCGGCATGTTCCCCATTGACAGCACCACCGGCGGTTATGATGCCGCCATGCTGCAAAAGTTCAACACCATGGCCGCCGCCAAGGGCTATGCCGTGGACCTGAACGCCCTGCTGCCGGAGGTTCTGCCCGCCGGTGCGGACGCCGGCACCCTGACCGAAGCCGGTGCCCGCCTGTTGGACCCCGCCGGCAATTTGCAGGCCGGTATTCCGCTCTGCCCGCCGGAGGGCGACGCAGGCACCGGAATGGCGGCGACAAACAGCATACTCCCGCGCACGGGTAACGTGTCCGCCGGAACTTCCATATTTGCAATGCTCGTCCTTGACAAGCCGCTGAAGGGTTACTACCCGGAGATAGACGTAGTGACCACCCCGGACGGCGCTCCGGTTGCGATGGTTCACTGCAACAACTGCTCCTCCGAGCTGGACGCTTGGGTGAAGATATTCGGCGAATTTGCGGAACTGAGCGGTCACCACATCGCAAAGCCTGCGCTTTATGACATGCTGTATTACCACGCGCTGACCGGCGACCCGGACTGCGGCGATACCGTTGTGTACAACTTCCTTTCCGGCGAACCTGTCGCGGGCGCTGAGAACGGCAGACCGATGTACTTCCGCACCCCGGACGGCAAATTTAACCTCGCGAACCTGTTCCGCGCGGAGGTATACTCCACGATGGCGGCGCTGAAACTCGGCATGGATATCCTGTTCGATAAGGAGCAGGTTTCCGTTGACAAAATAACCGGACATGGCGGTCTGTTCAAGACGAAGGGAGTTGCTCAGCAGTTCCTTGCGGACGGTCTGGGCTGCGCGGTTTCCGTCATGAAGACCGCGAGAGCGGAATGATAGTTATAAAGCCCTCCGGCGTTCCCTATGAGGGAATGACCGCCGATGACATGGTGGTAGTCGAGCTTGCGACGGGTAAGGTCGCAGAGGGCAAGTGGAAGCCCTCCAGCGACACGCCTACTCATCTGGAGCTGTACCGCGCTTTCCCGGCTGTCGGAGGAGTTGTACACACCCACAGCCGCTGGGCGACTTCATTTGCGCAGGCAGGAGTAGGAATCCAGCCGATGGG
>ERZ826146.3097-NODE-3097-length-11324-cov-9.978969_pt1 | contig 11324 bp, 9 predicted proteins | sample MGYA00519857_ERZ826146 | MGnify/ENA primary metagenome ERZ826146 (study PRJEB31778, sample SAMEA3449222) | human gut metagenome | biome: human gut; feature: human-associated habitat; material: faeces | place: United Kingdom | collected 2010/2012 ...
CTTTTCCACGTCCATGCCTAACCTTTATAAAATTCCTTTCAGAACATTTTCCAACGCTTCTCATGGAAGTAATTTCAGGACTGGCCAATCAAAAAAATAACCGCTAGAAGCCTTGATTTCTAGCGGTTCTACGTGCGTTAGAGGTTGCTGCGTGCCAGTGGCACGCGTTTAGCAACGACCGGAGCGAAGCGTAGATCGAACCCGTTCGAGTCCGACCCGTACTCGAATAAAAAAATAAGACAGTGCATTTGCACTGTCTTATTTTTTATTAGCGTGCGTTAGAGGATTCGAACCCCCGGCCTTTTGGTCCGTAGCCAAACGCTCTATCCAGCTGAGCTAAACGCACATCCTTGTGAAGTTCTTATCTCGTGTCCCTCACAACAATGAGTATTCTACTCTATACTGGAGCATTTGTCAACACTTTTTTTGAATTTTTTATTTTTTTCTTTTGATTCGCAAAATTATAACAATTTACAACTATTCTGTAATGATATCAGTACACAGGTACACCAAAATACTATCGCAGTCCTGTTTTCATTAATTCCGCCGCAAAGCCTCGATCGGGCTCAGTTTTGCTGCTTTCTTCGCAGGATAAATTCCAAAGAATACTCCTACTGCACAGGAAAACAAAGTCGCCGCCATAATTGTACTCAGGCTGATTCCCGGAGTGATGGACATTCCCATACTGCTGCTTATGATTGAACAGATTACATATCCGCCGATCACACCCAGAACAATTCCTATCACCCCTCCAATCACCGTCAGAATTGCCGCCTCTGCCAGAAACTGCATCATAATAGAAGAGGTTTTCGCTCCCAGTGACTTACGGATACCAATCTCTCTGGTACGTTCTGTTACGGAAACCAGCATAATATTCATAACGCCGATACCGCCAACCAGAAGGGAAATTCCCGCCACAAAGGAGATAAAAGCAGTCACCATATCCAGCATCTGATTCATAGAGCTCATAATATCCTGAAAGCTCTGTACCTGAAAGTAATCTTTTCCTGCACACTGATGTCTTTTTTCCATCAGTTTTACCACTTTGTCAGCAACATCCTGACTGTTTAAGCTCTTATCTGTCTGCATTGTTACTGAGAAAAAGTAATCGGATACACCGGTGAATTCATTCATTGTAGTATAGGGAACATTAATAGTCACCGGCATTCCCTCATAAGTATAACTGACAAAGGTTCCATTTTCTTTCTGGGTTGTCACCCCGCAGATACGAAGACTTTTGGTCAGTCCATAACAATTGACATCTACAGTCATTCCAACCACATCATCTGTGCCAAAGAGTCTTTTTGCATCTGCATCGGAAAGCACACAGACATTTTTTGCTTCCTGAACTTCATTTTCCCCGAAATATACTCCATGCTTCATGGTGGCATTATTTAACAGCTTTGCATCCGGTCCCTCACCTGTTACCATAAGAGAAAAATTTCCCTTACCTGTGGTAGTTTCTCCACTGAATGAATCCGAAACATTTACTCCTTCTATACCGTCTACCGCCCGGATTGCTTCCACATCATCCGCAGTGATCCACTCCTCGTCTGTCTGTGCCTCGTCGCTGACACTGATGGCAATCTGCCCGCCGCCGATATCATCAATTTCACTGTTCATCTGGTTCTTGGTTCCTTCACCCACAGATACAATAGCAATTACAGAAGCAATGCCAATGATAATGCCAAGCATAGTCAGAAATGAACGTCCCTTATTTGCCATAATGTTATGGACTGCCATCTTGATATATTCATACAGCTTACTCATCAGCATCCTCTCCTGTCTGTTCAGGAACTGCCTGTACTTCCATTCCCTCTGTGTAATCACCCAGATCTGCGATTACTTCTTCGCCTTCTTTGATTCCCTTCGTAATTTCCACATAATCCTCTGAGCTGATTCCTGTAGTAATATTTCTCTTTGTCACCAGTCCATCTTCTATCACATAGCAGAAGGAGCCTTCTTTTCCGATATTGATCACTTCCACAGGAAGAGTCACCACATTTTTCGCAGAAGCCGCATGAATCTTAACCTTGGCATCTACTCCCAGGAAAATATCTTCATCCGGATCATCAATGCTTACTGTTGCTGAAATGACCGGCGTTCCTTTTTCATTCTGCACCGCAATATGGCTCATTTTTATTACAGTACCCTGATAAGTATTATCCCCTAAGGTAATCTCAACAGACTGCCCCTCTTTCACTGTATTATAATCATATTTAGAGAGAGTCACATCCACACTTGCCTTGTCTGTATTCTCAATAGTAAACAGTTCCATACCCTGAGTAACTGCTGCTCCCTGCTTAATATCTGCCTTGGATATGATTCCGTTAAATTCCGCGGTGATTCCTTTCTTTCCTTCCTTCACCAGCTCCTCGGCTGATTTTGCGTCCAGTTCGGAAAGATTATCTGTTACTTTCAGTTTCTCTTTTTCTTCTTTTGTCAGGCTTGTGGAATCTGCCTCTGCGACAGCTTTCTCAGAAGCCAGATCTGACTGAAGCTCTGCAAGTTCATCACTTGCTGTCTCAAGTGCACTTTCCAGAGCAGAAGTATCCGCAGTTACTGTCCCGCCATCACTTCCGCTGTTGTCATATCCGGAGTAGGAAGAATCTTCCCCATCGCTGTCATCTGCATCTGAACCGTCTGAAATTCCCCATGAGTAATCTGCACTGCTTTCTGTGAAGTCAGAAAGTACCGGCATTTTCGGTGTCTGCTGCTTAAGATCATTATAAGTCTGCTGTGCCTGCTGCATTGCGAGCTGTGCCTGTGTTCTTGCAGCCTCCGCATTATCCAGAGCCTGTGTATTCTCATCTGAAGGGTCTGCCTGCCATGTTGCAAATGCCATCTGATATGTGGTGTCTGCCTGATTATAATCGCTTTGTGCCTGATTATACTGTGCATTCAGATCTGAGAGCTGCTGCTGGTACTGCGGAAGAGTCTCCGTCTTGTATGTATAAAGTGCGGCCTGATATTTACTCTGGATTTCCTCCTGTTTCTTTGCCTCTGCCTGGGCTTTTGCCTGAGCTTCCTGCTGCTGTGCCTGAGCCTGAGCTGCTGCCTGTGCGGATGCCTGAGCTGCCGCTTCACGCTGTGCCGCTGCTGCTGCCGCTGAAATCTGTGATTTCAGAGACGAGACATAAGCTTTTTTATCCTTTATTTTCTTCTCAAGCTCCTGAACATTCTTTTTGGCATCCTTCTGCTTCTTCTCTGCTTTGTCAGATTTATTTCTTGTATCCTTTGTATCATACTTTGTTGATTTCAGATTCAGTTCTGCTTTTCGATTATCTTTTTCCAGATCCTCTGTATTAAACTCGATCAGTTTTGTTCCCTTTTTTACCACATCGCCCTGGGAAAAAGAAACAGTTTTCAGTTCTGCATTTACAGGAGAATAATAAGTCTTCTCTTCTTCACTTCCCACTGTTCCTGTGGCATCTACAATTTCCTCAACATCTCCTTTCTCTGCAGTTACTACCTGAACCTGTGGAATCTGATTTTCTGTTGAATTTCTCTGACCTGCTACTGTAACTCCGCCGGCAACAACAAGAACAGCTGCTGCTCCAATAATAATTTTCTTTTTACTTTTCTTTTTTTTCATAATATCTGTCTCCCTGTAACCGGATTTATGCATCCAGCTGGTTTTTTATATATTCTTCTTTCCCATAGTTTTTATTGATAAAATCTGATTCTATCTTTCCATCCATAATTCTGACTACACGCCTTGCCTGAGCAGCAATCCCATTATCATGTGTGATCAATATGACCGTTTTTCCCTGCTCGTGCATACTTTTAAGAATCTGAAGAATCTCCTTACTGGATGCAGAATCCAGATTTCCTGTAGGTTCATCTGCCAGGATCACCGGTGGCTGGGCCGCGATTGCTCTTGCAATAGCCACCCTCTGCTGCTGTCCTCCTGACATTTCATTTGGTCTGTGATCCATACGTTTCTCAAGCCCTACCATGGTCAGTGACTCTACTGCCAGCTTATGTCGCGTTTTTCTGTCTACCCCTCTGTAAACCAGCGGTAATTCCACATTTTCAATTGCAGTCAGATTTGAGATCAGATTAAATCCCTGAAAAATAAATCCGATCTCCCGGTTTCTGACTTCTGAGAGTTCATTATCTTCCATTGTGGACACATCAGTTCCATTCAGAAAATATTCGCCGGATGTAGGCACATCCAGACAACCTAGCATATTCATAAATGTAGACTTTCCCGAACCTGACTGTCCGATAATAGCAACAAACTCACCCTTATTAATTTCCAGATTAATATGATCCAGCGCCCGCACTTCATTCTCGCCGGGATTATATATTTTACACAAATCTTTTACTCTGATCAGCGCTTCCTCCATCTTTCCCTCCTGTCTATTAAATATCCTGCTCCAATCCAGATCTTACAGAATCGCAACCTGTCTTTCGTAAGATATCAGAAATACCTTTTACAATCATAACCTCACTTATATGTTAAAAGAGCAGCGCTTCAGTTTTCCAAAAGCTCTGCCCTTATCTGCGGAATCTGCAAGTCTCTGTTATCAGAAACGATACAGCTTCCACGATTTCTTCATATTTTTATTCCGTATCTGCCTGACTTTTTATGCTTCCAGCAGAAATGCCTTATATGCTTTCTTAGCTTCGTAAATATCTGCCTTACTTGTCACTTCCCATGGTGCATGCATACTGAGCACTGCCACACCGCTGTCAATGACTTCCATTCCATAAAGCGCTGCGATATAAGCGATTGTTCCGCCTCCGCCTACATCAACTTTACCAAGCTCAGCTGTCTGGAACGCAACTTCATGGCTGTCAAAAATATTTCTGACTCTTGCCACATATTCTGCATTTGCATCATTCGAGCCGGATTTACCTCTTGCTCCGGTAAATTTATTTAATACGATACCTCTTCCAAGATAAGCTGCATTCTTTTTCTCAAATGCCTCCCCATAAGCCGGATCGTAGCCTGCACTTACATCAGAGGAAAGCATACTGGAATTCTTCAGAGTTCTTCTCAATCTCAGATCACTGTAGCATCCCATTGCATCCAGAAGTTCAGCCACTGCGTTCTCAAAGAAACGTGACTGCATACCGGTTGCACCTACGCTTCCAATCTCTTCTTTATCAGTAAACAGACAGCAGGAAGTGTGTTTCGGGGTGTCCATCCCAAGCATTGCAAGCAGAGAAGTATATGCGCACACTCTGTCATCCTGTCCATAAGCAGCGATCATACTCCTGTCCAGACCACACTCTCTTGCCTTTCCTGCCGGTACGATCTCCAGCTCTGCAGAAAGAAAATCTTCCTCTTCCATATCATACTTCTCTTTAAGGATATTCAGTACATTCTGTTTTACTGCCTCTTTCTTCTTATCATCTTCCAGGTCTTTCAGTGGTCTGCTGCCGATCAGGATGTCCAGATTCTCTCCCTCGATCACTTCTGTCGCTTTTTTCTGCATCTGCTTTCCTGCAAGATGGATCAGAAGGTCTGTGATATATACGATCGGATCATTCTCATCCTCACCGATATTTACTTCTGCTGTACTTCCGTCTTTCTTTACCACTACGCCATGGATTGCCAGGGGAAGAGTCACCCACTGGTATTTCTTAACACCGCCATAATAATGGGTATCCAGATATGCAAGATCCGTATCCTCATATAATGGATTCTGTTTGACATCAAGACGTGGAGAATCAATGTGTGCTCCCAGAATATTCATTCCCTCAGAAATATCATCCTGTCCGATATGAAACAGTGCAATGATCTTCTTCATTCCGACTGTATAAACTTTATCTCCTGCTTTCAGTTTCTCACCCTTCGCAGTCTTCTCTTCCAGAGATTCATAACCTGCTGCCCGTGCTTCTCTGATGATCTGCGTCACACATTCACGCTCTGTTTTTCCCACATTAAGAAAATTGCGATACGCTTTTGCAACCTGCTCCAGTTCTTTTTCTTCTGCTTCTGTATAAGAAAGCCATGCATTTCTACGTTCCATTTACTGTTCCGCCTTTCTTTATGACTGTCATTCATAGTATTGCTTTGATAACGGTAACTATTCATCAGTTCGCTATTATGTAATGGTATTGAACAATTACCTGTTTTTCATTATAAAACATCCTCTGAAAATTTTCCATATGATTAATATTTATTTGTCAGTGGACATTATGATTCATTTCCGCTATAGTTGATGGCAGGTTAATGTTTCTCCTCTCAAATTCATTATTTGCGAGGATTATTATAAAAATATATGCAATGCCAGGAGGTTCTGTCATGAAAAATTCAGAGGAACTGCGTCAGCAGCTTCGTTCCATAAACCGCAAAAGTTATCCGGCATATAAAGGGCTGAAAGGTCTGTATCATTTTGGAAATTATATTCTGTCCATCGACCATGTGCAGGGAGATCCTTTTGCTTCTCCCTCTCATGTCAGCATTCAGATTTCACACAGAGATGCCGGATTTCCCGTCGAATATTATAAAGATACACTTACCGGGACTACTCTTTGCGACTATCTTACACGTCAGTTTGAAAAACAGGTCAGTCAGTACAGCTTTCGTGCAAAAGGCTCCGGCAAAAGCGGCCTGCTCACTGTCAGTCATTGTGGTCAGGAGATTCTTTCCCGGACAGCCTGTGAAATAACAGAAAAAGGCATAACCGCCCGCTTTTTTGTGGGCTTCCCTGCTAATGGCCGCACGATCAATGCCACTGAACTGGAGAAAATCCTTTTTGATTTTCTGCCTGTATGCATTCAAAAATCCTTTTTCTATTCCAGCCTTAATGCAAAGGAATTACAGAATTATATAGAGCTTGCAGAGGATCAGGAATTTATCCGTCAGACGCTGCCCGCAAAAAATCTCTGCGCATTCATCGCCGACGGCTCCATCCTCCCAAGAGAAAGCGGTATTTCCTCCCGCCCTATGAAAGCTTCCGTTCCCTTTACTTCTCCGGACAGTCTGCGCATTTCCATAAATCTTCCCCATAAAGGAAAAATCACAGGCATGGGGATTCCAAAGGGAATCACTCTGATCGTAGGCGGTGGATATCATGGCAAATCCACGCTTCTGAATGCACTTGAACTTGGTGTATACAATCATATCCCCGGAGATGGACGTGAATACGTGATCACAGATGCAACTGCTGTCAAACTGCGTTCAGAAGATGGCCGTTTTATCAAGGATGTGGATATTTCCATGTTTATAAATGATCTTCCAAACAAGAAAGATACCCGCTGTTTCTCTACACTGGATGCCAGTGGAAGCACTTCCCAGGCAGCCGGTATCGTAGAAAGCATGGAAGCCGGAAGCCACCTTTTTCTTCTTGACGAAGACACCTCCGCAACTAACTTCATGGTTCGTGATGCTTTCATGCAACAGGTTATTCAGCGTGAGAAAGAGCCGATCACTCCGTTTCTGGAGCGTGCAGAAGATCTTTATAAAAAAGCAGGGATTTCTACAATTCTTGTTGCCGGAAGTTCCGGGGCATTCTTTCATATTGCAGATACAATTATCCAGATGGACAATTACGTTCCAAAAGATATTACAGCTTCTGTCAAAAAATTATGCAGCCAATATCCTCTGCCTGCTGTTTCAGTTACTGATTTTCAGCTTCCGCACAGCCATCGCATTATGAGCAGACCTGCCGAATCTTCTAAGCGCCTCAGACATAACAGTCGTGGAAATCATTCCGATTCCGGTGCCGCAAAACCTGAGCGCCTGAAAACCAGAATCTCCGGAACAGATGGCTTCTCTCTCGGCAGACAGGAGATTGATCTCCGCTATACAGAACAGCTTATTGACGCAGAACAGACCGCTGCCTTAGGTCTCCTGCTGAAATATGCAGTTGAACATCTGGCAGACGGCAGACGTACCCTGCCTGAGATTGTGCAGTTTCTCTGGAAAAATCTCTCTTTACATGGTCTGTCCTTCTTTACGGAGAATCAAAAAATTTCCTGTGGTTACGCTACTCCCCGTATTCAGGAAATTTATGCCTGTCTTAATCGTTACAGGGGTTTATAAGAAAGAATTCTGCTTCAGTGACATAATAAAATCACCGCTTCTCCGTCGATCTTGTCGGCTAAGCGGTGATTCACGTTCATTTTACACTTTTTAGGGAAAGGAAAGATTTTCTCTTAAGGTACGTCATCTCCTTAAGATGTAAATATCATAACCTATAAATGTGAGAGAAATTTGTCTAATTTCTAATATAATTATAAAATTTATAAAAAAACTGCAAAAATTTGTTACTGTTCACTCCGTTCTCAGCAACACAAAAATTTTACACTTTTAGAAATTTTGCAGGAATCAGTTGCATCTCCCTTTCAATCCGTTATAATATTAGATGTATGTAACTATTTAATAATCAAAGAAATCTCTGCGGAACAGTTATCTGATATAGAGCTACATAACACAACAAAGGTTAGTACACCGTTTTCGAAATAACTATACCACTCACTTGTCTGCAAATCCGATTGCACAGGTATAAAAGCCTCAGCGTAGCCCGTACGCCTGCGTTTTTATACCTGCACACTCGAATCCGCATCCTACGCGATTGGTATAATTATTTACGAAACAATGTACCAGGAAAGAGGAAAATAAATGTTTAGAAAAATAGATAAAACCAGTACATTCAACGATGTTCTGAAACAAATTATCGAAAATATCCAAAACGGAGAATTACAACCCGGCGATGCACTTCCTGCTGAACGTATTCTGGCAGAAGAATTCGGAATCTCCAGACCAGCATTACGAGAAGTCCTAAAGGCTCTTTCCCTGCTCGGGATTACTGTCAGCGTACATGGCGGTGCCAATTATATTGCAACTGATCTTCACAGCTGTCTTACTGAACCTCTGTCTATCATATTTCAAATGTACAACAGCAAAATTCAGGATGCATTGCAGCTTCGAGGCGCACTGGAAAGCAAAGCTGCTTTTCTCGCTGCCCAAAACTGTACACCGCTGGATGCTGCTGAACTCCAGCTTATCATTGCCAGACTGGACAGCACTCAGGATGAAAAAATCCGCGGTGATCTGGATCGTGATCTGCATCTGAAAATTGCTCAGATTTCTGACAATCCATTAATACTGAGTGTCTTAAATGCCTCTGCACAGATTACCGAAAATATGATCGTTGGAATACGTTCCTATCTTATGCAGAAAAATAACGATGCACCGGAGATTGATTCCCAGCACACTCGGCTTGTTCAGGCAATAACCAATAATGATGCACCTCTTGCAGAAAAAGTTATGAACGAACATATGCATACTATAGAATATCTCCTGAATGAAATTACGTCTGACAACCTCACAATTTCTGATAACGTTCAACAACCATAAATTACCCTGATCATGTTATCAAAAATTATATGTCAGACCCACTTATCAAACCTATGGCAATCCTCTAAAATCATACTTTATCTGGAGAATTGCCATATCTGCTTTACAATCATTCTGTTTCTTCACTGAAAATCTCGCACATCAGCCTTGCCCCTGTTTTAAATCCCATGGCAAAACTTTCTTCCAGCTCTTGTGGATATATTTCCATATGTTTATTCATCAGTTCATCCAGTTCTTCAGCAAGCTCATCTGTCAGTTGAACTCTCAATTTCTGATAGCACTGGTATGCCTTCTCTTTTTTCTCTTTACATAAATCATCATGCATTACTGACATTTCATTTTTTTCTCTATTGTCATTATCCATATACATACCATACAATTTCCGAATCACATTTTCCATATATTTACCCAGTCTCTCTGAAAATATTTATTTACTGCATTCTGATGTTACAAGTATTCCCCACATATTCATAACTCACTCATACTATCGCATCAAATTGATTCTTACAACAGTCTCGCAGGATAACCTTTCTATTTCAAAGCGGAGAAAAGTAATACTAATATGTATTATAAATTTGTGTTATATCAATGTCAATCCTGTGTAACTATACTTTATATCATAACAGTGATTACGGAGATCAAAATTATAGCAATCCTCGTAAATAATGCATTTAAGACAGTTCAGCAGAGTGCGAAAGACAAGGAAGATATCTGCAGACACGCTCTAACGCACGGCAAAGATATATGACGCAGAATTTCACACTCTGATGGGCTGGATTATGATGCATTATTTACTCGGACTGCTATAGATGCAAGCATTTTTGTAGACTTTCGGATGCACCACAGGCATGTCGGAAAAATATAGCAGGTTGCTGTGATCCAGGCCGTCTGGTCTGCGAAGCAGATGGCTGTGAAGCCAAAAGTTCCTACAAATCCAAGACAGACAACTGTTCTGGCGATCATTTCTGTTACGCCGGAGAAAACGGCTCTGCCTGAATATCCAAGTCCTTGAGTTACCATACGGGCGACATTGAGAATACCAAGACTCCAGTAGAAAAATCCCATACATCTGAGGTATTTGGCAGAGGCATCCAGAACTGCCACCGCACTCTTTCCAACAAACAGCATAGAAAGTGTATGCCCTGCAAAAATCAGTAAAATTCCTACTGCAATACCACAGCGCAGACCTTTTTTTATCCTGTCAGACTGTCCTGCGCCAAGATTCTGGCTACAGAATACAGATGCAGAGGTTGCGATAGCATCGAACGGACACATGGTAAACTGCTTGATCTTCATTGCTGCCGTAAATGCAGATACATAAGTGCTTCCAAGTCCATTATTGGCAGACTGCATGACCATACTTCCGATAGCTGTGATGGAGAACTGAAGTCCCGTAGGCATTCCCATTGCCAGAAGCTCCTTTACTGCATCCCCCCTTTATTGCCCTGTTTTCTTTCTTGAGCCACAGAAGTTTCATTTTGCGGATAATAAAAACAAGGCACAAAATCCCACTGATCGCCTGTGCAGAAATCGTTGCAATAGCAGCTCCGGCACATCCAAGTCTCAGCACTATAATACAGAATAAATCCAGAAAAATGTTCAGAACAGCAGATAACGCCAGAAATATAAACGGTGTCCTGCTGTCTCCCACTGATCGTAAAATACTGGACAGGTAGTTATATAAAATCGTAAAGGGAATCCCCAGGAAAATAATCAGCAGATAGCTGTATGCATTGTCATAAATGTCCTCTGGTACAGATAAAATATGCAAAATCTGAGGACATAAAACACTGCATAATGCTGTCAGGATCACTGCGATTCCTGCACATAATACAGCTCCAGTGACATGCTCCCGCCACTTAAATCTTACAGATTTTGAAATGGGGCTTCCTGCTCGATTGCCCTTCAGGGCAAAGCTAAAACAGGCTATCCCCGCGTGTCCCGCGGTTCTTTTTTATCCGGTTACGGATCTTTTCTGTGCTATTATGCACATTTTTTATATATT
>ERZ826146.3100-NODE-3100-length-11320-cov-15.267909_pt1 | contig 11320 bp, 10 predicted proteins | sample MGYA00519857_ERZ826146 | MGnify/ENA primary metagenome ERZ826146 (study PRJEB31778, sample SAMEA3449222) | human gut metagenome | biome: human gut; feature: human-associated habitat; material: faeces | place: United Kingdom | collected 2010/2012 ...
GTCTTTAACTTCTTAGCGAACGAAGTGAGCGATAACTTCTTTTAACTCCTTTAACTTCTCAAAGAATCACCTTTCCGCCCAGTCGCCCCTATCAAGGTTCCTGTAACTTATGGCTTCGGCCAGATGCTGCTCCTGAACGTCGGTCGAAGCGTCGAGGTCGGCAATGGTACGCGCCACCTTCAATATGCGGTTATATGCCCGGGCGGACAGGTTCAGCCGCTCCATAGCCATGCGCAGCAGCTCTATTCCGGCAGAATCAGGCTCGGCATACTGGTGAATCATCCGCTCGGACATCTGCGCGTTGCAGTGGACTCCGCGGCATTCGCGGAAGCGTTGCTCCTGTATCTGCCGCGCATTGATTACACGCTGGCGTATGCTTGCGCTGCTTTCGCCCTGCGCCGTGCGCGAGATGTCCTTGAAAGGCACGGGCGTTATCTCTACCTGTATGTCGATGCGGTCGAGCAACGGGCCGCTGATTTTGTTCAAATAACGCTGGATTTGCCCCGGCGTACACACGCACTTGTGGGTAGGGTCGTTGTGATAGCCACACGGACAGGGGTTCATCGAGGCCACAAACATGAACGAACAGGGATATTCAACGGTGTACTTGGCACGCGAAATGGTGATTTTGCGGTCTTCCAAAGGTTGGCGCAGCACTTCAAGCGTGGCCTTGTTGAACTCCGGCAATTCGTCGGCGAAGAGCACGCCGTTGTGCGCAAGGGAGATTTCACCCGGCTGCGGGCTGGCTCCTCCGCCCACCAAGGCAACCTGTGAGATGGTGTGGTGGGGCGCGCGGAACGGCCTTTGGGAAATCAAAGACATGTCGCGCCCAAGCTTTCCGGCTACCGAATGTATCTGCGTTGTCTCAAGACTTTCCGCCAAAGAGAGCGGCGGAAGTATGGAGGGAAGCCGCTTTGCCATCATCGACTTGCCGCTGCCCGGAGGGCCTATCATTATCATGTTGTGGCCGCCGGCAGCCGCTACCTCCATCGCACGCTTGACACTCTCCTGGCCGCGGACGTCGGCAAAGTCCAAATCAAACTTGCTCTGCTGCTCGTAAAACTCGCGGCGCGTGTCTATGACGGTAGGCTCGAAGCCCGTCTCTCCATTGAAAAAGCGCACTACATCGAGGATTGAGTCCATGCCGTAGACATCAAGCCTGTTGACAACGGCTGCCTCACGGATGTTCTGACGGGGCACTATCAGCCCCTTAAACTCTTCTTTACGTGCACGTATGGCTATAGGCAAAGCACCGCGCACAGGCTGTATCTTGCCGTCAAGGCCAAGCTCCCCGACAAGCATATACCGCGAAAGGACGTCTGCCTTGACCTTACCCATAGCGGCAAGAAGCCCGATGGCGATGGGAAGGTCGTACGAGCTGCCCTCCTTACGCAGGTCGGCAGGAGCCATGTTTATTGTGATGTCGGCCACAGGAAGGCGTATGCCGTTGTTCTTCAACGCTGCGACAATGCGGTCGCGGCTCTCTTTCACTGCCGTGTCTGCAAGCCCGGTGAGATGGAACATCACGCCTTTCGACATACTTACCTCGACTGTAACGGTAGTAACATCAAGACCGTTTACAGCCGCGCAAAACGTCTTTACAAGCATGAAATAGATTAGTTTAACAGTGTTTTCAGCTTAGATTCGAAATCTCCCGCCTTCAAGTTGCGTTCGATTATACGTCCTTGTGCGTTGTATAAGATGTTCTCATTCACTCCGCCGAAACCGAAAATATCCATCAGCGGACTGTTGAACATCATTTGGTCGCACACGAATATAGTGCCGGTAGAATCATTGCGGAGCGAACGTTTACAGTCGTCAATACCGGCGTCAAGGCTCACGCCAAGCAAAGCGAGACGGTCGCCGTAATCGCTTTTCATACGGCTCAAACGGTCACGCACTGTCCGGCTCTCGTAATTCCAGTTCGCCCATGTGTACACTACTGCCACACGCCCCTTCAGCTTGGCGTCTGTCACATCAGCACCATAAACGTCTTTCACCGCAAATTTCGGCAGGCTGGCACCCACCACTCCGTTTTTCGCATCTTTGACATATCGCGACATACGGGCAACTTGACCGTTCTTGGGCTGCGCCTTGTAAACTATTGATACAAGCTGTTCGGCCTTTTCTATTTCATTACGGCTTGGAACGCCGCTGCCACCGACAAAATATTTCCGCAGGATATAAACGCTTACAGGCGACTCCGGGTTGTTCCTTACAAACTTCTCGGCATATTCCATCACTTCAGGAGGCGAAGCCTTGGCTATCTGCTGACGAAAACCGTTCATCAGTTTGTTCTCGTCAGTGCCTTCGATTTCTATCTCCTTGAGGTGCGAGGCGTCGCCCTTTATCGTGACAGACTTGCCCGGTTCAACAAACACCGGCTGTTCCGAAAAGTTCGGAAAAACAATCATTATGGTGCCGTTTTCCTTGCAAGGCGTCTCAAAGGCAAAACGGCCGCCCTCGACTTTTATCGTATCGACACCGTCGAAGACACCGTCAGGACTGTAAACATAAAACTCACCTTGGTTCAGGTTGAGTAACCGGCCCTCCAAGCTGAAGTAACCTCTGCGTGAACCGCAGGCAACCAGAACCAAGGTGAGTATAAAGATATGTATAAGCCGCTTCATGCGTCAGCCTTGTTTATTTGCTGACGTTTGACAGCTCAAGGTCGTTGTTAGCGTAAGTTGAGAGTGAAGAATCCTTCTGCAAAGCGCTCTTCAGGTAAGAAGAAGCTGCATCATTGTTGCCCTGACGTGCGTTAAGGATAGCCTGCAAGTAGTCAGTCATTGCATCCTTGTTCTCGATGTTGCCGAGAGTTGTTGCCGCACCAGCGTAGTTCTTGTTAAGAATCTGTGCCAAAGCAGTAGTGTTGCAGTTGATGCCATTGAGGTTCTGCTCTGCTGTTGCATAGTCACCCTTTGCAAGGTTGAGCGTACCGAGCACCTTGTTGTAATCGCTTACAGTGTTGCCCTTTGCGATGTAATTCTCAGCCTCTGCAATATTTCCTTCCTTCAAAGCCAAAAGACCGAGGTTTGCGTTAACTTCAGCTGCGTTGCCGTTGATGCTCTGAGCCTTTGACAGATAGTTCTTAGCCTCTGCGTCGTTGCCCTTTGCAAACTCGATGGCTGCAACGTTGTTGTATGCGCGGTAGTCGTTAGGATAAACTTCAGTGGTCTTCTTGTAGATTGCCTCCTTAGCGTCGAGGTTGTCCTCAAGGGTTGCAGCGTACAGCATTTCGTCAACGCTCAACTGTGCAGCGTCGCTCTTGTACTGCTCCTTGATTTGCTCGTCGCTGCGTCCGATTGTCTCATAGTTGATGATGAGGCGTGAACGGCGGAGTTCAGGAAGGATGCCGTCAGCAAGCTCGCGGAAGCCAGCAGACATGTTGCGGATTTGCTGCTCGCGCTCTTCCGGATCCTGATACATAGAGAGAACACGGAGTATTACGTCCTTGTCCTGGATGTTTGAAGCAGCAACCAGCTTCTGGAAGCCGTCCCAGTCCTGTGCGGTGTACTTGCCGGTAACGTCGCCTGCAAGTTCAGCTTCCTTGAGCTGCTTCTCCGCATAGTCTACAGACACGTCCTGACGCTTGCTTGCCAACTTGTCGTTGAACTCGACACCACCATCAGGAGATGCGTAAGCAAGAACCTCTACGTTCTTCAGGTTCAGCTTCTCCTGGTTGTCGTTAATGTCCTTAAGCAGCTTCACGAATTCCTGAACAGAATTGTTCTTCAGCTCGCTCTTGCGAAGGTTTGCCTGATTGATGAGGAACTTGATTTGAGATTCCTGCCTCTGGGCGCGTACACGCTGGAAAGTATCGGGAGCGATGCAAGCTCCGCTGCCTGCAAGAGTCTTCGTATAGAGTTCAGATGTAGCGATTACACCTTCCGCAACCTTAACGGCAGGAACTTCTATCTTCTTTTTCTTCTTGCCATAATATGCGTCGAAAGTCATATAAAGGTCGCTCTTCTGCATGTCAGGAACATACTTGTAGTTGGCCTTCATGGTGTAGTTGCCGCCCATTTTGTAAGAGATGGTCTGGTCGTTGCCTTCCACCTTTTCGCCCTGGAATGTCGCAGCCTGTCCCTGTGCCACCTGTCCGTCGCCGTAACGCAACTCGGGAACAACAGTAACAACGGCCTTCTTCTTCAGATACTTCTCCGGGAAGGTTCCGTCAATTGTAACAGCTACCTGTCCACCCTTTGACTCGAGGGGATTAGGAGTTACTTTGAAATTGTCGGCAGAGAGTTCACCCAACTTGGTTGAACAAGACGACAGTACAAGCACTGAAGCCGCCGAGAACAATAAGATAAGATTTTTTTTCATAATGAAAGGTTTTTAGATAGATGTGCCGCGAGCGGGACTCGAACCCGCACAGCCATTTCTGGCCAAGGGATTTTAAGTCCCTCGTGTCTACCAATTCCACCATTGCGGCATCATTTTTGCAATATCGGTCGCGGTTTTACGGCTTGCCACACAGCATTTCTGTGTCTCGCCGCACGCGCCCGGCGGCCTCAGGCCTTCAATTATATTGCAAATGCAAAGTTAAGGTATTAAATCATAACATCCAAAACAATTTACACAATTTAATATTTTGGAATGGCATAAAATTCACTGTATGACTCAGAGAAAAAGAAAAAAATGACTGACAGCATGCCATTCTTCATGTCACAGCCATGCCGTCAGCCACATATACTATACATTTTTATATCTTATGTAAGAATGATTCCAATCGTACAATTCTACTGCGCACGCAAAGAATTAATACGTTCGTTACAGGTCCGTATTCTGTTCTCTGTACTTTCTATAACGCTCTTCAGATAAGCAGAATTAGGATCCTTTAGCTGTTGCGCCTTGTATTTTGCGAGCTGGCTCTCAGCATCCCGTCGCCTTGCCTCCCATTCAGCTATCTGCGAAGCTTTTCTTGATGATGAACCGGAAGACGACGATGTGCTCACCGCTGTGCCTCCGCTGTAAGTCGCAGCAGCTTTTCCTGAAGAGCCGGAGCCACCACCTCCGGTGACAGCATTGGCCGCACCCTGAATAAAGGCAGAGAGTATGCCACCCCAGAAAGCCGCGTTCTGCTGACGCTTCAGCTCCTGTTGACGCTGCAGTTCGGCCGCCTGCGCTGCCTGACGCTGCTTATAAGTATTAATCGCTGCTTCGTAACGTGCAACGCATTTGGGAATACTGTCAAGATAAATATTTGTATAACGGAGATAAGTTTCTGCATTCTTTGCATAAGTGGTATCCCCTCCCTGCAAATAAGAATCGAATAAACTTGCCGATGTTTCAAACTGTTTTGTTGCAAGATCTATATCGAATGAAATATTCCTAATAAGGAATTCATGACCAGGTTTTTCTTCTATTATATATGAAATTGTGTTCATATTACTAATATGCTCCTTTGCTTTATTTTGCAAAGCCATTGCTGTAAAGAATTTAGCCCAAGGCTGTTCCACTCCTTCATGAGCATAGAATGATATTACATTATCGTATTCCTGTTTCTCATAATATTCCTCGCCTTTGTCGCGAAAGGTTTCTTCATCCACCAAATCAGGAGTATATACGATATCTTCACCCATATCAGTCTTTTGAACATACCACCTATCATAAAAGTCATCATACCTTACGTTATTGAATCTGGGCGGTATGTGCAGACCATCAGCCATCATCATGAAACCGCCCTTCCTTAATATATTATCACTTTCTACTTCATATATACACCAATTACGTTCTTTTCCATATTTCTTTATAAATGAATCCTTATACCAAGCTGGAGCATATATACATACAGAGTTGATGTTTTCCTGAGGAATTAACGCCTTTCCTGACTGCGTAAGAAAGGCACTCTTACCATAACAATATGCAGAAACATAAGACGACATGATAATGTTGCTGACACGTGTTTTCTCTGCACCTATAAAGAAAAATCCCGGAATATACGCACACTTGTCATTCATTATGCTGTCGCGCAACACCTCGCCTGTCATTGAATATATACGACTTATGTTTCCCTTGGCATAAATAACGGCAGGCGCAGCCTCATGATATACCGCTACGGAGTCGCCGGTTTTCAGGCTCTGATTCTCATAGACCCAGCTTTTCCCCTCTTCTATCGCAGGACAGAAAATAAAGTCCGAGTATTCCGTCGGAACTATTATCTTGCCCGAAAGGTCGGCAAGCCCTACCTTATGATAACCTTTACTTATAGTAAACATCATGGTATTGGCATCCACCTTATACTTATATATGCCATCATAAACCGCCGGCAGAATAACGTTTCCATTAATATCTGCACGTCCGATACGTTTATCCTTCGACGTGAGAAGCATGTAGTAAGTTCCGTCATCCTCCTGCCTTATCTCCACTTTCTTCAGTCCGAGCGACTTCTTCAACTCCTTCATCTTGTCCTTATGAGCCTTTTCTATGTCTTTAAGGCTCTGTGCCGGCGCCGCCACACACAATGCGAGCAACAATAATTGAATAAAATATCTGTTCATAACTAAATCTTTATGTCTTTCCTTAATCATTGATGAAAAACCGCAACCGCGGCAGGCGTTAGCCAGACTGACATCCGCGGTTGCAGGAATCATTGCACCTTTCTATACAAAAAACTGAATTATATGATGCAGCGAAAATAATAAAATAATGTCATTAACGCAACCGGCCTCACCCGAACAAGTGTCCGGAATGAGGCCGACAATGCTCAGGCGGTTGAAAAAGATGCCTGAACGGTAAATTATTTTATGCTGACGTAAGCGCTGACACAACCATCAGTTGGTCACAGCCACTACTCCAGCCGGTGTGTATGAGGCATGATAGCGTGTGAGCGGATTGCCCTTGTCACCCTTGACAATGTTTCCGCCGGTGTTCATGTTGTACTCACGATGACACGTCGGACATGTTGCGATGCCCGTAGATGCGACGCTCAGCGGATGGCTTTTCACAGGAATCATGTCCGGATTGAAGCAGTTAGGGCACTCGGCGTCGTAGGCATAGAACACGGGAGGCACGTCCAGATTGCCATATCCGAACCAGATGGCATTGTTCATGCCAAGCAACACGGTGGTGCGTTGGTCCTCGGCGGTGAATATCACATCGTCGGTCATGTTCTGGTTTGTGGAAAATCTGTAATACTGCGCGCCACCTTTCAACACCGTGGTCACCTTACAGAATATGCCGGTGCCGCCGACCGCGCTGCTGAGCGATGGCGAATGAGAATGTGTCGCGGTGTTGAACACGAAGCGGCACGGACGGGAGCTGTACTCCGACATAACCCCGTCGCACGACGGAAACATAAACGCCAGAACCGCGGCGCACGCAACTGCAAACAATCTTTTTCTCATTTCAACAATTCCTTTTCTGCATTCTCGGCACGGTCGAAGCCTATTGCGTCGTATATGCTCCTCATATACTCGGCTATGCGGTCGTTGCACAGGTTGCCCATGCTGCCCTCATGCGTATGGTGGATGTGATGGTCGGCACGATAAGTGCCGTTCTCTATCTCCATGCCCACCTTGCGGTAAGCGTCGCGGAAAGGCATCCCGGCTGCGGCGAGACGGTTCACCTCCTCTACGGAGAACATCGGGTCGTACATCGGATTGTCGAGTATCGAGCGGTTCACCTCCATCTTATTAATAATGTATGCCGCCATGCGCAGACAGTCTTTCAGCTCGCCGAACGCCGGAAGGAACACCTCTTTTATTATCTGCAGGTCGCGGAAGTAGCCCACGGGCAGGTTGTTCATTATGAGAGTGATCTGTGCCGGCAGTCCCTGCAGCTTGTTGCACTTGGCGCGTATCAGCTCGAACACGTCGGGATGGAGCTGCCCGTAGTGCACTCCTTCGGCCGCTTCACGAAGCCGAAGTTCTGGCAGTTGAACATGCACGCATCGAACGCCATCTTCGACAGAGTGCCTGCCACCGAGGCCATGGCGAACGCCACGTTGCGCTCTGTCTTGCCGCGTCCCATCTGCGCATACACCACGTTGTAGTCCATGGAGTCGAAGCCCAGCAGGCGCGTGGTCATGCTTCTGTCGAGCGGGAACGACGACCCGTAGCCCGCGGCAGAGCCGAGCGGATTGCGGTTGGCCATGCGGTAGGCGGCCTGAAGAAAGAGCATGTCGTCGGCCAACGACTCGGCATAGGCGCCGAACCACAGCCCGAACGAGCTTGGCATGGCTATCTGCAGATGGGTGTAACCCGGCATAAGCACATCCTTGCACTGCTCGCTCTTCTCCAGAAGCTCGTTGAAGAGTGTCATCACCTCGTCGGCCACCTCGTGCAGCTCGTGGCGTATGAAGAGCTTCAGATCCACGAGCACCTGGTCGTTGCGCGAGCGTCCGCTGTGTATCTTCTTGCCCGCCCAGACGGCGCGTGAGCATCAGCTCCACCTGCGAGTGGACGTCCTCAACACCCTCCTCTATCTCGAAGCGACCTTCCACGCAGTCGCGGTATATCTTTTTGAGTTCGACGAGCAGGGCGTCCAGCTCGTCCTTCTCCATGAGTCCTATCGACTGGAGCATGGTGATGTGAGCCATCGATCCGAGCACGTCGTAGCGTGCCAGATACAGATCGAGTTCGCGGTCACGTCCCACTGTGAAGCGCTCTATCTCGCGGTTCACCTCAAAATTCTTTTCCCAAAGTTTTGTAGCCATCTGTCAGTTTTCTTTCTCCGGCCCGTACGCCGAAGCGTTTGTTATTCGTAGTTTATAGCCTGCAGCACGTCGGCAATCTTCTCGATGCCCTGCTGCAGCGGTTTCTGCACCATGCCCTTTATGAACGGATTGAGTTCGGCCTTGATGGTGAGCTTCATCTTGCTCGATGTCGTTGTCACCGGCAGAATCTGAATCCACAGGTTGAAAGGCACGGGGCTCGACTCCGTCTCGAACTTGATGCACTTGGGCTCTTCGCGATCTACTATGCGCAGTTTCACGCTGCCTGCCGGCGGCACACTGATGGATATGGAGTCGTTGTCGAAGGTCAGATCCTTTATCTTGTCCTCCGGTATGCGGTTCTTCACTCTCTCGATGTTCTCGAGATTGCTGAGCATGTCATACACCTTCTGCTGCGGAAACTGTATCTGGCGTATGCTGCTTTCGAATGTTGTCATCGACATGATATGTGTTTGTTTTAGTCAGGGCAGGCCACGCCCGCCCCTACCATTATTACTTGCGCCACTCAGACGGGTTCTTGCGCCACTCTGCCAGCACCTCTACGTCGCTCTCGGCTATGTAGCCTGTAGCGAGTGCCTCGGCCACGACGTGGTCGTAGTCGGTCAGAGTCTCCAACTGCACGCCTGCCTCAGCGAATGCCTCGGCTGCGACAGGGAATCCGTAGGTGTATGAAGCCACCATGCCCACAACCTCGTAGCCTGCCTCGCGCAGTGCAGCAACGGCCTTCAGACTGCTGCCGCCGGTGGAGATGAGGTCCTCAACCACAACTACCTTGGTGCCCTTCTCCAGCTCGCCCTCGATGAGGTTGCCCATGCCGTGGTCCTTTGCCTTGCTGCGCACATATACGAACGGCTTGTTCAGCTCGTCGGCAACCAGCGCGCCCTGAGCTATCGCTCCCGTTGCCACACCGGCCACAGCCTCAGCCTGCGGGAAATGTTCGAGGATGGTGTGCACCAGCTCGAGCTTCACGAAGTTGCGCAGTTCGGGATAAGACAGAGTCTTGCGGTTGTCGCAATAGAACGGTGATTTCCAGCCTGATGCCCATGTGAACGGGTCGTTTGGCTGCAACTTTATTGCCTTCACATTCAGAAGTTTCGATGCGAAGTCTTTCTTCAAATTAGCCATATTGTATATTTTTTAATTATTGTCGTTTATGAATGCAAAGTTAAGCTAATTAGCCCGAAAGTCAAAATAAAACGTCACGACATTAAAAAATTTTGACAAAACACCTGCGGCTCCGCCTTCAATTCTGTGAGCGCAAGGGCGTCCGGAATGGCCCTTTCCGCAATTTTCCTACCCCGTAAAAACGAAATCGCAACGCAGTGGCGAACCGACGGCGATGCGAAAAAGGCTCTTTCGCACTGCGAAACAGGCCATATCGGAGCACGATATAGGCCGAATCATAAGCCGAAAGAGCCCATTTCGGATGCCGAAACGGGCCATATCGCAACACGGAGAAAACAGCACGAAAGTCAACTGTCTATGTATCAGCAGTTTACGAAAACCTCTCAAAATCCGCGGATTTGCTGCCGGACACACCGACGGACGAAAAAACGGGAGTCTTGAGGACGAATAATGGTAAAAAATTTTGACAAAACGACCCGACGGAAGAAAATCACGCGCGCATTGTAAAAATGTAATCACGCGCACAATATACACACCTGGAGAGCGTTATAATCATAAACACGACAAGCCGGCAATATTTTAATAAACCAAACGCCAAGCCTATGAAAGCAACATTTTTCATTCTGTCTGTCTTTCTTCTGACCGCATGCAGCGACCTCGACCCTCGTTACCCGACAACAGACGTGGACTCAGAGGAAACCTTAGAGCTGCGCGAGAAATACACAGACAAGGTAACCGGCAAATGGTATCTGAAACAAGAGCCGCAGGAATACTACTTCAAGCAATTCGAAAGACTGTATTACATCAGTCTGGAACAATATTACGAGTTTCATGAAAACGGCGAAATAACAGGCCGTGTGATCATGAAAGCCAAAAGAGCCGACGGCAGTCCGTCTGCAACAGGAGGCGAATGGTTCATCTCCGACTATCGCCTGAACGGTTCATGGGGACTCATACACAGAGCATCCGACGACACCGATCGGCTCAGATTCGGAGTGCATCTCAGTCAGGACGATACCGACGACACCCTCATGCTGCCTCTCTTCAGCAACACCGATCTCCATCTGTACCATGCTGACGACGACATTCTCAGCATCGAGTCGCCCATAACGTTTCTGAACCAGACAATAGTTATGCACCGTGTAGATGGCGAACCGGCAGACATGGGAAGTGATGCGGACACTGAAAACTTATGACAACAAATTAAATATCAGCAAATGAATAAAGCATTGACGACATTGATACTGCTCGTCGCGCTGGCGTTCACATCCTGCTACAACGAGCCTCCCAGCGACGGCGAGCTGACACGTGAACTCTACGAGAAGTATCACGACAAGGCGATAGGCCAATGGTATGTGATGCAGGACAGCCTGCCGTGCATCTACGAAGAGAACAATCAGGTGTATTTCCTGAATCTCGAACAATACTACAACCTGAAAGCCGACGGCAGCATGGACGGACGGCTGAGGATAAAGGCATGGCGTATGGACGGCTCGCCCACCGCCTCGGGCGATG
>ERZ826146.3105-NODE-3105-length-11308-cov-6.007465_pt1 | contig 11308 bp, 9 predicted proteins | sample MGYA00519857_ERZ826146 | MGnify/ENA primary metagenome ERZ826146 (study PRJEB31778, sample SAMEA3449222) | human gut metagenome | biome: human gut; feature: human-associated habitat; material: faeces | place: United Kingdom | collected 2010/2012 ...
TTTAAAATACAAGGCACATATTTTAAAATATGTGCCTTGTATTTTTTCTTTTCTCAGAGAGGGGTAAAATAAAGCGTCCGCTTTTTAACATTTCGCCGCACTCCGGATTTGCCGCTATTCGCCGCCGTCGCCCTTCACGCAAAGCGAAAGCACGCGCCACAGTTTGTCGTCGGGCAACGGGGCGGTTATGTCTATCATAATGTGCGAAACAGGGTGCTCGAACCTAACCCTGCGGGCCAGCAGGCTTATGCTGCCGTCGGGATTGCTGCGCGGCGCGCCGTACTTCAGGTCGCCCTTTATGGGGCAGCCCATTGCGGCGAGTTGGCAGCGAATCTGGTGGTGCCTGCCGGTTACGAGGTTTACTTCCAGAAGGTTGTACCTGTCGGAGCTGGCTATGAGGCGGTAATCGAGCACTGCGAGCTTGGCGTCCTTGGCGCCTTCGCGCGCAACGTAAGTCTTGTTGTTCTTCGGATTCCTCACCAGGTACTGCTCCAAATGCCCCTCGTCCTCCTGCGGGCGGTTGGCCGTTATGGCCCAATAGGTCTTGCGTATCATCCCGCCGCGGCGCAGCATGTCGTTAAGACGCGAAAGGGCCTTGCTCGTGCGCGCAAAGAGCACGAGCCCCTGCGCGGGGCGGTCGAGGCGGTGCACCGTGCCGAGGAACACCTCGCCGGGCTTGGCGTAGCGCTCCTTGATATACGCCTTCACATCGTCGGCAAGCGTGCGGTCGCCCGTGCGGTCGCCCTGCACTATCTCGCCGGCCTGCTTGTTGACTATTATTATATGGTTGTCTTCGTAAACTACTTGCATAAGGCACGCTTTTTCCATTCTTTGGCAAAAAGAAGCCGCAGGGCGCGACGCGCCTTGCGGCTCCGGCATATTATGCTGTTTTTTACTTCAGGGTTTGTATGGCAAATTACATGTTCATGCCGCCGTCCACCTGTATCACCTGTCCGCTTATGTAGCTCGACATGTCGGAAGCCAGGAAAACGGCCGTGCTTGCGATGTCGTCTACCGTACCGCCGCGGCGCAGGGGAATCTTGTTTACCCATTCCTTGCGCACGTCGTCGGGCAGGGCTGCCGTCATGGCCGTTTCGATGAATCCCGGGGCGATGGCGTTTGCACGAACGCCGCGCGAGCCCATTTCCTGCGCAATCGACTTGGCCAGGGCTATGAGGCCGGCCTTGGAAGCCGCGTAGTTGCACTGCCCGGCGTTGCCGTGTACGCCTACAACGCTCGCCATGTTGATAATGCTGCCGCTGCGCTGGCGCATCATTATCGGGGTGCATGCGTGTATGAAGTTGAATGCCGACTTGAGGTTCACCGCAATTACTGCGTCCCACTGTGCTTCGGTCATTCTCATCATGAGGCCGTCCTTGGTTATTCCGGCATTGTTGACAAGTATGTCTATCGAACCGAATTCTTCCTTTATCTTGTTTACCACTTCGGCCGTCTGCGCAAAGTCGGCCGCATTTGATGCGTAGCCTACGCACTTAACGCCCTTGGCTGCGATTTCCTGCTCGGTTGCCTTGCCGTTCTCGTCGATTACGAGGTCGGTAAAAGCAATGTTAGCGCCTTCTTCGGCAAAGCGAACGGCTATGGCCTTGCCAATGCCGCGTGCGGCTCCGGTTATGAGAGCCGTCTTTCCTGATAATAATCCCATTTTACTTTTGGTTTGTTATATTGTTCGTTTCATTTTTGTATGTATCAGAACATCGGGCTCATGCCGAGCGCACGTCTTACAAGGCCGGCCACTATGGGGCGGCTGCGGTCGAGTTTCATGCCTTTGCCCAGGCGGCCGTAGATGTACGGCACCTCGAGCCCCTTGAGCGAATAGTGCATTATGTCGCTCATGAGCTGGATGTCGTCAATGCGGAACTTGCCCTTGTCGCACCCTTCCTTGAGCACCTTATAGAAGAGTTCCTGCTCGTCGGCGTCGAAACGTTTGCGCACCTTTTCCACCAGCCAGATGTTGCGGAAAAACTCGGCGCGCAGGTTGCCGTTGCGTATAACCACCTCCTTAATCATGTTGAGGTGCGAGTAAATCAGCAGCACCACCTTCTGCTCCGGGTCCATGTCCATCGAGGCTATTTCCTCCAGCTTGTCGCTCAACAACTCGAGTTCCGACTCTATTACAGCGTCGTAAATCTCCTCCTTGTTCTTGAAATACGTGTACAGCGTGCGCCTGCCTTTCTGCGAAGCCACTGCTATCATGTTCATCGTTGTAGCCTCCAGCCCGTTCTGTGCGAAAAGCTGGCGCGCGACGTCTACTAACTTCTGGCGGGTTTTGGTAACAGACATTTCGTTTCGTTTAATGGTGGACGGCAAGCCCTGCGGTTTGCACTCGCTTGCTGTTGTGTGCAAATTTAGGGGATTTTTGGTGAACCGCAAGCATAAAACGCCTAAAAATAGCTGTTTTGCCGGCGAGTGGTGCGTTGCGCCGCCGCACTGAGCCTTTACAGACATTTTCGGACGGAAAAAAGTGAAACATAAACAGGACGTTAAAAAAACGCCCCGGGAGCAAATAAAAAATATGTACGACCTATTTCAAAATATGTCTGACATATTTCAAAATACAAGGCACTTATTTTAGCCTCTCTCCAAACCCACATGAAATCGGGCTTTCCCCCACGCCGCGAAAACAGACAAAGAAAGCTGCATTTCTGATACCATACCCGGTGTAAAACAGAGAAGCCGAAAAAACGCGCTTCCGGCTTCTCCCTGCCCCCGTATTTTTGTATATTCGCGTGTAGCATAACAACCTAAAAAACAAGCCATGAAAACCAAAGCCATTTCATTACTCGTTACCCTGTCGGCTGCCCTGATTGCAGCCTTGTGCCCTGCCGCCGCAGCCATGGCGGACGGGAGCGGAAGCACTGCGCAACCGTCGAAAACCAAATTCGAGATAAAACGCGGCGTGAACATAGCCCACTGGGTGTCGCAAACGGGCGCTCGCGGCGAGGAACGCGCCAGGATTTTCACCGAGCGCGACGTGGAGCAGCTCGCTGCCTGGGGATTCGACCACATAAGGATTCCCGTGGGCGAAGAACAGCTCTTCAGCCCCGACGGGACAATGGATAACGAGACGATGACGCTCATTGAAACGGCCATAGGCTGGTGCAAGAAGCACGACATGCGCGCCATATTCGACCTGCACAACCTGCGCTCCCACCACTTCAACGAAAAGAACAACACGCTCTGGACTTCGCCCGAAGCACAGCAACGCCTCTGCGACATGTGGGAAAAGATAGCCCGTCGCCTCGACAAATTCCCCGTCACGCTCCTGGCCTACGAGCTTCTCAACGAGCCTGTGGCCGACAAAAACGAAGAATGGAACAAGGTGCTGGCAAAACTGCTGCCCGTGGTGAGGGACATAAACAAGAAGCGAGTGATACTCGTGCCTTCGAACAAATGGGACAGCGTTGACAACATTCCCGACGTAGCGATACCCGACAACGACAAGAACATAATACTTACCTTCCACTTTTACGAGCCGTTCATCCTCACACACTACCGGGCAAGCTGGACAGACCAGAAAGACATTGTGCTGGAACACGGCGTGAAATACCCCGGCCGCCCCGTCGACCCCGAAGACGTCGCGAAGTTAGACGAGCGCCAGCAAAAGATAGTAGGCTGGTGGGCCACACAGAACTTCGACACCGGATGGCTGCGCGCACGCTGGAAACGCGCCGTGGACTTTGCGCGCCGGAAAGGGCTGGCGCTTTACCTCGGCGAGTTCGGCTGCCTGCACACCGTAAGCCAGGAGGCACGCGTAGCCTGGACGGGCGACATAACAGCCATGTGCAACGAATACGGCATACCGAGGGCTTACTGGGAATACAAGTCGGGCTTCGGCTTTGCCGACTGGAACACCGGCAAGCTCACCAACCCCGAACTGCTGAAAGCCATAACGCAATAACGCAGGCCTTTACGCCACAACAGCCCGCAGGGGAGGCATTACTTCCGGAAGCGGCACCGTTTTTCAGCAAAGCCTTGGCTTGCCGGCTGTGCGGGACACCTCTCCCCCCTCGCGCACGGGGTACGCCTGTACGCGCTTCCGGCCCGTATTTGTCTGCATTTTTCCGTACTGGTTTCAAACAGTTTTCATCCCCTCCGCGGCAAAACGGAAATATGTCGGACGTAATTCAAAACATGTCTGACATATTTCAAATTATGTCAGACATGTTTTTGCTCCCCCGGAAACCCCGGCCTTTGCTTGGGGAAACAGTTTTCCGGATTCCGTGCCTGCGTTTGCCTGGATTGCCGTGCCGGTTTTTTCCGCACTATAACGGACAATTTCCCGGCATTACCATGCCTGCAAGACATAAATCCCGACCCGCCCGAAGGCGCGTCGGGATTTAAATGATGTATGTGGGGCTCAGGAAACTTTACGGCAGTTTCCGCGAGGGCGAATCCACGTTCCGTAAACCGCCATCCCGCCGTCAGAACGCCACTTTCTGCGATTGCCTGCCGGTGCGGACGATGTAAATACCCCTGGGCAGGCTCAGACTCCCGGCGTTGCCGCTGTAGATTAGCGTGCCGGCGGCATCGTAAACCTTTATCGCCACGCCTGCGGGGTTACGGAGCTCTCCGTTCACGACTGTAATCCCGGCGCCTACGGTGGGCTGGTTGATTGAAACGGACATGTCGATGTTGAACTCGTTCCAAACGGCCGCGTTGCGGTAGGCTTCGATTGCTTCGGCCGGAACGCGCAGCTTTATGTCGCGCGACACTTCGTAGAACACGTCATCGCCGAGTACGGGCGGCTCAACCGCGTCGCAACTTATCGAAGCCAGCCCGGTGCACATGCCGAACGCGTCGGAATGTATGCTGTCCGTATTGGCCGGAATGGCTATCGAGGCCAGCGCCGTGCAAGACTCGAAAGCGCTTTCGCCGATTTTCTCGATTGTCGGGGGAAGGACCACTTCTTCCAAGCTCTCACAGCCTTCGAACGCCTCATCGCTGATTGCCTTTACTCCCTCGGGGATTTCAATTTTCTTCAACCCCGACTGGCGGAAGGCCCTTTCGCCTATCGATTCAAGGGTTGAGGGAAGCTGTATCTCGGTAAGGCTGTAGCATTCGCGGAATGCCCGGTCGCCTATGGAGGTAAGGCCCTCGGGCAGGTTGATTGTGGTCAGCAAATCGCAGGAATAGAATGCGCGGTAGGGAATCTCTTTGAGCGTTGAGGGCAGAACGATTTCCTTTATTTTGTTGCAATCGTAGAACAGGTTCTCGCCAAGCTGCGTCATGCCTTCGGGGAAAGCGATTTTCTCCAAGGCTGTGTATGCAAACGCATAGTCGCCCACCTCGTTAAGGGTTGAGGGGAGTTGTACCTCGACAAGGCTGGGGCATTCGCGGAATGCCCTTTCGCCTATGGAGGTGAGGCCCTCGGGCAAGGCGATTTTCTCCAAGGATGTACTTGCAAACGCATAGTCGCCCACCTCTTTAAGGGTTGAGGGGAGTTGTACCTCGGCAAGGCTGTGGCACCCGTCGAATGCCCCTTCGCCTATGGAGGTGAGGCCCTCGGGTAGGTTGATTGTGGTCAGCAAATCGCAGGAATAGAATGCATCATGGGAAATCTTTTTGAGCGTTGAGGGTAAGTTCACTTCCTTAAGGTTAGCGCAGTATGTAAATGCGAAGGAATCTATTTTCGCCACGCCCTCGGGAATGGTGATTTTCTCCAATGCTGAAGCGGCAAACATGGACTTCGGAATCTCTGTAAGACCTGCGGGGAAGGTTACCTGCCTTATCTGCGAGTTGCTGAACACACCTGCGCCTATTTTCTCAACCGCGTCGGGAATATTTATCTCTGTGAGGCTGCTGTTGGAGAAAGCCTCATCGCCGATTGTTTTCAGGGTTGCCGGCAACGTCACGCCCGACAAGGCCTGGCTGTCGTAGAATGCCTGGTCGCCTATGTATTCGAGGCCTGTGCCGAGCTCCAATGTCGTCATTGTAGGTATCCCGTAGAAAGCTTTCTTGCCTATTGACTTTACGGTGTTGGGCAAGACAACGCTCTCTATCCCTTCGTAGTCTGAAAAAGCCTCACTGCCGATTTGCGTTACTGTATAAACGTCGCCGCCGTCTTCGTAGGTGTCGGGAATTTCCAAGGAGGTGAGGTATTTATTGATATAACCCGTAATTGCCAGTTCCTTGTTGCCCTCGTCGGTGATTTGGTAGACATAGTTGTTGTCCAGGAAAGAAAAATCCAGGGTTTTATAGTTACTGCGTGTGTTCCATCCCTCGGCGTTTTTGAAAGCCTCGAGGGCTTGCGTATGCACGGTGATATCCATCCCGTAGAATACATCTTCAACACTCACAGGGATTGCAGGCGGTGTCTTGCCCAGGAAATAAAATTCCGTGTCGTAGTGATAAATGCGTTCAAACGCGTGTGCGCCTATGCTTTTCACTCCTGCCGGAATAATGATATTGTCGCCCACATAACAATGATAAAACGCGCTGTCGGCTATTGTTTCAAGCGCATCGGGCAGGCCGTTCAAAGCCAGTTCTTCAGATTCGGCGAAAGCGCCCCGGCCTATTGTTGTAACACCGTCGTGGAGCGATATGGTTTCCAGGTATGCGCAATGGCTGAAAGTATAAGGCTCTATTACGGTTACGCCCGCCGGAACGTCAATCCGTCTTATACTATAGATACCGTAAAACGCATATCCGCCTATGCTCTCAAGGGATTCGGGAAGGTTTATTTTATAAATATTATCTATTTTAGAGAACGCATATTCGCCAATCCGCTTTACTCCGTCGGGCACAGTGTATTCTATTTGGGTTTTACCGTAGGGATAAGCCACAAGCTCCGCCTTGTCTTTTGTAAAGAGAACCCCGTCGACGGAGCAATAGTCCTGGTTTGCCTCGTCGACAATGAACTCCTCCGACCCGCAGCTTATGAACGCTCCTTTGCCTATGCTCTCAACGCTTGCCGGTATAGAAAACGCAGTATAGGTAGAGGCGGACGCGAATGCAAATTCCCCTATCGACTTCAATGAGGTGCCGAGTTCTAATTCGTTAATCACGCCACAGTTATAGAAAGCCGAGTCGCCTATAGCCTCTACATCGTCGAATAGCACAGAAATCATACTGCTACATCCTGCGAAAGCCGCCTCGCCTACGCTTTTCACGTTATCGTCGGCGTAGAATGTCATGAGTATATCGCTTCCTCTGAAAGCGCCCGCACCTATCGAGACCACGGTATAGTCCGTGCCCCCGTAACTGATGGGGGAAATTACATTCACTGACGTTGGGTGAGTGCCGTCGTTGCCCGAAAGCTCCACGAGGTTGTTGGCGGCGTCGACAACGGTGTAGACCAGTCCGTCGAGCGTGAACGAATCTCCGCCGGCAGCCGCCGCAGGGGCGGAAGGCGGATTAGGGTTGCTTGCTGCTGCGTTTAAATTCGCACCCGTTACCGATAGCAACATCATTGCGGCAACGATTGCTGTTGTCGATTTCTTCATGGTGGTTGTATATTTTATGGTTGCTGTTCGCCATGGAGATGCAGGCCGCTTTTCATGGAAAACCCGCATGGAGCTTAAAAACAAGCCTGGTACACATACAAATGTAGGGCGTACAATTAACACAGCCAAGCAATTATTTAACAAAATTACAGTAAGCATTAAAATTTTTCCTGCCCGGCAGCTGCGCGCGTTGCGCCAAAACAGCCGCGACCCGCCCCGCGGCCGACGGGGAGCGGTCAGCGCGGCGGGGGACAAGGCTTGCGTTCCGGAGCTTTTCCCGCCTGCATTTTACGGACGGGTTTTAAATAGTTTTCACCCCCTCCCGGGGCAAAACGGAAACATGTCGGACGTAATTCAAAATATGTCTGACATAATTCAAAATATGTCAGACATATTTTTACCCCGTTCGGAAGCCCGGGCCGTTACCGGGAAAACAGTTTTCGGGATTCCGTGCCTGCGCCTGACTGTACCGCCGGCGGGTTCTGTTGTGTCGCCAGCCTGGCCGGGGGTATGGAAAGCACGCCGGCGGAATGCGCCGCGCGCCATATTTTCAACAGGCGCACACTTCAAGGCGGAGCGTTTTTGTACCTTTGCAGCAACATCTGGCTAATGACAGCATGAAACACTTTCTCATCCTTTTAGCGGCAATAGCGTGCGAGGTAGTTGCCACGAGCGCCCTGAAACAGACAGGACAGTTCACGCGCCTTGTGCCGTCGTTCGTTACCCTGGCAGGTTATGCCGCCGCGTTCTACCTCCTCAGCATAGTGCTGCGTTACATACCGTTAGGCATCGCATACGCCATTTGGTCGGGTGCCGGGATTGTGCTGGTATCACTTGTCGGGCGGTTTGTGTACAGGCAGCACCTGGATACCGCCGCCATAATAGGCATTTGCATGATTATCGCCGGGGTGCTTGTGATAAACTTGTTTTCAAAATCGGCGGGGCATTGACCGCAGTATGCCCGTAGCCTTCCCCACATGCCGTGGGGGCGTGCCGCCACGGACAACGGGCGCGACGCGCAAAGGACTTAAAAAACGCCGGCCTCGCTAATTCCCCTTGCCGTCATGGCTCCCCTGAGCATAAAGAGAGCCGAATCCTCCAATACGCCATGAGGGCATCCCGCCATGCGCGCACTATACAGCACGGACGTGAATGTGCCGAGGAAGCAGTCCACGTCCAGGCCGGGCATTACAAGCCCCTCGGTTTGGCAATCCGACACACGCCTCGCAAGCTCCGCGTACCATATTTCGCGTATCGCGTCGTATATATACCCGTAATGGCTGGTGACATCGTGCCAGAAAGCGTTTTCACCCTTGTACAGGTTCTCCACAAACGCCTTTGACGTGCCCAACAAACGCGGCAACGGGCACTGGCTGCCACACTCTATTATACGGAACAGGTTCTTAGTCCTCTCTGAATAGGAAACCAGGCACGCGCCTATGAGGTTGTCTTTTGTCTTGTAAACCTCGTATATGGTACGTTTCGATATATTCAAGCCGTGCGCTATGGCGTCCATGCGGGTAGCACGGATACCTTTTTGCTTGAACGACTGCGATGTGAAAATTATGAGCCTTTTCCTTTTTTCTGCGTCCATATCTCCCTTGCCTTTGTGCATGTTATATCCTTAAAATGCCGTTGCGGGCAAAATATTGCACGGGCTACAGTTAATAAAAGCAAACACGCGCCGCTACGGGACGCCCGTAATGGACCTTGCCGGAGCTGAGTCACGGAAACCCGACAAGGGGAAACGGGTTTTATACGTGTTTTATAATCCGGCAACTGTTTGTCTGACAAAGGCGAAACACTCTTTAACATAAACGCGGCGCAAGATTTCGCCACACCCGGGATTTCAAGCGCAAACGGAATAAACCGTAGTAACATTATTAACTATCAAAATTCAAAACCAAATGAAAAAAACTATCAGACCACTCTGGGTCTATGCTTCCATGCTTGTTATCGGAAGTACTTTCAGCCTTACATCTTGCAGCAGCGACGACGACAAGGGCGGTGACATAATCACCACAGACGTGATGTACGGCAAATACGAAGGCACAATGAACATCCTCGAACCAGCAGCCGAGGGACGGGCGGACGATTCAGACAACGAAGGCGGCACGGCAGAAATAAACGTTTCAGCTACGATAAACAACGATACGGTATATTTTGACGACTTCCCGGCCAAGGAAATAATACACTCCGTAATCAAAGACGAGGAAACGGCAGACAAAATTTCCGAAGCCATCGGGCAGACAAGCTACCGGATTGGTTACGTGCCTTTAATGGCCGCAAGCAAAGACAGCATAAACCTCACGCTCAATCCCGAGCCGTTGGTACTCGACATTTCCATACCCTCAACAACCGAAGAGGAAGCGCAGACCCTGCACGTGACGGTACAGATAGACGCGGCAGACAATGCCGTCTACTCCATAGGAGATAAAAATGCACATTTCGGCATCTCGGCGACAGGAGTGTCAATCGACAATGGCGGCGAACAGATACCAGTCACGAATTTCAAGGAAATAAACCTTGCATTCGATATGGACCAGACACTCGTGGTGCACCACGGACGCTAAACCAACTTTTTCATGAAGCGTGGCAGCCTTTTTCAAGGGGTTGCCACGCTCTTTTTATATACAGAAACACGTTTTTATTAAAGCACGCACACCGCCAGGCACAATGCGTCCGGCACACTCCGCACGAACGGCTAAGCAAAACCCAACTCGCAAAACAGGTTTTATGCACCTAAACGACAACAAAAACCGCCTGTATCACAAACATGTAACTATATTTAACTTACGACGATACAATATTCCGCAACGACGCATGTTATCCGTGCACGCGGTTGCAACAACCGCCCCCACATTATCAACAACCTAAAAAAACATCAGCATCATGAAACACATGAACATTGCATTGGCAGGCCTTTCGGCACTTGCGCTGGCTGCCTGCGGAAAAAACGCCAACCTTGCGGGCGAATGGATTCAGCCCGTGCCCGGAATGCCGCAAATGACACAAGGGTTCACCTTAAAAGAGGACGGAAGCGCAAGCTCCGTAAACATGGCAACACTGAAATATGAATCCTGGAAAGAAGAAAACGGCAAACTCATCCTCACGGGCAAAAGCATCGGCAACAGCCAAACCATAGCCTTTGCAGACACCTTTGAGATAGAGAAACTCACCGACGACAGCCTGACAGTAAGGAAAGGCTCGCTCTTACTGCAATACGCACGCCGCACAACGGACGGAAAGGAAAGCATACCCGCCACGCGCCTCACGCCGGCTAAAAAGCTGAAAAGCATGGAAGGCAAACTTACCATAGCGCACGAAACGCGCAGCCTCACCCTCGACGACGGGACTTGCTACTGGGTTATCGACAAAACGGGCAAACTGTACGGCATGTACGACTCCGTGACCAACGGGGTGAAGAACGGCGCACCCGTCCGCGCCAAACTGCGCGTAGGCGATGTAGGGAAACCCTCTGACGGCTTTGCCAAGAACTACGACGGCGTAATCGACGTACTCGCCATAGAAAGCCTTGCGCTGCTGTAGCACGGGCGCACGCTAACAAGGCACACAAGCAGCCGGCAGTCCCGCCGGGCAACCGCGGCAATGCGCACGACAAGACTTGTAAGCAACATACTCCCGCCGCCCGTACGAGCATTCCCGCCCTATCCGCCCCGAATAGCGGCAACATTTCGGCAAACGAAATTCACGCGCTGCGCATTCCGTCCGCACATCCGCATTTGTCCGCGTTTTCGAGACGGTTTTCAAAAGGGTTTCCACGGGGCAAAAAATATGTGCCTTGTATTTTAAAATATGTCTGACATAATTCAAAATATGTCAGA
>ERZ826146.3107-NODE-3107-length-11300-cov-3.727701_pt1 | contig 11300 bp, 7 predicted proteins | sample MGYA00519857_ERZ826146 | MGnify/ENA primary metagenome ERZ826146 (study PRJEB31778, sample SAMEA3449222) | human gut metagenome | biome: human gut; feature: human-associated habitat; material: faeces | place: United Kingdom | collected 2010/2012 ...
CGGCGTAACTTATTGCTTAGACGGAAAATAACCTGATAAAGAGCTCCCTCTTCGAGGGAGCTGTCAGCGAAGCTGACTGAAGGAGTTAAGCGGGCGCGCCCGCGTTTTGTGCAGAATTTGCTTTCTTCTCAATTATTCTAAATGGACGCTTCTCCAAGCACAGAGAAGCGTCCATTTTCTTGTCCGAATTCCTTCATTGGCCGCGGCCGCCGATTTCTTCCGCCATCACAACGTCCAAAAACGCATCCACCGCGTCTCGGCCAAAGACATACACCGTCTCTTTTCCCCAGCCGCGGTGCCCCTCCGCCTTCTCCACGGCCAGCAGGCGATTCGGCTCCGCGCCCTCCAGCGCACCTTGCAGCAGGCGGAAGACCGTCTGCCCCTGCGCGTCGGGGCTCGTCACGTTCCACGCGATATACAGCTCCCGCTCCCACACATAATTGACGGCGTAGCGCTGCCCGTCCTTCCTCAGTTCCGGCGGGCAGTGGTACACGTAGCCGCCGTTGTTCACGGAATTTTGCGCGCCGAGTTTGAACCATGCGTCGCAGCAGATTTCCCTGCGCGCGCAGCGCTCGCGAAAATACTTTTTGCCATTCACGATGATCTCTCCCCATGCGCCGCCTCCGGAGCAGACCGCCGGGCGGCTTTTCTCTTTGGTAAGATCATAGTCCACATTCTGCGCAAAAGTCACGCAAGAAACCTTTTACACGGGCGATAATGGCGCGTTTTTTCCTTCAAAATCAAGCGTTTTTTCGAAAGCGTCGTTTATCTCGTGATATATATTCTGTGATTTGTTTTTGGGACAAAAATCGGGAATGCGCCGCCGCAAAGGCAAGCGCATCCCCGTCGTTTTATTCCATTTCCTCGTACCGAAGAACGCGGCAGTCGTGCTCGTACTCATCCGCGTACAGCCTGCGCGTCAGGCTCTCGACGTCGCCGCTCTGGTTGTCATACGGATCATACCGCAGGAACCTGCGCGGCGGGTTGAACTCCTGCTGGAACGCGCTGCACGTCGGCATGCGCCACGGCTCGAGGTTGCCGAAATAGAAATTCCAGCGATCCAGATCGCCCGCGCGATAGGCCGAGCCGCCGAACGAGCAATCCGCGAACAGCCACCCGAACGGCGCAACATAGAACCGCGCCCAGTCGTGGTGCCCCGCGCTGTCCGGCTTGGTATACAGGCCGCTCTGCCACTGCGCCGGAACGCCGCACAGGCGGCAGAGCGTCACAAACGTGATGGCCTGCACGCCGCAGTCGCCGCGCAGCCCGCTCAGGAAGTATTCCGGAATGTTCGTCACCGTCAGATACGGCGGCATGAAACGATAGACCGCCTGCGTGGTGGTGAAATCGTAAATTTTGCGCGCCTTGAGCAGCGCGTTCGTCTCGTCCCCGACGATTTCCTTGGCCAGCGCGCGCAGATACGGCGTAAAGACCACGTGCGGCGGCTGCTCCTCGGTGTCGAACACTGGCTGCTCGGCGTAGACGTCGCGCGCGTGCGGCTGCTGATACGGCGCGTCGATTTCATAAGCGACGTCGGCGCTGACCGTCATGCCCGGCTGATACGGAAGCTCAAAGTAGATCGTGCGCTGCGGCTCGTCCTCCGGCGCGAGGAACGCGACGGGATGCGACGCGCCGAGCAGCGCGGCGGATTTCACCTGCGCGCCGACGATAGGCATCGGCAGGTGGACGCGCAGCGTTTCGCCCGGCGTGAGACGGTCGCTGCGGATCGTCAGCTGCTCGTGCAGCTCAAAGCGCGCGTGCACGCCGCCGTTGACTTTCATCTTGGCGATGATCTCGTGGAGCTGGCGGGCGCTTTCCTTCGCGCCGCTTTTCACTTCGGGATCGGTCGCCCGCGCGGCATATTCCGCGCGCGTTTTCAGCAGTCCGGACAGCGCGTTATCCTTAAACCGCACCTCGCCGTTCACATAGCGCCAGTCGAGCGTGCCGTCGTCGCGCAGGGTTTCCAGCTCTTCCTCCTCAAAGTCCTTCACGTGGTTTTGGAGGATTTCGAGCATCTGCGCCTGCGTATACGGATAGGCGCGCAGAATCTCATATGCCAGCTCCGTCTGCACGCGCAGGCGCGCCTTCAGCGCCTCGGGCACGCGCGGATCATCGAGCCGCAGGCGGATGACGCGATCCATGCGCGCAAAGTCGCCGGCCTCGTAAAGCCGCTGGATATCCGGCGGCAGCGGATAGCTCAGATAGGAAAGATCAAGAAGCATACAACGACCCCCTTTTCGCGCTCAGCCCAGCAGCTCGCGGACATAGGCGATGATGTTTTCATCCTTCGCGTGGGCGAAGAACAGCTCGGCGAAGTGCTCGCCCGCAACCGCGCCGCGCACCAGCTCCCGGTCAATGCCCTTGAGGCAGGTGATCAGATCCTTGAGCGTATGGGCGCGCACCGCGTCGAGGATCTTCTTGTTGCGCTGCTCCGGCACGACGCGATCCGCCGGGTAGCCGTTGCCGCTGCCAAAGCCGAAGAGCTTTTCAAACGTATATTCGAGGTTCAATTCAGCGCCCCAGCCGAAGCCCTTTGCAAACGGCATGGATACCGCGTTGCCGTCGTTGATCTGGGCGAACATGAAGCCGTCGGAGGGATCGACCACGTGGCCGCAGAGCACGCCCGGGAAGCTGTTGAGCGCCAGCATCGCGCCTTCGCCCGTGCCGCAGCCGGTGACGACGTAATCCGCCGCGCCGGAGTTGAGCAAAATCGCGGCGAGAATGCCGTTCTGCACATAGGTCAGCTGGCTTTCGCCTTCCTTGCCGTACATGCCGTAGTTATCGACCTGATGACCCATCGGAGTGACAACCTTTTTGAGCGCGGCCTCGATCGCCGCGTTTTTCGCCGCCTGACTGTTTTCGTTGATCAGCGCAATCCGCATAAATAAAACCTCCTGACAAATGAATATGCTTTCGGGAAGGATTCTTCCGCGATGCATACACAATACCGCCGAGCGGGCGGCTTTGTCAAGAGGAAAAGGGATTTAGTTCAGCACGGAGGCGGGCACGCGGCGCAGCACGCCGATAAGCAGCGGGCCCACGACCAGACACGCGACGGCCTCGCCCGCGGCGACGGAGAGCATGCACAGCGGCAGCGCAATCGCCGGGGAATAGCAGAAATGCACGACAGCGCCGACGATCACGCCGTTAAACAGCACCGGCATCAGCGCGGCCAGCCAGAATTTTTCGCGCAGGCGGCGCGTGCAGAGCGCGGCCAGCAGCGTGGCCAGCGAACCGAACACGATATCGAAAATCGTGCAGCCGCCGAGGATGTTGGCCAGCAGGCAGCCCACCAGCAGCGCGGGCACGGCCTCCGGCATCAGGATCGGCAGCAGGGTAAACGCCTCGGAGAAGCGAATCTGCACCTCGCCGTAGCTCAGCGGGGCCAGCAGAACGGTCAGCGCGGTATACAGCGCGGCGATGATGGCGCCGCGAGCCAGCGCGCGGGTGTCTTGGGGTTTCAAAGCGCTCATGGATAACAATCTCCTTGTTCATTTTGCTAACCGGCAAAACGACAGGGCAAGCGGCGGGGGGCGGCCTAAGGCCGCATGTACTTCCGCCGCATGTTATGCATCAGGCGGCAGATCAGTGCACGTGACCAAACTTTACAATAAAAAAACGGCCTGAGCCGCTTGGAAGGCGCAGCGCGCCTTCGGCCCATAGTTTTGTTTAAGGACTGGATGGTTTCGAACAGTCCGCAAGGGTTGCTCAACGATTATAGCAAAAGGCGCAAAAAAAAGCAACCCTCTTTCTTTCGAAAGAAGGCCGCTTTGATTCCTTGGTTTGATTTCTTCAGCCGCGCTGCCGCGCGCCCTCAAAACGGATCAGTCCTCCAGCTTGGTGAAGGTATACGTCTTGCCGTAGGTCTCGACATACACGGTGCGCATCACCTGCTCGGTGCGCGGCTTATCGTTGCTGTCGGTCGGCACGGAGGCGATGACGTCCACGGTATCCAGACCGCCGAGCACCATGCCGAACGCGGCGTAGTTGCCATCCAGATAGTCGCTGTCCGCATGCATGATGAAGAACTGGCTTCCGTCGGAATCGTTCGCGCTGGAACGCGCCATGCTCAGCACGCCGCGCACGTGGCTCAGGTCGTTCTCCACGCCGTTGCTGCTGAACTCGCCGCGGATGGCATAGCCCGGACCGCCGGTGCCGTCGCCGTTCGGATCGCCGCCCTGAATCATAAAGCCGGAGATCACGCGGTGGAAGGTCAGGCCGTCATAGAAGCTGCCGTTGGCGAGGGAGACGAAGTTGCCCACGCTCTCCGGCGCTTTCTCCGGGTACAATTCGCCGTAGATCAGCGAGCCGTCGTTCATCGCGATGGTGAAGGTCGGGTTCTTGTCGATCTGCTCGACGCGGGTAACCAGCGCGGTGTTGTCCACAGTCAGCGCCGCATCCTCCGCCATCTCGTCGAGCATGTCCGCGCCGACATAGCCCTTGATCTCCGTGCCCGGCACGGCGACGAAGGAGTAGGTCTTGCCGTCCGCGTCGATGCTGCCCAGAATGTCCACGGACGCGCCGGCCTTCATATCGGCCACAGCGTCGCCGCCCGGCATATCCAGCAGCTTGGCATCCGCGTTCACGGAGGCGTAAGCGACGGTCGCTTCAACCGCCTCGCCGACGTAGACGTGATACATCTGGCTCAGATCGCCGATCTGGATATCCGCTTCATCCAGAATGGTATTGATAAAGGCGGAATATGCGTCGTTCTTCTTGTTGGTCAGGGTTTCCTCGGTCTCGATCTCCTTGCGAGCCTCAAAGTCCGCCTCGCCGGATTCCAGATCCTTCGCATAGCGCAGGATAAAGTAGCCGTAATCGGTCACGATCACGTCGGAAACGTCGCCCACATGCTCAAGCGCCATCGCGCCCGCCATGAACGCTTCGCCGTAGGTCGTGCTGTTTTCGGCCACCGGGTAGCCGCGCAGCATCTGCTCTTCGGTGGAGCCGTCCTCCGTATAGGCCTTCATGGTCTCCTCGAAGTCCGCGCCGCCCGCAATCGCCGCGGCAATCGCCTTCGCCTTGGCATAGCCGGTCAGGGACGCGATATCCGCCGCCTCGTCCGCCGTCGCCTCGGCCATGGTCGCCTCGTCAGCGGTCGCCTCGTCGGCAGTCGCTTCGTCCTCGGTCGCCTCGCCCTCCACGCTGGCCACAAAGATGCACTCCATCAGGCGCACGTTTTCCGGCGTGTAGAGGATTTCGCTTTCATTCACATAGTCGTTGACGAAGGCATCCACGCTAGCGTAGCTTTCCTTCTGCTTGGCCACCTTCTCGTCAAACGCCGCCTTGACCTCGTCCTCGGTCACGGTCACATCCGCCGTCGCCCGCTCATACAGGAAGTTGAGCACGTCGTTCAGCTCGGCGCTGTCCATCAGGGTCTCCTCGATATAACCGGCCTGCGCCATCTGCTCCTCCACGGCGGCATTCAGCTCGTCGCCGGTGAAGCCGGAAGCGGAGAGGTAGCTTTCCAGATATTCGCGCGTGTTGTCCAGCGCGGTCTTCACCTGCGCGGCCAGCTCGGTCTTCTTTTCCTCGGTCAGCTCATAGCCGTTCTGCGCGGCGTAGTGGCGGACGATGGAGGTGCTCAGCTTGGTCTGCACCGTCTCCTGCGCGACGGAAGCCTGCAATTCCGTGTCGTACTCGTCCACGCTGTAGCCGTACTGCGCGTAGTAAGCGACATACTGGCTGAGCATCTGGTCGTATTCATCCTGAATTTCGGATTTCAGCACCGTCACCGCGCCGTTGTAGGCGGAGGCCAGCACGTCGTCCGAAAGCGTCAGCGCCGCTTCCTCGGCCACGGGTTCTTCGGTCGCGGCGGGCGCTTCCGTCGGCACAGCAGTCGGCGCTTCGGTCGGTACAGCCGTCGGCTCAGCCGTCGGCGCTTCCGTCGGCACAGCCGTCGGCGCTTCGGTCGGCACAGCCGTCGGCGCTTCCGTCGGCTCAGCGGTCGGCGCTTCGGTCGGCACAGCCGTCGGCGCTTCGGTCGGCACAGCCGTCGGCGCTTCGGTCGGTTCGGCCGTCGGTTCTTCCGTCGGTTCGGCGGTCGGCGCTTCGGTCACAACCGGCGTCGCCGTCGCTTCCGGCTCTTTCACCTTCGAGCCGCACGCGGTCAGAGAAACCAGCGCAATGGCCAGCATCAGAGCCAGCAAACTCTTCTTCATCAGGTTTTCCCTCCATTTTGTCATGCAAATCCTTCCGCATTCATTTCGCGGCGGGCGCGAAACCGCGGGATTTACATTCTTTCTCGGCGATGCATCCGGCGTTACGCCGGTTTGTTACGGCATCAAAACCATGTCCTTCATTATACGCGACGCGCGGCCAAAAGGCAATCGTTTCGTAAAATTGTCTTTTCGGCTTCATGGGCGATTCACAATTTTGCCACAATTAGGCGGGTTGGCCCTGCCTCCGCCGAAGTCTGCAAAGCGTCCAAGTCCCGCTTGCGCGGGCGTTTTTGCGCGAAAAAAGGCCACCCTCCCCGCGCGGGGAAGCGCGACCCGTTGATTTTAACGTCTCAAATTCCGTTTCAATGCCGACGCGCCGCGTCAGAACGTGTTTTCCGGGTCAAAGCCCGCGTTTGTTGCCGGCGCTTCACGCCGTTTCTGCCGCGCGAAGGACTCGATGAACATCGCCATCTGCCGCACGGCCGGGGCCATCATCTGCGGATTGAGCACCGCAATGCCAAACTCGCGGTATTCCATCGGTTCAATCGCGTAGGTCTCCACGTCGCCGTGCACACGTTCGAGCGTCAGGCTCGGCATGATGCAGATGCCGAACCCGCTTTCCACCATCGCGATGGTGGAAAGATCGTCCACCACGCGGCAGGTTGCCCGCACCGTGATGCGGTATTTCGCCAAAAACGCCTGCACGTCCGCGTCGGTCGCGTCGCCCTGCACAACGAACGTCTCCGCGCGCATCTCCTCAGGGACGATCACACCCGGCGTTCTCGTCTTAAATCCGCGCGGCGCCACGCACATCAGCCGGTCGCGATACAGCGGCCGCACCGCCAGATCGCGCGTGGATTCCGTGGAGAGGAAGCCCAGATCCACCACGCCGGTCTTGATCCACTCGATCACGTCGTCGTAGGTGCCCTGATCAATTTCAATTTCCACGCCGGGGTATTTCGCGCGGTATTCCGCCACGAGCTGCGGCAGCCATGCCACGCACACGCTGTTGAACGCGCCGATGCGCACCTTGCCGCGCTGAACGCCCTTCAATTCGCCGACCGTCTGCGTCAGCGCCTCGTCGGCGGAAAGCACCTGCCGAATCACGGGATAGAGCGCCTCGCCGCTGCGGGTGAGCGAAACGCCGCCCTTGCCGCGGACAAAGAGCGAAAAGCCGCAGGATTCCTCCATGGAGCTGACGGCGTGGCTGATGGCGCTGGGCGTCAGGTGCAGAATCTGCGCGGCGCGCGCAAAACTGCCCTGCTGGGTGACCGTGTGAAAGATGCGATATTCAAGCAGCGTCATCGCTGTCCCTCCTGCCAAAGATGGAATAAATGCGATTTATCATCGCCTGTTTCCACTGTAACACTTGAAGGGGGGCGCGTCAAGGGAAAGTTTCATTCCACCGTCACGCTCTTAGCGAGGTTACGCGGCTTATCCACATCGAGTCCCTTAGCGCAGCTGATGTAATAAGCCAGAAGCTGGAGCGGCACGACAGCCAGCGAGGTGGCCAGCAGCGGATCGGTTCGCGGCACATAGACCGTGAAATTCACGGTATCCTCGATGGCGTATTGGCCGTAGGTCGTCAGGCCGAACAAGCTTGCGCCGCGGCTGCGCACCTCCACCATGTTGGAAACCTCTTTTTCAAACAGCTCCGGCTGGGTCGCGACGGCGACGACGAGCACCCCGTCCTCGATCAGGCTGATCGTGCCATGCTTCAATTCACCGGCGGCGTAGGCCTCCGAATGGATGTAGCTGATCTCCTTCAGCTTGAGGCTGCCCTCCATGCTGATGGCGTAATCCAGCCCGCGGCCGATGAAGAACACATCCTTGCAGGCGGCCATCTTGTTGGCGTACCACTGCACGCGCTCCTTGTCGGAGAGCACGCGCTCAATCTGATCCGGCAGGGCGAGCATCGCGTCAATCAGCGCCTCGCGGCGCGCCGGGGTGATCTGCCCGCGCACTTCGGCCATATGGACGGCGATCAGATACAGCGCCGCGAGCTGGGTGGAATACGCCTTGGTCGTCGCGACGGCGATTTCCGGCCCCGCCCAAGTGTAGATCACGCTGTCCGCCTCACGCGCGATGGAAGAACCGACGACGTTGACCACCGCCAGCGTCCGCACGCCGCGCTCCTTGCACAGGCGCAGCGCGGCCAGGCTGTCGGCCGTTTCGCCGCTCTGGCTGATGATAATCACCAGCCCGCTTTCCTCCAAAATCGGGTCGCGGTAGCGAAATTCGCTCGCCAGATCGACCTCGCAGGGGACGCGCGCCGCCTTTTCAAGAACATAGCGCGCCGCCATGCCGACGTGATACGCCGAACCGCAGCCGATGAGATACACGCGGGAGACGGCGGCGAAATCCTCGTCCGTCAGCCCGGTTTCGCTCAGGTCGATATACCGTTCGCCGCTCTCGTTTTCCTTGATGCGCGGGGAGAGCGTGTCGCGCACGGCGCGCGGCTGCTCGTGGATCTCCTTCATCATGAAATGCTCGTAGCCGTCCTTTTCGGCGGCGGCGGCGTCCCACTTGATCTCCACAAACGACTTTTCGATTTCCTCGCAGTCGATGTTATAGACGTGCAGCTCGTCGCGGGTGAGGCAGGCGATTTCCTGATTGTCGATGTAGACGACGCTGCGCGTGTAATTCAGCACGGCGGGCACGTCGGAGGCGATCATGTGCCCCTGATACTCGCCGTCGCAGCGCCCAAGGATCAGCGGGCTGTCCTTGCGGGCGGCGTAAATCACGCCGGGCTGGTCGCCGAAGAGAATCCCCAGCGCGTAGCTGCCGCGCACGCGGATCATCATGTTGCGAATCGCGTCGAGCGCGCGGGCGCGGGGATCGCTCTCCCGCTTGGCCGCCTCGGCATAATAGCTGTCCAGCAGCGCGGCGGCGACCTCGGTATCCGTCTGCGAGGCGAACGTGTAGCCCTTTTTGAGCAGGGATTCCTTGATCTCCTGATAGTTTTCGATGATGCCGTTGTGCACGATCACCACGCGCTTTTCGCGGGTATACTGCGGATGCGCGTTGACGGTGCTCGGCTCGCCGTGGGTCGCCCAGCGGGTGTGGCCGATGCCGCAGAGGCCGTGCACGGCGTTGCCGGAATCGGTCATCTCCATCAGGTTTTTGAGGCGGCCTTTGGCCTTGACGACTTCGATATGTTCGTTGGCCTCGTCGCGCACGGCCAGACCGGCCGAGTCATAGCCGCGGTATTCGAGCTTTGACAGCCCGGAAAGCAAAATCGGGGCAGCCTGCTTGACGCCGACATAGCCGACAATTCCGCACATGGTTTTTCCTCCTTACACGTTAAACAGCAAATCCCCATAGGTCGGCATCGGCCAGAGCCTGCCGTCCACGATCATTTCCAGATGATCGACCGGGGCGCGGAGCACCTCCATCGCCGGGCAGATCACGTCGTGCGCATAGCGCGCCTGCTCCGCTCCGGTGAGCGCGGCGGCCTTCTCCTGCTTGACGCGCAGATCGGCGAGCGCGTCGCCGGCCTGACGCAGAAGCACGTTGACGCGGGTGAGCAGCTCCTTCTGCACGGAGGCGTCCACGCTGAGCGATTCCACCTCGCGCGCGGCGCGCGCCAGCTCGCCGGTGTAGCGCACGACGGCGGGCACGATATCCTTCCCCGCCATGTCGATCATCGTCAGCGCCTCGATGTTGATCGTCTTGGCGTACAGCTCGTAGGATACGTCCGCGCGGGCGCGCAGCTCCTTCTCGGTGAACACGCCCTGATGCGCGAACAGCGCGACGGAAGCGGGCTTCACCAGCTCCGGCACGGCGTCCACCATGCTCCGCAGGTTCGGCAGGCCGCGGCGCGTCGCCTCCGCCACCCATTCGTCGGTATATCCGTTGCCGTTGAAGATGATGCGCTGGTGCGCGGTCATTTCGCGGCGAATGAGCGCGTGCAGCGCGGCTTCAAAATCCTCCGCCTTTTCCAGCTCGTCGGCAAACGCGCCGAAGGCCTCAGCCGCGATGGTGTTGAGTACGGTGTTCGCATCGGCGATGCAGCCGGAGGACGGCACCATGCGGAATTCAAACTTGTTGCCCGTAAAGGCGAAGGGCGAGGTGCGGTTGCGGTCGGTCGCGTCGCGGCGGATGAACGGCAGGGTCGAAACGCCCACGCGCATGATGGATGCGGAGGGCACGGTTTCCTCGCTGCCGCGGATGATGTGATCCACCACGGCGGTGAGCTGGTCGCCCAGGAACATGGATATGATCGCGGGCGGCGCTTCGTTCGCGCCAAGGCGATGGTCGTTGCCGGGGTTGGCGGCGCTCATGCGCAGAAGACCGGCGTGCTCATCCACCGCCTTCATCATCGCGGCGAGCACGAGCAGGAACATCCAGTTTTTCTGCGGATCGCGCCCCGGTTCGAGCAGGTTGTGGCCGGTGTCCGTCGTCAGCGACCAGTTGTTGTGCTTGCCGCTTCCGTTGACCCCCGCGAAGGGTTTTTCATGCAGCAGGCATACCAGCCCGTGGCGCAGGGCAACCTTTTTCATGACGTTCATAACGAGCATGTTTTCATCCGTCGCCACGTTGGTGGTGTTGTAGATGGGCGCAAGCTCATGCTGCGCGGGCGCGGCCTCGTTGTGCTCCGTCTTGGCCGGGATGCCGAGCTTCCACAGCTCGATATCCAGATCCTTCATGTAGTTGCTCACACGTTCCTTGATCGCGCCGAAGTAGTGATCCTCCATCTCCTGCCCTTTGGGCGGCATCGCGCCGAAAAGCGTCCGCCCGGTGAAGATGAGATCCTTGCGCTTCAGATAGGTTTCGCGATCGACGATGAAATATTCCTGCTCCGGGCCGACGGATGTGGTCACGCGCTGGGTCAGGTTATCGCCGAAGAGGCGGCAGATGCGCACGGCCTGACGGCTGACGGCCTCCATCGAGCGCAGCAGCGGCGTTTTCTGGTCGAGCGCCTCGCCGTTGTAGCCGCAGAACGCCGTGGGGATGCACAGCGTTTTGGTGTCGCCGTTGTCGTAGAGAAACGCGGGGCTGGTGATATCCCAGACGGTGTAGCCGCGCGCCTCGAACGTAGCGCGGATGCCGCCGGAGGGGAAGGAGGAAGCATCCGGCTCGCCGCGAATCAATTCCTTGCCGCGCAGCTCCATGATGACGCTGCCGTCCTTCTGCGGG
>ERZ826146.3117-NODE-3117-length-11280-cov-5.436169_pt1 | contig 11280 bp, 8 predicted proteins | sample MGYA00519857_ERZ826146 | MGnify/ENA primary metagenome ERZ826146 (study PRJEB31778, sample SAMEA3449222) | human gut metagenome | biome: human gut; feature: human-associated habitat; material: faeces | place: United Kingdom | collected 2010/2012 ...
AACTTTGGCAGCCTCGTCCTCGCTGTAGGGGTGGTAGGCGGCGTTCTCGCAGACAAAGACCTCACCGGCCTTGCTCTTGAGGCGCACCGACGTCTTGCTGATGTCGAAATCGCCCGGCGTGTAGCCGATGGCGCAGAGCACGCGGCCCCAGTTGGCGTCCGCGCCGAACATGGCGGCCTTGAACAGGGTGGAGTGGATGACGCTCTTGGACACCGCGCGGGCCGTCGCCAGGTCGGGCGCACCGGTCACGGTGCATTCCAGCAGCTTCGTTGCGCCCTCGCCGTCACCGGCCAGCTCGCGGCTCAGATGCTCGGCGACCTCGGTCAGCGCGGCGACAAACGTATCGTAATCGGGCGTGCCCTCGGCAATTTCTGCGCCGGACAGGCCGCTGGCCAGCAGCAGCACGGTGTCGTTCGTGGAGGTATCGCCGTCAACCGAAATCTGGTTGAAGGTGGCGGGCACGACGGTGGACAGCGCCTTTTGCAGCGCGGCGGGCGCGACCTTGGCGTCGGTGGTCATAAAGAGCAGCATCGTGGCCATGTTCGGGTGGATCATGCCGCTGCCCTTGGCGATAGCGCCGATGCGCACGGCCTTGCCGCCGACGGCAAATTCCAGCGCAATTTCCTTCGGATGGGTGTCAGTGGTCATGATCGCGGTAGCCGCGTCGTGGCTGCCGGCCTCGTCGGCGGCCAGCTTGGCGGCGGCCTCCGGGATGCCCTTGGCGAACGGCTCGATGCTCATGGCCTGGCCGATGACGCCGGTGGAGGACGGCAGCACGTCGTCCGCGCGGATGCCCAGCTCCTTGGCGACGATGTCGCAGGTGTCCTTAGCCAGCTGCACGCCGTTGGGCGCGCAGGTGTTGGCGTTGCCGCTGTTCACAACGATGGCCTGTGCATAGCCGTCCTTCAGGTGCTCACGGTCCACCGTGATGGGTGCGCCGTAGACCTTGTTGGTGGTATAGCAGCCCGCGCCCGCGCAGCGGACGTCCGCCTTGATCAGCGCCAGGTCGAGCTTGGAATGGTTATGGCGGATGCCGCAATGCACGCCCGCCGCGGAAAAGCCCTTCGGCGCACAGATGCCGCCGGGAATTGATTTGAAATCAGACATTGTATGTACCCCTCTTGCTATTTTATATCGAACTTCAAAAGCCTTCCCCTTCGGGGGAAGGTGGCCGCAGGCCGGATGAGGGCAAAGTCCGCCATTGCCGCCCGTAAACGGGTTGTTCCGGCAAGGCCGCCCCTCATCAGTCAGCGGGCGGGGCCGCTGACAGCTTCCCCAAGGGGGAAGCCACTCAACGCGCTAAGCCCTTCGTCTCCTCCAGCCCCAGCATCAGATTCATGCACTGCACTGCCGCGCCCGAGCTGCCCTTGCCGAGGTTGTCAAACAGGCTGATAAGCTGCATCCGGGTGCCGTCCGGGTTGGCCAGGCAGTAAATTTCCAGCGTGTCCTTACCCGCCAGCTTGTTGGCGGCCAAAAAGCCGCCGTCCGTGCCCTCGCACAGGGGATGCACCTTCACCATCGGCTGACCGTCGTAATATTCCGCCAGCGCGGACGCGACCTGCGGCGCGGAAACCCCCAGCGCCGTTACATCCAGCGGGATCATCGTCTCCATGCCCGCGTAGTAGTCGGCCACAACGGGGACGAAATTCGGTGCGGTGTCCAGCCCCGTGACGGCGGCCATCTCGGGCAGGTGCTTGTGGTGCAGCGCCAGGCCGTAGGGGCGCGGGGCGTTCAGCGCCTTGTTGGTGCGCTCGGCCTCGTACTCGGCGATCATCTTTTTGCCGCCGCCGCTGTAGCCGGTCAGGCTCGTCACGTTCAGGTGCGCGGCCTTAGGGATGATCCCCAGCTCCACCAGCGGTGCGACGGGCGCGATAAAGCCAGTGGCGTGGCAGCCCGGCACGGCGACGCGGGTCGCGGTTTTCAGCGCCTCGCGGGTGCCGTGCAGCTCGGGCAGACCGTAGACCCAGCCGGGCGCGGTGCGGTGCGCCGTGCTCGTGTCGAGAATGCGCACATCGTCCCGCAGCAGCGGCACGACCTCACGCGCGGCGTCGTCCGGCAGGCAGAGGAATGAGAGGTCGCTCTCATTGATGACCGCCGCCCGGGCGCGGACATCCTTGCGGTCCGCCTCGGAGATTTTCAGAATTTCAAATTCGTCCCGTTCCGCCAGCCGGTCCGCAATGCGCAGACCGGTGGTCCCGGAGGAACCGTCCACGAAGATTTTGTACTTTCCCATTGTTACACCCCTTACTTCCAAAGGCTTTCCCCTTCGGGGGAAGCTGCCGCCCGCAGGCGGCTGATGAGGGCATAGCTTCCGGCAGCAACCCGTAAAACAGGCAATTTCAGCAAGGTCTGCCCTCATCCGGCCCTGCGGGCCACCTTCCCCCGATGGGGAAGGCTTTTATGCCAGCTTTCCCTTCACATCCGCAACCTGCTTCATCACGCTTGCCTTCGTCGGGCCGCCGTAGCTGGTGCGGCCCTCGCAGCAGGTCGTCAGGTCGATGGCCGTATAAACGTCATCCTCAAACAGGTCGCTGTACTGCTTGAATTCGTCCAGCGTCAGCTCCTCCAGCGTCTTGCCCTCGCGGATGCAGGCGGCCACCATCGTGCCGGTGCACTTGTAGGCATCGCGGAAGGGCATCCCCTTCTTCGTCAGGTAGTCGGCGCAGTCCGTCGCGTTGATAAAGCCCTTCGCGGCGGCGCGGCGCATGTTGGCGGGCAGCGGGGTCATCGTGGCCAGCATCGGCGTGACGGTGCGCAGGCAGAGCTCCAGCGTGTCCACGGCGTCAAAAATGGCCTCCTTGTCCTCCTGCATGTCCTTGTCATAGGCGAGCGGGATGCCCTTCATCATGACGAGCAGCGTGTTCAAATCGCCGTAGACGCGGCCTGTTTTGCCGCGGATCAGCTCCGTTACATCGGGGTTTTTCTTCTGCGGCATGATGGACGAGCCCGTCGTAAAGGCGTCGTCCAGCTCAATGAACTTGAACTCCCAGCTGCACCACAAAATAATTTCCTCGCTCAAGCGGGAAAGGTGCATCATGCAGGTCGCCATGGCGCTGCACAGCTCAATGCAGAAGTCGCGGTCCGACACGCCGTCGATGGAGTTGCCGCACGGCGCGGCAAAGCCGAGCTGTTCGGCGGTGTAGAAGCGGTCCAGCGGGTAGGTCGTGCCCGCCAGTGCGCCGCTGCCCAGCGGGCACTCGGCGTCCATGCGGCGGGTCGCGTCCTGCAATCTCCCCAAGTCGCGCAGCAGCATCCAGGCGTAGGCCATCAGCTGGTGGCCGAAGGTCACGGGCTGGGCACGCTGCAGATGGGTGTAGCCGGGCATGACGTACCCTGCGCCCTTCTCGGCCTGGTCGCAAAGCACGGTGATAAGTTCTTTTATCTGGCCCTGAATATGCTCGCTGGCGGCACGCAGGTTCAGGCGGATGTCCAGCGCGACCTGATCGTTGCGGCTGCGCCCGGTGTGCAGGCGCTTACCGGCGTCACCGACGCGGGCGGTCAGCGTCTGCTCGACGAAGGTGTGGACGTCCTCGGCGTTGGGGTCGATTTCCAGTGCGCCGCTGTGCAAATCGTCCAAAATCGAGTGCAGACCCTTGTGAATATCGTCCACATCCTGCCGGGAGATGATGCCCTGTCTGCCCAGCATGGCCGAGTGGACAAGGCTGCCCTGAATATCCTGCTCGATCATCCGCGCGTCGAAGCGGATGGAGGAGTTAAAATCGTTTACGCGGCTGTCAACGGCCTTGCTGGCCCGGCCCTGCCAAAGTTGGGGCATAGGTTTTACCTCCGTTTTATCTGTTGTTCCAAAGGCTTCCCCCCGAGGGGCTGCGCCCGCAGGCGCGTGTCGGAGCGCAACCGCCGAAGGCGGCTCTTAGCGCGTAGACTGAAGCTGCCGCCCGCAGGCGGCTGATGAGGGCAAAGTTCCCGGCAGCAACCCGTAAAACAGGCAATTGCGGCAAGGTCTGCCCTCATCCGGCCCTGCGGGCCACCTTCCCCCTCGGGGGAAGGCTTTTTTGTAGAATGCCAAAACCGCCAAAGGGTTTCCACGCCCCTTGGCGGTTGCTTATTCGGCGTTCGTTCGCTTATTAGTCCTGTGCGGGCCAGCTCTTGGCCAGCTTGGCGCGCTCGGCAATGGGCAGGCCAAACAGGTTGATGAAGCCGGAGGCATCCGCCTGGTTGTAATCGTCATCCTCACCGAAGGACGCGGTCTGCTCATCGTACAGGGTGTACGGGCTGGTGACACCGGCGTTGATCATGTTGCCCTTGTAGAGCTTCAGCTTGACGTCGCCGGTGACGGTTTTCTGCAGGTCGTCGGTGAAGGCGCTGATGGCCTCACGCAGCGGGGTGAACCACTGGCCGTTGTAGACCAGCTCGCCCATCTTCTGGGCCAGCTGTGCCTTGAAGTGCATGGACTCCTTGTCCAGCGTGATGGTTTCCAGAACATCGTGCGCCTTGTACAGGATGGCACCGCCGGGGGTCTCATAGACGCCGCGGCTCTTCATGCCGACGAGACGGTTCTCGACGATGTCCAGCAGGCCGATGCCGTTGGCGCCGCCCAGCTTGTTCAGGTACTCCACCAGCTCCACAGCGCCCATTTCCTTGCCGTCCACGGCAGTGGGAACGCCCTTTTCAAAGTGGATGGTCACATAGGTCGGGGTGTCGGGAGCCTGCTCAGGGCTGACACCCAGCTCCAGGAAACCGGGGTGGTTGTACTGGGGCTCGTTGGCGGGGCTCTCCAGATCCAGGCCCTCGTGGCTCAGATGCCACAGGTTCTTGTCCTTGGAGTAGTTGGTCTCGCGGTTGATCTTCAGGGGGATGTGGTGAGCCTCGGCGTAGTCGATCTCCTCGTCACGGCTCTTGATGTCCCACTCACGCCACGGAGCAATGATGGCCATATCGGGGCACAGGGCCTTGAGGGTCAGCTCAAAACGCACCTGATCGTTGCCCTTGCCGGTGCAGCCGTGGCAGATGGCATCTGCACCCTCCTTGATGGCGATGTCTGCCAGTGCCTTGGCGATGCACGGACGTGCAAAGCTGGTGCCCAGCAGGTAGTCCTCGTACTTTGCGCCGAACTTCAGGGTGGGGAAGATGTAGTTCTCCACAAAGTCCTTCTTCAGGTCCAGCACATACAGCTTGGATGCGCCGGTAGCCTTGGCCTTTTCTTCCAGACCGTCCAGCTCGGTGCCCTGACCCACGTCACCGGAGACAGCGACGACCTCGCAGTTGTTGTAGTTTTCCTTCAGCCAGGGAATGATGATGGAGGTGTCCAGACCGCCGGAATAAGCCAGCACTACTTTTTTGATATCCTGCTTTTTCATAATGAACGCTCCTTTATAAAAATACACTTTTGTTCCCTGATGCAAGCGTCCCTCTTGCACCCTCTATCTGCGGTTCGCTTCGGATGGTTTTATTATACGCCGTACGGCTTTTTCGTCAATGCTAAAAACCGCCAAACCTTGGGCGGCTTTGCACGGCGTTTTGGTTCAAATTGCATCTTTATGCAATTTTAAGAGAATATATTCGCATATTATGCAATGCAGGTGTATATTCTCATGCAGTCTGCCGGGGCCCCTGCCGGGCCTTTTGGGCAGGCCGCCCAAAACGCAGACGAGCGCCGCCGGGCAGTGTGCCGGGCGGCGCTCAGGGTAAGTTCCGTTTCAGGGGTCGGTGCCGCCGTCGGCGTTACGGTCAGGCCCTTGGCTCCCCCTTTGGGGGAGCTGCTGAGCGGATGCGAAGCTGAGAGGGCGAGCACGCCGACCAGCACGCAAAAAGGGAGCGGCTCCCGGTCTCAGGAGCCGCTCCCTGCGGTTTTATGGGGTATGTAAGGGGTTACTGGGCCTTCCATGCAATGGCCATGACAGCCTCGCTGTACACGGTGAACTGCAGGCCCGTCTTGGCGTAAGTGTCGATGCTGACGGGGGTCACCACCACGTCACCGGCTTGTGGAACCGGGTGTCGGCGGTGAACATCTGCACGGCATAGTAGGTCTGTGCGGTCTTGCCGCGGGTGCCCTCCGGCAGGGTGAGCTTGCCGGTCACGCCGCTTTCGGAGAAGCGGTCGTTGGGCAGCACGCCGATGCTGCTGTTGACCTGCACGGTAAAGTGCTCGGCGTTGGCCGGGTCAAAGCCTGCAGCGGTGAGGGCGGCGTCCAGAGCGGCATTGGCAGCGTCCACGCTGTCAAAACCGGCAGCCTTGGCGTCGGCCTCGGTGGTAGCGGCACGGCTGAACCAGGTATCAATGGTGGGGTCCCGCATGGGGATGACTTCCTGAGCCTGGAGCACGACACCGCAGACGCCGCAGTGGCTGCCCTCGGTCAGGCCGTCGGTGGTCTCGGTGGGAGCCACAGCGGGGTCGGTCACCGGGGTGTGGCCGGTCGGTTCGAGGTCATCTTTCTTATCCTTGACCTTACCGCACTTGTGGCACACGACGCCTGTCTGACCCTTCTCGGTGCAGGTGGGGTTCTTCAGGGTCTCTCTGTCGCCCCATTCATGGGTGCAGGTGAGCTGCTTGATCGTGCTGCTGATCAGGTCGGTGACCTGCTTATTCAGGTCATCCACCTTACCCGTCACGGCATCGTTGACCTTACCGCCGATCTTATCACTGACCCAGTCGCCCAGCTTGCCGGGCAGGAACTTGTGCACGGTATCGGACACCTTGTTGTCCACGATATTACCGGCGCTTGCACCCAGCTTGTTGACCTGATCCGAGACCAGATCGGTCACGCCGGGCAGCAGGTCTTTCTGCAGGCCGTCCATGATCTTCTCGGTCGGCCAGCCGCCGTTCACACGCTTCTGTGCATTGGAGGCTGCATTGTTGGCAATGCTGCGCACCTGGCTCATGAACTCCGGGTCATTCACCAGCTGCTTCCTGACCTCGTCCTCGACCTCTTTCAGCGTGGCTTTGCCCAGCTTGGTCTTGAGGAGCTTTGCGTAGGTCTCATCCTTCATGAGCTCATCCACGGCCAGATCCAGAGCATCGTTCACCAGAGAGCTTGTCAACTTCTTCCAAGTCTTTTCATCTCCGTTCGACACGACCTCCTGCACCAGCTGGAGCACCATGTCGCTGACGACCTGCGTGTTGTTGTCAGCCGCATCTTTGCCCATGATTCCTTTGTAAATCGCACCGTACACCGTGTTGTAGAGTACCTTCTGGATGCCAGCCTGCGGGGCATCGCTGCCCTGCACATCGCCTGCCAGCTTGTCCACTACGTTTATAATGGTATCTTTTGACAGGAAGCTGTCATCCAGGCTGTTCTTCAGTTCGTCAATGGTGCTGTACAGTGGTTTCAAAGCACTATTCAACTTTTCCGGATCGATCTCAATGGGCACGCCACTACTGCCTGCCACACTGATCTTCAGATCCTGCAGTTCCTTCGTCACAGTTGCAGAGATCTCATCCAGTGCTGCAAGGGCCTGCTCTTTGGTCTCAGCTTTCTGGACTTTCTTCTGTGCCTGTGCCAGGGCATCGTTGATGACGCCGGTGACATACGCATCTACCGTCTTTTCGTTGACCTTAACGTTCTTCAGCGCGGTATCCGTAAGGCCGCCCGACACCCCATCTGCGGCTATTTCGCCGCCCTTTCCGGTAAAGGTATTATCCTCATGGCCGCAGTAATCGCACTTGCTCTTATAGTAGAGAACAGGTTTATTGTTTTCCCATTTTGTGGTATCGTACTCATAAGAGGTATACTTGTGCGGCAGGGGGTTGCCATCGGAACCAAGGTTGGGCAGGTTGCAGGTGTCGGTCGCAGTGCAGCCCTCACGGGTGCAGTGTGCCGTCCCGGTCTGCTGCTCGCAGGCGGGCTTATTGTCGTTCACATACTTGCCCCAAGCGTGGCCCAGAGCCGGATGCGCTTCCGAATAAGCCTCGTCAAAGTTCTTCTGGCCGCAGCCATCCCGTTTGCAGACCTGATACCGCTGACCGGGGGTGGTGCAGGTGGGGGCTTCAATCACCCACTCTGCACCCTCAAAATCATGGTCCAGGGCAGGATGGGCTTCTGCATAGCCCTCCTCTACCACCTTGTGGTTGCAGCCGCTGCGCTGGCAGACCTTGTACTTTTCTCCGGCAGTGGTGCAGGTAGCCTCCACCACGATCCAATCACTCATGTTGTGGTCTAGGGCAGGAACATAATCATCCTTTTTTGTTGCCGTGCAGCCGATCCCGAAGAGGTTATACTCACACTTGTAAAGGGTATATCCCTGCTCCGTGCAAGTAGGGGCAACTGTTTTTTCTTTCTTCCATTTATGCTTATGTCCCTTTAACAAGGCAGCCTCGTCTGCAGCGGCCTCGTCCCCCTCTGCCACTTCCCGGTCCTCGGACAGCTCCGGCAGAGCAACGGCCTCGTCCTCCTCTGCCACCTCCCGGTCCTCAGACAGTTCCGGCAGGGCAGCGGCCTCGTCGGCCTCGGTATCGACGTCGGCCTCGTCAGCCTCCGTGTCGGTTTCCTGCTGCTCGGTCTGGGCTGCAGGGGTCTGCACCTCGTCGGCGTCCGCCGCCAGTACGGGAGCCGCCGTGGACAGGGTAAGACCAACGGCCAGCACCAGAGCGGCCGCACGTCTGCCCAGTTTGTTGATTTTTCTCACGTTCCATCCTCCTTTAATTGTTGCAGGGTGTCAGGCTTTGCCTGCCGCCCCTGAAAATAGACACGTTCACACTTTATGTCTATCACAATTCTAACAAAATTGCAACACAAATCAAGCCAAAAGGCAATATTGCATCCAGAATTTACAATTTTGGACGGGATTTAACCGGCACTGCCCGCGCCGTGCTCCGCAAAGGGGCGTCCGGCGGCCTGCCACGCCGTGCACAAAAGCTCCTTTTGCGCCTTGGGCAGCTTTTTAAGGGCGGCTTCCCGGCGCAGGGCGGCACAGCGGTCGGCGCACCGCTCCAGATAGGCAAAACCCTCGGCCCCGTGGGCGCGGGTGTAGCGCGCGCCCCTGCCGCTGCGGTGGGCCCGCAGGCGGGCGGCGGGGTCGTTGGTCCAGCCGGTGTACAGCTGGCCGCCGGTACAGCGCACCATATACACAAAGGCGGCCTTGGGCCGCGCCGTGCGGTCAGATGCGGCCATTGTTGCGCAGCACCTGACGGCAGGCGGCAATGGCGGTTTCCTTGTCCTGGGCCGTGATGAGGAAGCGGCTGGCGTGGCAGAAGCTGATGCCCGGGATGCCGCTCTTCTGCTCGATGACCTCCTGCGGCTGTCCCGCCCAAGACTGGGGGAAGGGCAGCTTGGACTTTTTGGTCTTGTGGTCGGTGACGCACTGGGCGCTCCACCCGCCGCGCTGGCTGGGGTACACCACAAACAGGGCGTCGGTCTTGTACAGGCCGTTTTTCCAGGGCAGGTAGCAGGGCAGCACCACAATGCCGTCGCGGGAGTTCCGGTAGGCCTGCTGCACCTTTTCGTCGGCACGGTTCACGGCGTTGGCGGCGTCGATCTGGTGTTCCAGGATCTGCTTTGCCACCGCCACAGCCTGGAAAAAGCAGGCATCCTGATCCTCCTTGGAGTCCCACACGGGGTTGAAGAAGCCGATGGCGTCGCAGAGGCTGTTCTGCTCGCCGGTATTGTCGTTCAGATCGAGGGGCTGGATGAAGTTCTCATCAATGAGCCGGGCCTGACGCTCGCCTACAAGGCCGGGGCCGAGCACCTGCCACAGCAGGCCGAAGGCCGCGTAAGGGATGCCGTTGGGGCGGGTCTCGCGGGGCTCCTGATGGTGGTCGAACATCCCAAAGCCGATGTCGTACACGATGCCGTCGAAGTCATCCGGCACCACGAAGCCGCGGGTTATTTTAATATCCGGGCGGAGGATCTGGAGCAGGGCAGTGGCGAACACGTCGTCGGCGTGGAACTTGCCTGCGTGGGTAAAGCCGTTTGCGGGTATTTTCATAGGGGGTTCTCCTCATTCTCTCATGCATTCTGTTGCACACAGTATAGCACATTCCCGGGCGGCGGACAACAAAAAGGAGCCGCCGCATGACGCAGCAGCTCCCATATTCTACAGAAAAATTTCTCAGTGGTTGGCCTGTGCCGCCTCAAACTCTGCCTGCGTCAGGATCTGATAATCCGCAGGGATGTTGAAGAGATTCTGGTCCACCGTGGTGCTCGTGACGCGGTACTCCACGATGGTGCGGCCCTCGGCAGCATCGGTAACGACATACTTGAGGTCATCGCCGACCAGGCAGTAGGAAACGGTGGCCGTCTGACCGTCGGCATCGGTGACAGTGTAGGACAGGGCCTCGCAGTCCTGACCGTTCACATTCACGGTGGTCACGGTGCAGGGGATCTCCTGTGCTTCGCCTTTGTCAGCGGAGACTGCCTCGCTTGCGCTCACAGTAGGTACTTCGCCCTTGACGGCCATCCTGGATGCATCGTCCACCAGATAGCCCTGACCGTCTTTCAGGATATAGACCAGACTGCCGGCGTCGCCCATATCCATCTTGATGTAAGCGTTGCCGTTGCTGCGGGCTGCGATCATGGTCTGGGTGGTGCCATCGGGGGCAGTGGTGACGATCTCCTGATACAGCTCTGCGCCGGTGCGCTGTGCGAGTGCGTTGTTGATGCGGGTCTCAACGGAGTCGCCGGGAGCCGCCATGCACACCGGCATCAGCACGGCGGCCATCACTGCAGCCACCAGCAGAGAAATAAGTTTCTGATACAGCTTCATAGAAAATTCTCCTGTCTTTCAGCTCATTTTGCAAAGGCGTTTTCCTCTTTTGCATTTGCATTATCTTACAACTTTTTCCGGGCCACTGTCAATCATCACATTTGCCCTCATGTCAAAAAAACAGCCGCAGAGGCGTTTCTTTCTCTCTGCGGCTGCGGTTTGTAAAGTTTTTGTGGAAATCACTTCCGGCCCTTGCGGCTGGTCTTGGTGACGGCGCGGGTGGGGGTCTTGGTCACGGCTGTGGTGGGCTTGACCGCCGGGCTGAGGTTGGGCTTCGGGGTCAGAGCCTTGGTGGGCTCGCCCAGAGCCAGCACCTGGGAAAGCGCGGCCTGTGCGGCGGCAGCATCGCCGTCGGTGACGGCCAGAACATCGGAGTAGAACCGCTCCATCTCCTCGCGGGTGGAGAAGGTGGCAACGTACATCTGGTTGCCCATGGCGCCGCTCAGCGCGTCCGGCATGCGGTCCACCATGCGCATGTTCTGCTGGTACTTCTGCATGATCTGCTCGTGGCTGTACACAAAGTGCTTGCCGTCGCGGCGGCCTGCAAACGGGCAGTAGAAGTGCTCGCCCACCGGCATATCGGTGCCGCCAAAGGCGATCATGTCCGCCCAGATCTTGTACA
>ERZ826146.3130-NODE-3130-length-11247-cov-6.330147_pt1 | contig 11247 bp, 13 predicted proteins | sample MGYA00519857_ERZ826146 | MGnify/ENA primary metagenome ERZ826146 (study PRJEB31778, sample SAMEA3449222) | human gut metagenome | biome: human gut; feature: human-associated habitat; material: faeces | place: United Kingdom | collected 2010/2012 ...
GAAAAAGACTCTTGATGCACTGGGCCTTAAAAAACTCAACAGTGTCGTAGAGCACAACGCTACTCCCCAAATCTTGGGTATGGTAGAGAAGGTTAAACACCTTGTAAAAGTAGTTGAGTAATTTTATCCATCGATTAAAAAAATAACAAATATGGACTTGAGTAATTTAAAACCCGCCGAAGGGTCAACCAAAACAAGAAAGAGAATCGGTCGTGGACCGGGTTCGGGTTTGGGCGGAACTTCTACCAGAGGTCATAAAGGAGCAAAGTCGCGTTCGGGTTACAAACGTAAGATCGGTTTTGAAGGTGGTCAGATGCCACTTCAACGCCGAGTTCCGAAATTCGGTTTCAAGAATATAAACCGTGTAGAATATAAAGCTATCAATATCGATACTTTACAAGCTCTGGCCGATAGCCAAAAGCTCGATAAAATTGGTATTGAAACACTTGTCGCTGCCGGATTTATTTCGTCGAAACAGTTAGTGAAAATTCTTGGTAAAGGAGCTCTTACGGCTAAATTGGAAGTCAGTGCCCACGCATTTTCCAAAACAGCCGAAGCTGCTATCGTTGCCGCAGGTGGAACAGTAGTCAAACTCTAATACAATGAGAGCAATAGAAACTATAAAAAACATTTGGAAAATCGAAGATCTGCGTAAGCGTATCATTACCACGATTTTGTTGGTGCTGGTATATCGCGTTGGATCATACGTCGTGCTTCCCGGTATCGATCCTGCTAATTTGGACGCATTGCGCAGCCAAACGAGCAAAGGGTTGATGCAGTTGCTCGATATGTTTTCGGGAGGAGCATTCTCCAATGCTTCTATATTTGCATTGGGTATTATGCCTTATATCACCGCCTCGATTGTTATCCAACTCTTGGGTATGGTGATGCCCTCGTTCCAGAAGCTGCAACGCGAAGGCGAGAGCGGTCGTACGAAACTTAACCAATACACCCGCTATTTGACCGTTATCATTCTGCTCATGCAAGGACCTGCTTATTTGGTGAACCTTAAAGTGCAGATGGGTTCGGCCTTATTCCCCTCCGGTTGGTTGTTTATAGTTTCTTCTACAATCGTGCTTGCCGCTGGTAGTATGTTTATTATGTGGTTGGGCGAACGTATTACCGATAAAGGTATTGGAAACGGTATTTCGTTTATAATCCTTGTCGGTATTATCGCACGTTTGCCGCTGGCTTTCGCCGCTGAGTTTACGAGCCGTTTGGCCTCTAAACAAGGTGGTCTTGTGATGTTCCTTATCGAGATTATTTTCTTGTTGGCCGTAATCGCCGCAGCGATACTTCTTGTACAAGGTACACGGAAAGTCCCCGTACAATATGCTAAACGTATTGTTGGAAATAAACAATATGGAGGAGCCCGCCAGTATATTCCGTTAAAGGTAAATACAGCCGGTGTAATGCCTATCATTTTTGCTCAGGCGATTATGTTTATACCCATTACAATCGCGGGATTCAGCGCCTCGAATGCAAGCTCGTTTTGGAGTTCTTTCATGTCGATGACAGGGTTTTGGTATAACTTCGTGTTCGCAATCCTTATTATCCTCTTTACCTATTTCTATACGGCAATAACGGTTCAGCCTACACAAATGGCGGAAGATATGAAACGAAACAACGGCTTTATCCCTGGTGTCAAACCCGGAAAGAAAACAGCCGATTATCTCGACTCTATTATGTCGAGAATCACGTTGCCCGGTTCTATCTTTTTGGCTATTGTAGCTATTTTGCCCGCTTTTGCTCAAATATGCGGAGTCAGTGCCGAGTTCTCACAATTCTTCGGTGGAACCTCTCTCCTCATTTTGGTAGGTGTGGTATTGGATACCTTGCAACAGATTGAGAGCCATTTAATGATGCGCCATTACGACGGCCTGATGAAATCGGGTAAAATAAAAGGACGTAGCGGAGCTTATTAAAAAAGGATACAGGTAATGATTTATCTTAAAACAGATGAAGAGATAGAGTTGATGCGAGAGAGTAATCTCTTGGTGGGTATGACTTTGGGCGAAATGGCCAAGTGGATCGCACCGGGGATTACTACGCTGAAACTCGATAAGATAGCCGAAGAATTTATCCGGGATCATGGTGCTCAGCCGGGATTTCTGGGTTATGGAGGCTTTCCCAATACGCTCTGCATCTCGGTGAATGAAGTGATTGTGCACGGCATTCCCAACAGCTATGCATTGAGAGAGGGAGATATTGTTTCTATTGATTGCGGTGCTGTAAAGAATGGATTTAACGGAGACTCGGCCTACACATTTTGTGTGGGAGAAGTAGCCCCGGAGATCAAACAATTGCTTAAAACCACGAAAGAATCGCTCTATTTAGGCATCGAACATGCTGTTGAAGGAAAACGTATAGGTGATATCGGCCATGCCGTCCAGACCTATTGTGAAGCCCGTGGATATTCTGTCGTGAGAGAGTTGTGCGGCCATGGCATCGGGAAAAAACTTCACGAGGAGCCCAACGTCCCCAATTATGGACGACCGGGAACAGGGCCGTTGCTGAAAAATGGCATGTGTATTGCCATTGAGCCTATGATAAATATGGGATCACGCAATATTGTTATCGAACGAGACGGTTGGACGACCCGTACAAGAGACCGTAAACCGGCGGCCCACTTCGAGCATACGATAGCGATCAAGGGAGGGAAAGCCGATATACTATCTTCTTTTGAATACGTAGAGCAAGTTTTAGGAGAAAAATCAATATAACTAATATATGGCGAAACAATCTGCAATAGAACAAGATGGTGTAATCGTGGAAGCATTGTCGAATGCTATGTTCCGCGTGGAGTTGGAAAACGGGCATGAAATAACCGCCCATATTTCGGGAAAGATGCGTATGCACTTTATAAAGATACTCCCGGGAGATAAGGTAAGGATAGAAATGTCTCCTTATGATTTAACCAAAGGAAGAATTGCTTTTAGATATAAATAAAAAATAATAATATGAAAGTAAGAGCATCATTGAAAAAACGTACGCCCGATAGCAAAATCGTGAGAAGACACGGCCGCTTGTACGTAATTAACAAGAAAAATCCTAAGTATAAACAACGTCAAGGATAATTTTATTATTAATTTTGCAAATTAAAAGATTCTAATATATGGCAATAAGAATTGTTGGTGTAGACCTGCCGCAAAATAAAAGAGGAGAAATCGCCTTGACCTATATCTATGGTATCGGTCGTAGTGCGGCGAATTCTATTTTGAGTAAAGCCGGCATTGACAGAGACATCAAAGTTAAGGATTGGACCGACGATCAGTCGGCAAAGGTACGTGAAATCATTAGTACCGAGTATAAGGTGGAAGGTGACCTTCGTACCGAAATACAATTGAATATTAAACGTCTTATGGATATCGGTTGTTATCGTGGTATCCGTCATCGTATCGGTTTGCCTGTGAGAGGCCAAAGTACCAAGAATAACGCCCGTACGCGTAAAGGTAGAAAGAAAACCGTTGCAAATAAGAAAAAAGCTACTAAATAATAAGTAAGTATGGCAAAGAAAACAGTCGCAGCAAAGAAGAGGGTTGTTAAGGTGGATGCCGTTGGCCAAGCCCATATCCATTCTTCGTTCAACAACATCATTGTAACGCTTGCCAATAGCGAAGGACAAGTGATCTCTTGGTCTTCGGCAGGTAAAATGGGCTTTAGAGGCTCTAAGAAAAATACTCCTTATGCCGCTCAAATGGCCGCACAAGATTGTGCAAAGGTGGCTTTTGATTTAGGTTTGAGGAAAGTAAAGGCCTATGTAAAAGGTCCCGGAAACGGTCGTGAATCGGCTGTGAGAACTATACATGGCGCTGGTATCGAAGTAACCGAGATTATCGATGTTACGCCGCTGCCGCACAATGGTTGTCGTCCTCCCAAAAGAAGAAGAGTTTAATTTTTCTTTATTTGTAAACAGAGAATCCCGAACAGTGAATAGATTGCATATTAATCCTCTCTGCAATCGCGGCTGCACTTTTCTCGGTTCGCAATATTATAATTATTAAAATTTTTAGAAATGGCAAGATATACCGGACCTAGAACAAAAATCGCTCGTAAATTCGGCGAAGCTATTTTTGGACCCGATAAAGTTCTTACGAAAAAGAACTATCCCCCGGGACAACATGGCATCAATAAAAGAAGAAAAACTTCTGAGTATGGTGTTCAGCTTCGTGAGAAACAAAAAGCTAAATACACGTATGGTGTATTGGAAAGACAATTTAGAAATCTATTTGAGAAAGCTTCGCGTACTAAGGGTGTGAAAGGTGAAGTGCTCCTTCAATTGCTCGAAGCTCGTCTCGACAATGTCGTATTTCGCTTGGGTATAGCACCCACACGTGCAGCTGCCCGTCAGCTCGTTTTACATCGTCATATCGTAGTCGATGGCAAAGTGGTGAATATCCCGTCGTATTCGGTAAAACCGGGACAAGTAGTAGGCGTTCGTGAGAAAGCCAAATCTTTGGAGGTAATAGCCGATGCACTTGCTGGATTTAATCACAGCAAATATCCTTGGTTAGAATGGGACGAAAGCTTGAAAAGCGGTAAATTGTTGCATTTGCCTGAGAGAGCCGATATCCCTGAAAATATCAAAGAACAGTTGATCGTTGAGTTGTATTCTAAATAATAATTGATTCCATGGCGATATTAGCATTTCAAAAACCCGATAAAGTATTAATGCTGGAAGCGGACAATTTTTTCGGTAAATTCGAATTCCGTCCGTTGGAGCCCGGTTACGGTGTTACCGTAGGTAACGCTTTGCGCCGTATTCTCCTCTCCTCGCTCGAAGGCTTTGCGATTACGTCGATTCGCATCGACGGGGTAAAACATGAGTTTTCTACGATTCCCGGTGTAATCGAGGACGTGACGAATGTGATTCTGAACCTTAAAAAGGTGCGGTTCAAACAGGTCGTTGAAGAAATCGAGAATGAAAAAGTAACCATTACTGTTTCGGGTACGGAAGTGTTCAAGGCAGGAGATATCGGTAAGTCTCTTACTGGTTTTGAAGTTTTGAACCCCGACTTGGTTATTTGCCATTTGGATTCAAGCGCAAGTTTTCAAATAGATATCACTATCAACAAAGGCCGTGGCTATGTCCCCGCTGACGAGAACCGCAATCCGGCCGATGATGTAAATGTAATTCCCATCGACTCTATTTACACACCGATTCGGAATGTGAAATATGCTGTTGAAAACTTCCGTGTAGAACAGAAAACGGACTACGAAAAACTGATTTTAGAGATTACAACCGATGGTTCCATTCACCCCAAAGAAGCGTTGAAGGAAGCCGCTAAAATTCTTATTTATCACTTTATGTTGTTCTCTGACGAGAAAATTACGCTCGAGACCAATGATGCCGATGGTAATGAAGAATTTGATGAAGAAGTATTGCACATGCGTCAGTTGCTTAAAACCAAGCTTGTCGATATGGATTTGTCCGTACGTGCGCTCAACTGCTTAAAATCGGCCGATGTCGAAACTCTTGGCGAATTGGTAGTATTCAATAAGACCGATTTATTGAAATTCCGTAACTTCGGTAAGAAGTCGTTGACAGAGCTCGATGAACTTTTGGCGAACTTGAATCTTTCGTTCGGAATGGATATCTCGAAGTATAAATTAGATAAAGAGTAAAACGATGAGACATAATAAAAAATTCAACCACTTGGGTCGTACCAAAGCTCACCGCGACGCTATGTTGTCCAATATGGCTACTTCTTTGATTCTTCACAAAAGAATCTTTACCACGTTGGCCAAAGCCAAAGCGTTGAGAGTGTACGTTGAGCCTCTGATCAATCGCGCAAAAGAAGATACTACCGCTTCTCGTCGTGTAGTTTTCCGCTATTTGCAGAGCAAAGAGGCTGTTACAGAATTGTTCAAAGAAATTTCGGTGAAGATAGCCGATCGCCCCGGAGGGTATACCCGTATCTTGAAGACAGGTAATCGCTTGGGCGATAACGCTAAAACCTGCTTCATTGAGCTTGTTGATTACAATGAAAACATGCTTAAAGAAAAAGTCGCTAAGAAAGCAACTCGTACGCGTCGTTCCAAAAAGAGTGCCGCTCCTGCTGCTGTGACTGCCGAGGCTCCTGCGAATGAGGCTCCTGTATCCGAAGCACCTGCAACTCCTGCCGAAGAGAAAGCAGCAGAATAAACTTTATTGCTTCATATATGGAAAAGAAAAGGCTCCCGATAACGGAGCCTTTTCTTTTTTAGGAGGGAGGATAGAGGATATCAGAGAGTATCGTTCCTTCTGCCGGTTCTTTGTTATGGTAGAGAAACATTTTTTCTGTGTATTATTGTACCGTAGAGATTGCTATGTATTTATACTATATTGGCTGATGATAATGCCGTTGTTCGTAGGCTCATAGGGTCGCAAATGTTTCTGAATGAATTAGCGTTTTGTAGATGGGTAAAAAAAGGAACTGAAAATACAATTCAGTTCCTTTTTTATGATTCCATTTCGTATTCACCGAAATGGATATAAGTCTTGTTATAGGCTTGTTATTTCACGACAACTTTGGTTGTGAATTGGCCGACTTTTACGATATAAATGCCGGGAATCGTCGTTAAATGACAATCTGTCTCTGTGACTTTTTGTGTAGAGATAAGGCGTCCGTCAGGTGTGAAAATAGAGAGCGTTTGTCCATTTGCTCCTGTTACGATAATTTTTCCTGTACCTCCGTATATTTTAGTAGAACTATCGACGGTCGTTTCGATTCCGCTTCCATTTAGATTGTCGATACGGATATTATCGATGAGTATATAGGGCAAGAGGGCGTGATACGAAAAGAGTCTCAGTTGTATAATTTGATCTTTGTAGTCGTTCAGAGAAACCTCGACTTTTACCCACCCGTCTTTGTCGGACAGCTCGTACATTTTGAAAGTTTTCAAAAGGGTGGAGTTTCCGTTGTGTACGGCCGATACGCTTAGCTCGTTATTGTTTGCTTCGCCTTCTCCTATGATATTGTATATATAGAACGTCAAAGTAGGAGTGGTGAGCCCGCTAAGGTCTATTTTCCCGGTGTCGAAAGTTCCGGTATCTTCTGAGTAAGAGCCCTCCGAACCCAAAAATCCATTGTCCCCATCTTGCGATTCAATCTCCGAGTCTTCGGTTGTATAAGTACTCCATAAAGCATAGTCTTCGGGGTAAATGCCGAAGATGTGGGATGCTTTCCCTTCTGCGAATGATTCGTGATAGGGGGTGGAATAAGCCGGTCCGATGGGTAAAAGGGGAGAATAGACGTAGTTTGAGATTCCTCCTTTGGTCTCGGCGACTACCGAATATTGGACAAAGGTTTGAACGGAGGTGTCATCGAGCGCTTTGAATTTTTTGGAAGTCCCGCTGATGTTTGAGAACAAAAGATTCGACTGGGAGCCTTCGCTGTAAATTCGGTAAGTTACAAATTCGGGATCGAGATTATTTCCTCGAATGTCGGTGGTAACGGGAGTCCAGCCGATAGTTACTTCTCCGGGAGTAGATGTTTCTACGAGCGTGATTCCGGTAGGATCCGAAGGTTCGAGTGTGCCTACGAATGCTTTCGTTTCGACGGCAGGGCTTTCTCCCGAAGCATTTACAGCAATGGCAGAATAAGTGTAACGGGAGCACTCGGGAACTTCGTCCACGAATGTCAGTTCCGAACCGGGTTTAGGGGTAGAGAATGTTTTTATCAGGTTGCCGTCTCGCATGAGTTTCACGCTTTCGAGTTCTGTTAGGTCTTGTCCGTTCAGATCAAGAGTAGGAGCCGTAAGGGATATATCGGCTTTCAGCTCGCCGTTGGTACGAGTGTTAACCACGAGATTCGATGGGGCGGAAGGAGTAGAGGCTCCGGCAGCAGCGCCAATCTTCAAATTCTTAATACTTAGGCTCAGCATGTCTTTTTGGCTGCAACCGTGAATTCCAACGTAGAACGTGCCACTTTCTGCCGGAGAGATTGTCCCGGTATAAGCCTTGTAAACCGTATGTGCTATCGAAGTTTTTTCTATAATGGGGTTGACCAGAGCTTCGGGTGTTTTATCCTTACCGAACATGACTTCAAATGTTTCATTGAAAGAGCCTCCGGTCATTATCTCTATGGAGAAGCTGTACATTTTACCGCCTTCGAGGTTCAGGGCCGGGGTAATCAACCAATCGTCCATATCTAATTCGGAGTTGTAGGAGATTTGAGCTGACCCTAAATAAGGCTCCCATTTTGTTCCGTCTTGATTACTGTCGATGATTGTATAGCTTTCTAAAAAGCTTTCATCGGCAAATGTTTCGGAATAGGGTGGCGTTAAAGGCTCCGCTTGGGCGTTTTGTGTATTTGTGACAGATTGACTGACTTGTGATGTCGCACTTAGTCCTAATGACATAGCGGTGCATAGAGATAAAGCCGCCCTTTTAATGTAATGAATTCTCATAATTGTGAAAATTTAATTAATGGTTGGTACTATGATAGATTAACTCATGTATATATTTTCCCTGTCTCTCTCAAACCTTTAAAACAAATTTATATACAAAAGAAAAATGTATGAATATGTTGAAGTTAAAAATGTATAAAATCTGTCTAGAATAATATAGTTTGGAGTATTTCTTTTCAGTTGGAATAAAATCGATATTAGACTTATTTGTTTGATAAGATGGATAAAAATCGTATCTTGCCAAGAAAACAAAAGCGATTGTTTTTGTGTTTACTATTATAATACAGTTATAAACTAAATAAAGACCAATATGAAAATAGAAACGATCAAAGCTCGTGAAATTCTCGACTCTCGGGGAAATCCCACGGTAGAAGTAGATGTGATACTCGATTCTGGTATTATGGGGCGAGCTGCGGTTCCTTCTGGCGCTTCGACAGGAGTGCATGAAGCCCTTGAATTGAGAGATGGTGATAAGAACCGATATGGAGGTAAAGGCGTGGAAAAAGCAGTCCGTCATGTTAATGACGTTATTGCCAAAGCTTTGAACGGGGCTAATCCATTTGAGCAAAGTCGCATAGATTCGGCTTTGATAGCCCTCGACGGTACTGCTACGAAATCGAAATTGGGGGCGAATGCTATATTGGGTGTCTCTTTGGCGGTTGCTAAAGCTGCGGCAGCACAATTGGGAATGCCGTTATATCGATATGTAGGAGGTGTCGATACTTATGTGATGCCTGTTCCTATGATGAATATCATCAATGGTGGTTCGCATTCCGATGCGCCTATTGCGTTTCAAGAATTTATGATTCGTCCTGTCGGGGCCGCTTCGTTCAAAGAGGCGCTTCGCATGGGAGCCGAAGTTTTTCATGCGCTGAAAAGCGTTTTACACGCTAAGGGATTGAGTACCGCTGTCGGTGATGAAGGCGGTTTCGCACCTGCATTGCCGGGAACGGAGGCAGCGATAGAGACGATTCTCGAAGCCATTAGCAAAGCCGGATATATGCCCGGCAGAGATGTGAAAATTGCTTTGGATTGTGCTTCGTCGGAATTTTATATCGATGGAGTGTACGACTATACTAAGTTTGAAGGAGCTAACGGTGTGAAACGGACGACACAGCAGCAAGCCGAATATTTGCAAGACCTCATTTTGCGTTATCCGATAGATTCGATTGAAGATGGTATGAGTGAAGAAGATTGGGACGGTTGGCGTTTGTTAACCGATTTGATTGGAGATAAATGTCAGCTTGTGGGGGACGACCTTTTTGTCACCAATGTAGAATATCTTACAAAAGGTATACGCCAACATTGTGCTAATTCCATTTTGGTAAAGCTGAATCAGATAGGTACGTTGACCGAGACGTTGAGGACTGTCCAATTAGCACAGCGCAATGGATATACGGCTGTTATATCGCATCGTTCTGGGGAAACCGAAGATGCCACTATTGCCGATATTGCGGTAGCCACTAATGCAGGGCAAATAAAAACAGGCTCACTGAGCCGGTCCGATCGTATGGCCAAATACAACCAACTTTTACGGATCGAGGAACAATTAGGAGATATTGCTCAATATGGATATAAGCAGGTAAACTAGTCAAAAGTTAGGAAAAAGAAAGGAAAATCCCACTACCGATATGAGTAATGGGATTTTTTTTGGAAAAAATGTTTAATTATAAAATCGTGAAGTACAGTTTGTTGCAAGAAAGTTATGTTATACAGCATAAAAAAGTGGGAAAAAATTTGGAGCGAAAAGGGAAAATGCATTAACTTTGCAACCGCAAAAGAGGAAACGGGGTACGCCCCGGGGAACTTTTGCCAAGTTCATTGAGGAAATTGAAGAAGCAAGTGTAGTACAGTAAAATAAGAGAGAAAGAAGTCAATTCGGTCAGGTGACGCTTCGAAGGTATAATAAAGAAAAATAAAAGATACAACGAAGAGTTTGATCCTGGCTCAGGATGAACGCTAGCGACAGGCCTAACACATGCAAGTCGAGGGGCAGCGAAGAGGTAGCAATACCTTTGTCGGCGACCGGCGCACGGGTGAGTAACACGTATGCAATCCACCTGTAACAGGGGGATAACCCGGAGAAATCCGGACTAATACCCCATAATATGGGCTCTCCGCATGGAGAGCCCATTAAAGAGAGCAATTTTGGTTACAGACGAGCATGCGCTCCATTAGCCAGTTGGCGGGGTAACGGCCCACCAAAGCGACGATGGATAGGGGTTCTGAGAGGAAGGTCCCCCACATTGGAACTGAGACACGGTCCAAACTCCTACGGGAGGCAGCAGTGAGGAATATTGGTCAATGGTCGGCAGACTGAACCAGCCAAGTCGCGTGAGGGAAGACGGCCCTACGGGTTGTAAACCTCTTTTGTCGGAGAGTAAAGTACGCTACGTGTAGCGTATTGCAAGTATCCGAAGAAAAAGCATCGGCTAACTCCGTGCCAGCAGCCGCGGTAATACGGAGGATGCAAGCGTTATCCGGATTTATTGGGTTTAAAGGGTGCGTAGGCGGCACGCCAAGTCAGCGGTGAAATTTCCGGGCTCAACCCGGAGTGTGCCGTTGAAACTGGCGAGCTAGAGTACACAAGAGGCAGGCGGAATGCGTGGTGTAGCGGTGAAATGCATAGATATCACGCAGAACCCCGATTGCGAAGGCAGCCTGCTAGGGTGAAACAGACGCTGAGGCACGAAAGCGTGGGTATCGAACAGGATTAGATACCCTGGTAGTCCACGCAGTAAACGATGAATACTAACTGTTTGCGATACAATGTAAGCGGTACAGCGAAAGCGTTAAGTATTCCACCTGGGGAGTACGCCGGCAACGGTGAAACTCAAAGGAATTGACGGGGGCCCG